>Ga0209777_10000986_pt1 | contig 43559 bp, 30 predicted proteins | sample FrelakmetHBP12HB_FD_187147 | JGI IMG/M metagenome (GOLD analysis project Ga0209777, IMG submission 187147) | Freshwater lake sediment microbial communities from the University of Notre Dame, USA, for methane emissions studies -HBP12 HB (SPAdes)... | ecosystem: Environmental > Aquatic >...
CCCCCCTGCCGCTCCAGCGAGACCGCCGCCTGCATGGTGTAAGGCGTACGCAGGTTCGGGTTGTTCAGGTAGTGTGTCGGTTCCGGATTCAATCCGCCCAGATTGCAGGGCGCCGGGTACGCAGCAAAGCAGTTCTGCAAAGTCGTGATGCCGGCGGGGGTCTTGTTGTCAACGATGTACTGCTCGCGGGTCAGACCCTGCTCCTGCTGCAGCACCAGGCTCTGCGAGAAGCGGTCGTAGAACATCCCCCAGCCGACGCGGAGTACCGTTTTGGGTGCGCTCTTGCCTTTGCCCAGTCCCCAGGAGATCCCGATGCGCGGCGCGAAGTCGGCATGGTCCGGCAGCTCCGTCTGGCTCTCCAACCGCAGGCCGTAGCTCAAAGTGAGGTTCGGGCGGAGGCGCCAGTCATCCTCCACGTATAGACCCGCGGCGGCGTACGTGATGTTGATCCCGGGACTGGCGACCGTCACGGAGTACTGGCTGGGCGTGCCGCCCGCGCAGGCGGCGTAGGGAGACGGCGGATTATGCGGGAGATTGGGACAGTTGGCGCTGATGAAGGTATAAATGCCGTTGGAGCCGCTGGTGACGGTGTCGGACTCACGGTTTGCGCGCAGCCGGCCGCCGAACTTGATGAAGTGCTTGCCCATCGCCATGGAGGTGTAGTTCTGGAGCTCGAAGTTGTTGCTCAGGTCGGCGGAATGCTGGATGGGGTTTCCTCCGGCGACCATGTAGCTCTGCACGTTGATCTCCGGCAGGCTGCCATCGGGATCGATCACGGCCGCCTGGCTGCGCGTCCGCTCGTATTCAAAGCGCGTCTCGTTGATGACGCGCGGGCTGAGCACCTGGGTATCGCTGATCTGTATCTCTTGGTTCTGGGAGGAAGTGTTATACGCCTGTGACGCAAGCGAGAAGCTGCCTACCCCGTCGTTGGCGCGCTCATCGTGCCAGTACTGGTAGCGCACGGTAAGGGTGTTTCCCGGGGTTACCTGGTAGTCCAAGCGGGGTCCCAGGTTGGTGCGCGTGCGTGGCGTCGGCACCAGCTGGCTCTGCGTGAGATACGGCGAGTTGATCACTGCGTCGTCGTTGATGTTGCGGCGGTCGGCGCTGAAGAAGAACGACGCCTTCTTACTGAGCGGCCCGCTGAAGTTGCCGCTGAACTGCTGCGTGGTGTAAGCGGGAATCGTTATCGCGGCCCCACTGCCGGGCTGCTGGAAGATGTACGGGTTGAGCGCGTTGAAAGACTTGTCATTGACCTGGTACATGAGCTGGCCGTGGAACTTGTCCATGCCTGGCTTGGTGAAGACTTCTATCCGCCCGTAGCCGAGACGGTCGTACTGCGCCGAGAAAGGGTTCTGGTTGATGCGGATCTCGCGGATCGAGTTCTTCGGCGGCAGCGTGCCGTTGGTGAATCCGTCAATGTAGATCTGGCCGCCGTTCGGTCCCGCCGAAGGCCCGGCCAGCGCCTCCAGGTCTGACTGCAACTCGTCCGGGTCGTCAGAGAGCGCGTCCAGGTCCCTGCCTTTCAGCACGGTGGAGGTGGCGTTGTCCGTTGGACTCACTTCCACGCCGTTGGACTCGCCCTGGACTTGCACCTGCTCCTTCTTCACCGCGATCTCCAGCGTCACATCCAACTGCGTCGGCGCGCCGGCGGCGATGTTCAGGTTGCTGGTGGAGTACGTGGCAAAGCCGGACGCGTTGACCGTCAGCCCATAGACTCCCGGAGCCAGCCCTCGGAACTGGTACGACCCCTGGCCAGTGCTGGTGGCGGTGAGCGGCTCTCCCGCAGCGGGCGTCAGCGTCACCGTGGCCTTCATCACCACCGCCCCGGTCGGGTCGGTGATCTGTCCGTGGAGGACGCCCTGCCCGGTCTGCGCGACCATCGTGGCGGTAGCCACCTCAAGGCACAGGAATGCAATTAGAACAAGCTTTCGGATCATTGCGGTTTCTTATCTCCTGAAGTCAATGCTCATGAAGCTTATTGCGCCGCCACGCCCTCCGGCGGGGAGCTCAGCGTCCAGGGCGAGAGCAGCGAATCACTGCCCCCGGCCGTCAGAATCGGCTCCACGCCGCCCAGCAGCGTGATAACCGTCGGCTTCACCGTTTCTGAGCCCGGTGTCGCCACGATCATAACGGCATCGCCCTTTTGCAGGTCGGAGAGACTGGCCGCGGGCAGGTGGCTCATCATCTGCTGGAAATCGCCACCGCGCTGTCCGCCGTTGCCTCCCATGCCGCCCGGCCGGGCGCCTTCGGGAGGCTTGCCGCCATTGGCTGGAACCGGCTGCCCATCCGGGCCCACGCCTCTTAGACGCGCGGCAATCATGGCAGAGAGCATTGCAGGCAGCTTTTTCAACTGTGACTGGGCGGTGATGAGCACCATGACTGGCTTTTTCGTCGCCAGGTCCTGCACGGTCAGCGTATTTGCGGAGAGATCAATCGCGGTTAGCAACCCAGCCAGATTGCGGAAGGTCCCGGAGACGATCTCCTCGGCGGCGAACTCGCCGCCATCGGCGCTGCGCGCACCTCGCGCCCGCAGCTGGTCACCCGGCTTCACGTCTTCGAGCAACGCCTTTTGTGCGTCATCGAACTTCACCGAGTTCGCGGCGTAACGGCGCAGGACGGTCTGCTTGCTCACCACCACTTTCAATTCCTTCGTGCCCGCGGCGCCCAGCGTCGAGATGATGACCACGCTGCCCGGCACATCCACCGTCTTCACCATTCCACCGACGCCTCTGCGCTGCCAGTCCTGCAGTTCCTTCTGATGGATGCTCGTGATCTCTTCCTTCTTCATCACCACGATGCGGAGCGCAACCAGCGTCTTGCCATCCTCGCCCGGCTTTGCGCTCACAAGGACTCGATCACCGGGAAGCAGATCGGATGGCGCGATGGTGAGGGCGCTCGAGAGGTCTTTCTCACCGGGAGCTACGCGTTGGATGCGCGTATTCGCTGCCAGGCCCACCGTCAGATCGTCGCCCGCATCCGCAGTGAAGGTGAGGCTGACGGGGGTTGCCGTCTTCACCGTGCCGCGCAGCGTTCGCACAGCCCCTGGCGCAGGCTGGGCCTGGGCCGCTGCGTGAGAGCCGCAGATCAGGCAGAAACAGGCGGTCACAACCAACAGGAACACGGAACTCGCGCGCCGCAACGATGCGCGGCGGATGGCATGAATCACGAACATGATCGCTCCCGAAACCTTCATTACAAACAGTACTTATAAGACGTAATTCCCGTTCAAACGTCTTTACGGTAGAACACATGCAGGGGGTGTCCCGCAGGGTGCCAAACCCATTATTGTACTTTCAGCGGACGGGTGCGTTTCATGAAGTTGGCAGAGACCGGCTTCTTCATCGTTCAAATGGGCACAGCAAGCCGTTTCATGGCTGCAGCGCCTGCGCCGGCCGTGGATGCACCGTCTCCTTCTGCAGCGCTCCGGAGCTCCAGCCGCCGCCCAGCGCCTTCACCAGGTAGACGGAGCTGACGAGCTGCTGGCCGAGTAGTTGCGTCGCAAGCCTCTGGTTCGCCAGCAGCGTGCCTTGCGCCGTGATCACATCCAGGTACGAGGTCGCTCCATCAACGTAGCGGTGGTTCGCAATCTCCAGCGCACGGCGTGAGTCTTCCACCGCGGCCGACTGCGTGGCTGCCGCCTGCGCGAGCGCATCCAGGCTGCTGATGCCGTCTTCCACCTGTTGGAAGGCGACCAGCACCGTCTGGCGATAGTTGGCCACGCTCTGCTCGTAGGCTGCGCGCGCCGCCGCCAGGTTGGCACGATTGCGTCCACCCTGGAAGACCGGTTGCAGCGCGTCCGTGCCCACGGCCCAGACCAGGCTGGGGGCACTGACCAGCGCTGCGATGTCCCGGCTCTGCAAGCCGCCGGCGCCGCCCAGCGTGATGTGTGGATAAAACGCCGTCCGGGCGATGCCGACTTGGGCATTCTGATAGACCACCAGGCGCTCGGCCTCTGCAATGTCCGGCCGCCGCTCGAGCACCGCAGAGGGCACGCCGAGAGGAATGGCCGGAGGGACACCGGTCAGCGGACTTGGTGCAATTGAGAAGCTGGACGCTGCGTTGCCGGTGAGAACGGCGACGGCATGTTCATAGCGGTCGCGCTGCTGCTTCACCAGTGCCAATTGCGTCCGCGAGGAATCCAGCACCGCCGCCTGCTGCGCCACGTCCAGACCGCTGGCGATTCCTCCGTCGTGCCGGTGCTCCACCAGCTCCAGCGCCTTTCGCTGGTAGCCCACGGACTCCTGCACCACCTGGTACTCGGCGTCGAGCTCGCGCAGGGTGAAGTAGTCCGCTGCCAGCTCGGCCGTCAGCACTAGGCGAACGTTTTCCAGGTCGGCCGCCGTCGCCTGCAGCGAGGCGTTCGCAGCCTCCATGTTGCGGCGCACCCGGCCGAAGAGGTCGGCTTCGTAACTGATGCTGAACGGAAGGGCGAATGCGCTGTCGGTCGCCGGGGCAGCGGGACCCGCCGGCGGAAACGGACGATTGCCGGAGATACGCGTGCGGCTGGCTCCGGGGTCGGCGGAAAGCTGCGGAAAGAATCCGGCGCTGGTCACGCGCGCCAGCGAACGTGCCTGGTCCAGGCGGTCGCGCGCCGCCGCCAGCGACTGGTTCGCCTGCAGGAGTTGCTCCTCATACCCGTTCAGCTGCGCGTCGCCGAAGATCTCCCACCATGCGCCGCGGGGGCTCCCGTCGCCGGGTGCCGCCTCCTGCCAGGGCGCTTGCGACTTCCACGCCGGCGGCGACACCACAGCCGGGCGCACATACTTCGGGCCGAGATTGCAGCCCGCGGCGAGCGCCAGCGCCAGCAGAGCGGAGCCCGTGGCAAGCCGCTTCATCAGCGATTCCCTTTCTGCTCACCCGGTTTGGCAGCCTCCGCCGGCGGAGAGACGACCCGCACCTGCTGGCCGTCTGCGAGCGAGTCTGATGGATTCAGGACGAACTGGTCGCTCATGCTCAAGCCGCTCACGATTTCGAGCGTTGCGCCGTAATCGCGTCCGATGGTGATGGACCGTAACCGCACCCTGCCATCGTTCCCCACGACGGCGACCTGCGGGCCTTGCGCACGGAAGAGCATGGCGTTGATGGGGATGGTGACCTTCGCAACGTTGGAGCCGACTTCAAAGTGCGCCTGCCCAAAAGAGCCGGGCAGCAGGCGCCCGTCCTTGTTAGGCACATCCACTTCTGTGAGCAGCGTGCGCGTCGCCGGATCAATGGCTTCAGCGGTGCGCACGATCTTGCCTGTGAACTTCTCCCCGGGAAACTCCTGCAAAGTGATGTACGCCTTGCCTCCCGCCTTGATGTACGGCGCGTAGGCCTGTGGGACGCTGCTGTACATGCGCAGCGGATCAACCTGCGCGAGGTCGAACAACTCGCGGCCGGTTGAGCCCGCGTTGATGAGCGCTCCGGGGTCCACGGTGCGCCGCGTGAGGACGCCGGCGAAGGGAGCGTACACGCTCTTGAATGACTCGAGGTCCTCCAGCCGCCGGACGTTGGCATCGGCGGCGGCCAGGTTCGCTTCCGCCTGCTGCAATCCACTTGCCTGCTGGTCGGCCTCCTGCTGGGAGACAGAGTCTGTTTTGCGCAGGTTCTGCCAGCGTTCGGCGCTGATTCTCGCCAGGCTCAACTGCGCCACAATTTGCTGCCGCGCGGCACGCGCCTGGTTCAGCTCCTGGTCCACTTCCGGCGTATCGATCTTTGCCAGCAGGTCGCCCTTCTTCACCCGGCTGCCGATGTCCCGGTACCACGCGACCAGATAGCCGCTGGTCCGCGCATAGATGGGCGACTCCATGTAGGCCTGCAGCGAGCCCGGAAGGATGAGCTCCTCATCCGGCTTCTCCGCCGTGGGCCGGGTGACGGCCACCACCGGAATAGCGGCGCGTTCGGTCTCGCGCGCCAGGGCCCGCGACTGTTGCCAGCGCTCCAGCATCCGGAGACTCCCCGCCACCACCAGCACGATCAGGACGATGGCGGCGAAGAGAAGCGCTTTGCGCGGCGGCGCCGGCGGAACCTCCGGCGGCCGCGCGATCTCCGCCCGCTGCTCACGCGCGTTCCGCTCGAGCTCCTCGATCTCGCGGTCCATGTCCGCCCTGCTCACGGGGTGCGACGGTTGAGCGCGCAGTCCGGAAGTGCCTTCGTCCCTTCGATCGTTGCGGTCTTCAGGATTCATATGATTCTCAGTCTATGACTTCTCTCCGATTTGCGGCTCGCGGCGTCCATGAACCATGGCGAAGATGCACGGCACAAAGAACAGTGTGGCAAAGGTCGCCAGCAGCAGTCCTCCGATCACCGCGCGCCCCAGCGGAGCGTTCTGTTCGCCGCCTTCGCCCAGGCCCATCGCCATCGGCACCATGCCGATGATCATGGCCAGCGCCGTCATGAGCACGGGCCGGATGCGCGTGTAGCCGGCCGCCACCGCCGCCTGGATGGCGGGAACGCCTTCCGCCATCTGGTCGCGCGCAAAGGTCACCAGCAGGATGGAATTCGCCGTGGCCACGCCCATGCACATCACCGCGCCGGTCAACGCAGGCACGCTCAGCCGCGTCTGGGTCAGCAGCAGCATCCAGCAGATGCCGGCCAGCGCGCCCGGCAGCGCCGTGATGATGACGAACGGGTCCCACCACGATTGGAAATTCACAACGATGAGCAGGTAAATGAGGACGATGGCTCCCAGCAGGCCCCAGCCCAATCCGGAGAAGGACGACTGCATGGTCTGCACCTGTCCGCGCAGGATGATCTCCGTCCCTTTTGGCAGATTGCCTTTGAACTCGCTCAGGACCTTTCGTGTATCGCTGGCCACGCCGCCCAGGTCTCGGCCCTCGGTGCCGGCATAGATGTCAATCACCGGCGTCGCGGCGCCGTAGTGGCTCACCACCACCGGGCGCACGGTCGGCCGCATCTGCACCAAGTTGCCAAGCACCTGCAGGCTCTGCTGCGAACCCGGCGCAGCCACGGGGAAGTTCATCAACTCCTGCAGGCTGGTGACGCGGTACTGCGGCGCCTGCACCGCCACCGTGTAGGTCACGCCGTTCTTCGGGTTCAGCCAGAAGTTGGGAGAGGTCTGAAAGCTTCCACTCAGCGAGACCAGCACGCTCTGTGCTACGTCGCGCGCCGTTAGCCCCACTTGCGTCACTCGCGTGCGGTCAATGTCGAGATGAATGGTGGGCAGCGCCATCAGTTGCTGCACGTGCACGTCGGCGGTGCCCGGTATGTGCTTCAGCCGGGTGGCGATCTGCTGCGCGATGGCGTAATTGCTCCGCAGGTCGGGGCCAACCACCTGCACGTCAATGGGCGAAGGCAGGCCGAAGTTCAGGATCTGCGAGACGATGTCCGCCGGCTGGAAGTAGAACTCCGTGCCGGGAAACTTCTCTGGAAGGATCTGCCGCAGGCGCCTGGTGTATTCGCTGGTGGGCTGGTGGTTCCTGGGGTTAAGCGAGATCAGGATCTCGGCGTCGCTGGTGCCGATGGTTCCCGCCGTGCTGTATGACTGATTGATCCCCGAGTTCGGCAGGCCGATGTTGTCAAGGATGGTCTCCAACTCGTCCGGCGGGATCTCCTGCCGCAGGACGGTCTCCACCTGGTCGCACAGTCTGGCCGTCTCCTCCACGCGCAGCCCCGGACGCGCGCGCAGGTGCAGCCGTAGCATTCCGGCGTCCACACTCGGGAAGAAATCTTCGCCGAGCACGAGGACCAAAGCCGTGGAGAGCACGCAGAACGCAAGGAAGCCTGGAACAATCACGCGACGGTGCGCGATCACCGTCTCCAGCAGGCCCTCGTACGCCTTGCGCATCTCTTCGAAGCGGCGCTCGAAGGCGCGCTGGTAGCGGCCGATGATGGTCCGCGGCGTGCCCTCGCGATGCTCGTGCGTGCGCATGATGTACATGGCCAGCGTCGGGACCAGCGTCCGCGAAAGCACATAGCTGGCCAACATGGCAAAGCTCACCGCCTCCGCCATCGGCACAAAGAGGAAGCGCGCCACCCCCGTAAGGAAGAACATGGGCACGAAGACGACGCAGATGCACAGTGTGGAGACGAAGGCGGGGACAGCGATCTGCGACGCGCCGTCGAGGATCCCCTGCTTCAGCTCCTTGCCCATGGCGAAGTTGCGCTCTATGTTCTCGATCGTCACCGTCGCGTCGTCCACCAGGATGCCTACTGCGAGTGCCAGCCCGCCCAGCGTCATAATGTTCAGCGTCTCGCCCAGCGCGCTCAGGCACAGCACGGAGACAAAGATGGAGAGCGGGATGGATACGACAATGATGAGCGTCGGCCGCCAGTCACCGAGGAAGATGAGGATCATGAACGCCGTCAGGATGGCGGCGATGGCTGCTTCCTTGATCACGCCGTTGATCGAAGCGCGCACGAATAGCGACTGATCGAAGAGCGCGGTGATCTTCATCTCCGGCGGCAGCCGCGTCGCCGCCTGCGGAACAATGTCCTTGATGCCCTGGACGATCTGCAGCGTGGAGGCTTTGCCGTTCTTGAAGATAGACATCAGCGCGCCGCGCGAGCCGTCCTGCCGTACGATGTTGGTCTGCGGCGCGAAGCCCTCGCGCACGTGTGCCACATCCTGCAGATAGATGGTGGCGCCGTTCATCGTCTTGACCGGCAACTGGTTCAGCTCGGCGATGGTCAGCGGCGTGGTGTTCATCTCCACCGCGTATTCCAGGTCGGCGATCTTCACCGTTCCCGACGGCGTGATGATGTTCTGCGCGCTCACCGCGTTGACCACGTCATTCGGCGAAAGGCCGTACGCCTGCAGCCGTGGCAGGTCCAGGTCCACCTGGATCTGGGGAATCTTGCCGCCGAAGGGATAGGGCGTGGCCGCTCCGGGCACGGTGGCGAGCGAGTTGCGCAGGAAGTTCTGTCCCAGGTCGAACACCTGTTGTTCGGTGAGGGTCTTGCTGCTCAGGCCCAGCTGGATCACCGGCGTGGTGGATGCGCTGTACGAGATGATGAGCGGCGGGGTGGTCCCGGGCGGCATGCTGCGCACCGTCGTCTGCGAGATCGCCGTCACCTGCGCGATCGCGGTCTGCAGGCTGGTGCCGGGGCGAAAGAAGACCTTGATGATGCCCAGGTTGTTGACCGACTGCGACTCCATGTGCTCGATGTCGTTCACTGTGGTGGTGATGCCGCGCTCGGAGCCGCTCACGATGCGGTCCGCCATGTCGCTGGCCGGCATGCCGGTATAGAACCAGAGCACGCTGACCACCGGGATGTTGATCTCCGGGAAGATGTCCACCGGGGTGCGCATGACCGCGAGCGGTGTCAGCAGAAGGATGACCAGCGCCATGACGATGAACGTGTAGGGGCGTCTCAGGGCTAGCGCGACAATCCACATGGGCGGCTACGACTCCGGATGAAGGCAAGGTACGAATCCAATGCCTGGCTTTTGCCCGATTCCCATTAGATTCGATACACGACGTATTGGATTACGATTATATAATGCTGGGGATCGGTATGCGACGGGACAAGGGCAGCAAGCGAAATGGCGGTGCCGTACTCGGCTTGAAGAAGCGGGCGCCCGGCCGTCCGCGCAGCGAGGAGGCCCGCCAGGCCATCCTGCGCAGCACCTTGCAATTCCTGCAGTCGCGCGGATTCTCCGAATTGACCATCGAGGCCGTGGCCTCACACGCCGGCGTCGGCAAGGCCACGGTGTATCGCTGGTGGCCCAACAAGGCCGCGCTCGTGGCTGACGCTTTTGCCGAGAGCGTGGTGCCTGAACTCCACTTCCCCGACACCGGATCTCTCATCGGCGACATGAGCCGGCAGATGCAGCAGGTGGTCCGCATCTTCCGCTCGCGCCGCGGACGCATCGTCGCTGCCCTGCTCGGCGGCGGCCAAGGCGACCGCAGTCTGCTTCAAGCTTTCCGCGACCGCTTCCTGCGGCCGCGCCGGCAGGAGGCATACGCCACTCTGCAGCGTGCCATTGCGCGCGGCGAGCTACCAAAGTCGGTGGACCAGGACCTGCTCCTCGATGCGCTTTACGGCCCCATCTACATGCGCTTTCTCATCCGTCACGACTCGCTCAATGGTGATTTCGTGCAGCACCTGTGCCGCATGGTACTCGCCGACTTCAAGTCCTCAAGTTCAAAGCGGTAGCCCGTCTGGAGCGGCCTCCTCGGCGGCATCTCATTCGTCAGCGCGGGCGCGAGTGCCACCCGCTCGCGCGCTGCCTGCTCGTCGTACAATTGTGCAGACAGCCCCACGCGGAGGGTTGTGTGAGTGGTTGAAACAGGCGGTCTTGAAAACCGCTGTAGGGGTAACCCTACCGGGGGTTCGAATCCCTCACCCTCCGCCATCAAGTCATCAGTATCCAAGTGGTAATCTAACGCTGCCCAGAGTCGCGGCTTTCCCGCGCATTTTCCTTGTCTATCTACCCCAGAGCAAACCAGAGAAACGCCATGTTTTGCCAAAGCTGGCGATTTGCCGCGAATTTCTCCGGGGCTTAAGTTGCTAGTTCGATTTTGGTAAACGCTGGAAATTGAACTGAAAATCGCATCCGCGCGCGCCCGTTCGACCTGCAGAGACAACCTCCTGACAATTCTCAAGCAACTCTGGCGCAGCGTGCCGGCAACGGTGATTCCTGGAGATCTGAACAGATCACGCAGCGTCCCCGGGCTACTTTTGCGCACCCGCTTACACTCGAGATACACGCTGAATCGTTGGCAAGAAAACTACCGATGATGGCGCATTGCATAGCCCTTTTCGGAACAATCGAATATTGAGGAATGCCGTAGTTCGTGGTCCAAAAGGCTCGCCGAAACGCCCCCTCTATGCTTCTGAAGACAAAGTGTTCTTGGAGCCGAGAAGCGTTGTCTCAGAATCTTGGGGTTTAGATACACTAGCTATGTGTGGCTTGTTTCTACACCGCGTTTGTGGTGGAGGTAACCGGCGAATCTCTTACCAATCGAAAACTCAGAGATACTGGTACGAGAGGAGCTGGAGGCTGGGAATGTGGAAACCGCCACCCGCGTTCTACATTCCCACACCCCCGGCGGCGATTACGGACAAATCTCAAACGAGGCATCACAGTAACAGTCCAACTGGTCCAAGAATACCCGGGCCGATCAAAGCTCCGTAGCGGCGCAGTGGATAATGAATTCTGGGCGTTGAAAGTGAATGCGAGGGTGGAGGGAACAAACGCGTGGGCAGCGCCTCCGAAGACTTGACTGAGAACCGGGAACGGAGAACGGTTTTGCTCCCGGAGTCTTGCATCCGCTGTCCTCGTGATACAATTCAATTAGTAGTTCTGATGAAGTTGCCAACCGGATTCACGTTGCGCAGCTTCCATAATCGCAACGTGCTATCCCCCGCGGTGAGTCTGGCCGGCTGACACTGAATACTCCGCCCTCCCTTCCCTCGTTAGATCGCGCAAAGCCTGTTTCGAGCGGCATCCGCACCATCTTCGCGAATCGCATCCCAATGCGCACCGCGAGATGCCCCTCGGCAAAGTAAGAGAAGAAAAGAGATTCCCACGATTCGCATCACGACGTTTGCAGAACTCCCCTTGTCTGTCGCGCTTCAGCAGAAGCTCGCAGCAGAACAATTCATTACTCCAACCCCCATCCAGGCGGAGGCGATTCCCTGCGCCCTGGAAGGCAAAGACCTGGTGGCAACCGCCCAGACTGGCACCGGAAAGACACTGGCCTTCCTGATTCCCATCATCGAGGCCCTGACCAGCAGCAACGGCCGTAAAGTGGAAGCGCTGGTGCTGGTTCCGACGCGCGAACTGGCCATGCAGATCCACGGAGTGTTTGAGCGGTTGCGCGGCGGTAAACTCGCTCCGGCGGCGCTAGTGATTGGCGGTTTGGCCGAGAAGAAGCAGCTCCAGTCGCTGCGCGCAGGCGCCCGGCTGGTGGTGGCCACGCCCGGACGCCTCGAAGACTATCTCCGGCGCAACCTGATTGACCTGCGCCATGTGCGTATTGCCGTGCTGGACGAAGCCGACCGCATGCTGGACATGGGCTTCCTTCCCGCCATCACCCGCATTCTGGCGGTGCTGCCGCAGCAGCGGCAGACCATGTGCTTCTCTGCCACGCTCGAGCAATCGGTGGCCGGGCTGGTCGACCGCTACCTGCGCAATCCCGTGAGAATCGCGCTGGGCTCCACGCTGAAGCCGGTGGAATCCGTCGAATTGCAGGCGTTCGAGGTGAACGGCATGCAGAAGCCGGATGTGCTGCGCCAACTTCTTTATCAGCAAAAGGGACGAACCCTGGTCTTTGCTCGCACCAAGCGCGGCACGGAGCGGCTGACAAAGCAGCTGGTGCGCGATGGCTTTGCGGCGACCATGATTCACGGCGACCGCACGCAGTCACAACGCACCGCCGCACTCAGCGGCTTCCAGGATGGCAGCTCGAAGATCCTGGTGGCGACTGATCTGGCCGCGCGCGGGCTGCACGTGCAAGACATCATGCACGTGATCAACTACGACCTCCCGACCCTGGCGGAAGATTTCATTCACCGCGTGGGGCGTACCGGTCGTGCAGGTGCGTGCGGTCTGGCCTCCACGTTGGTCTCCGGCGCGGAGGTCATCGAACTTCGCAGCATGGAACGCACGCTTAAGCTGCACATCACGCGCAAGACGATTGCGCCCGACGACAACATTGTTGCCAGGACCCAGAACACCCTGGCGTCGCGCACATTGACGGCCATGCCAGGCGAAGTCTTCGCATAACCCTTGGGCCCTTGGGCTCGTGGGTGGCCGCCGTCAATCTAGAAAGCTGATTCGCACCGGGACGAGCATGGCCTGCATCTCCCGGTACCGCGCAACTGAGCAGGTCCGTGATGCGATTCTGAAAAGAGGGTGGTTCCATGCAAGTTAGACCGGACAACAAGTACGCTTTGAACGATCTGCACCAAGAAATCGACCTCTACGATCGAAAGATCGCCCATTGTCAGAACGTTGAGAGGTTTGATTCCGAGCTGGCGCGGGCATCCGCACTCCATCGGCTGGTCACCAAACGCGCGACATTGGCCAAGGCTGCGCGCGCAATGGCCGAACGCGGGGTGGAAACCGACGCCAAGTATCTGCCGCGCTCCTTCAAAGCCATGCAGGCAACTGCCAAGGCGACTTCATGAATCGCTATGGGATGTTGAGATACTGGGCCGTTTGCGTAGACAGCGTCACGGATCAGCTCGTGCAAAGAGCAATGTCCAACCCGCAGCGTTTTATCGCGGGATGAAGCTCAGTAAAACTCGCAGCACTGTGCGCTCACAGGAGGCAAACATTGTCACCACGACTAGGCGTCACGTTTTCCAAGCGCCAGAAAGAGTTGGCTCGCCAGGAGAAGCGGCGCGCCAAGGCCCAGCGCAAGGAGCAACGAAAGGCCGAAGGCCTTGCAGCCGCTGCCGTGCCCGATCTTGAAGCCACTCCCGTCAATGATACGGACCAGACGGATTCCCACGTTGAAGCATCAATTTCCCAGGCGGCTTTTGCCCTGGTCAAAAAGGAGCAACTATGAAGAAGATTTTTGTCGGAAACTTTTCATTCAATGTAACCGATGCCGAGCTGCGCCAGTGGTTTGAGCCGTACGGCGCAATCGAAAGCGCCACCGTCGTTACCGATCGCGACACCGGCCGGTCACGCGGATTTGGGTTTGTTGAAATGCCCAACGAGAATGAAGCCTTGGCTGCGATCGCGGCGCTGAATGGCAAGGACATGGAGGGCAGAGCCCTCACCGTTAACGAAGCGCGTGCGAAAACAGAGCGCGGTGGCGGTGGGCACTCGCGGCAGTCTCGCGACCATCGCTCGTAGCTGATCGGCTCCGAGAAATCTGGGCCACGGCAAGAGTTGGTCCTCTGACTCGGGTTGCCATAAGACTAAGATCCAGTTTGGTGCAAGAATACCCAGGGCCGATCACTTTCATCTCGACTAATGCCGCAGTTGCTGGCCGTGGAGCTTTCTGGATGCTGAATCCAGTTCTGAGTTCCACGGCCAGCCAACTGAGCGCCCAAGGAGCGCTCTCCAGCGCACGCAGACATCTGGGGCGCACCCCAGCGGCTTTGCTCAGGCTGTTGTAGGTGTTCGCGACGCCCGGTAAAGCTGCCAGGCAAACGCACCCAATCCCAAGCAAAGCACCGCCAAGCGAATCAGGCCTCCCAGATACGGGATAAACCCAACCACAGTGAGGATCACGAGACCCACCAGCAATCCCAGCAGCCAGTTGAGTTTGGTGGTCTCGCCCGTCCTTAGAACTACCCGCCCCAGGAAGGCTCCAACCCAGATCTTCGCCATGTAGATCGCGGCTAGATAAACCGCGAGCAACATCAGCGAGATTGGAAGGCATACCAGCGTGATGGCTGCTACGACAATCACCAGCGGTGCGCCCGCCAGAACCCCAACCCCCAGCCCAAGGCTGCGCCAGCCTGAACCTACCGCCTGGGTGCTGGTCTGGAAGAAGCCGGGAAACAGAACCAGGCCCAGCAATCCCACCAGCATAGCCGCGACCAGCCAGAGTGCCTGGTGGAAATAAAACTCAGGGCGCGTGAATCTGTTCTTCCTCACCTCGACCTGGATGTTACGTTTACCTGCAATGGTAGCTCCGTCCGCGATATGCACATCTTGGAGGTGATGCACGTGAGCGGTCAGGTCGCCGCCGACCCGAGCCGTGTTGGTCAGCGTGAGGTTACCCCCGGCCATGGTCAGCTCACGGCCGACATTTCCGCTCAAATCGGCACTTCCGGTGGCGATGGTCACGCTACGCGCTACGTCGCCCTCTAGGTTGACGTCGCCGGCACCAACCACGATACCGTCGCCCACGCGACCCTTGCTATCCACGCGCAAGGACTGCACCCAGCCGTACATGCTGCGGCCCAGTTGTCCACGCAGATCCAGTGACCGCGAAAAGGTGTAGATGTGGCCTTCTACAGTACCGCTGACCACGGTTCTCTGTGCGCAGGTCAACAGGTCGCCCTTGACCGTGCCCCGAACTTCCACCGTCTGGCCTGCGGCCAGCAGGTCTCCGTTTATTACGCCGTCCACTCGCACGGTGTCACCGGTGGCGAACAGAGTGTCGTCCACCGTCTCGTTCGCCGCTACGGTGACGTCTCTGCCGTGCCGATGCTCTAAGGCGAAGCTCGGCAACGACAACGCCAGCACTACAATCAGCAGGCGCAGGCCCGGCTGCGGTAGCCGCTTGCGCCCCAACAGCAATGCCCCGCCACCCAATAGCAACAGCAAAGACAAGCACCCCACAACAACAGCATAGTCATCCAACATGGCAGCACCTCCGTGTGCAAAGTAGTAAGAGACGTTGAAGATCAGGTTCGCAAGGCCGCTCAGGCTGAAGGGATTCAACCATTCCAGCGCTTGCGGAATTCGCAGCTCATCGATCCAAAGGAAAACCATCGAAGCCAGCGCAAGCACCGCGGCCGCAACCCCAAAGTCGCCCCATACCTGCGACCAGCGCAAACGGAAGAGGCCCGTCGGGTTGGCTGCTTCCTCCGGAAATTCGCGCAGGCTTTCGCTCAGAAGCCGGTTCTCGGCTTGCAAGGCGTCCACCAGATCCCGACAGCGCGGGCACGTGACGAGGTGGTTTCGCAAGCGCTGCGCCTCCTCCACCGCCAGTTCGCCGTCAGCAAAGATGGCGCAGGTCTGTTCCGAATAACATTCCATGATCACTTGCTCCTGTGGGCCAGTGTCCGGCGCAGCTCCTGCTTGGCCCGAAAGATCAGCGTTGCCACGTGGTCCCTCTGCAGACCCAACTGCTGCGCGATTTCGTCATAGCTCAGCTCGCTGTAATAGCGCAGAACCAGCGGCACGCGATAGTTCTCCGGCAGGCGCGCGATGGCCCGCCGCACCCGCGCACCCTCTTCCGTGCTGATAAGAGCGCCCAGCGGCGATGGCTCCGGGCGAGCTGCCTCGAGGACCGCGGCTCCGTCTTCAACTTCCACAATCACCTGTCTTCCACGCTGCCGGTGCCGCAAAGCGTCAATGCATTGGTTGCCGGCGACCCGCAGCAGCCACCTGGGGAACGGTATTGAACCGTCGTAGCTCTCGATCGAGCGCTGTAGCTTAAGGAACACCTCGCTGGTGGCATCTTCTGCGCTCTCCCGTGAGCCCAACATGTAACGGCACAATCCGAATACACGCCTGGCATAGCGGCGATAGATCTCCGCCAAGGCACCGGTATCGTGACCTTGTGCGCGTTCGATTACGCTCTCCAGATCCAGCGCCTCCATGTCCTTGGCTTCAACCTCGCGGCACCGCAGTCCGTTCGCCTTGTTCCTCTCAGCGTTCATAAAGCAGTACGCTGTAGATCGAAGAAAATTACACCAAGTTCAGTGCGGGGCCTATCGTTACCTCCAAGGGAGCATAGTGGAGGTTATCTTGTCTATTCCTATGGCGATCAGTGTTCGTCGCCAGCGACTTTGGGAACCAAGGACGGTCAGGCCCGAGAGACTCACTTCCGGCGCGGGCGCTATCAGGGAAGATCAACTCCCTTATCCCATCCTGATAATTCACTGTTCAATTTGAAGCTGTGTGGGGAGAGTTCCCGCCTGGAATCAGCGGGTTGAGTGATCGAGAGTTCGGTTTCGAGGGGAAAAATCCGCGAAATTCCCTGCATTTTTCCCTGTTAGCAGGGAATTTGGCACGGAGAGCCGTTCGCGCTAGACTGCGTCCGCCACCAGCAAGTCATTGTTTCCCAAGCAACTCGCAGCACGCGTCCGGCCTCCATTCAGAGCTCAAGGAGGAGTTCAAGTTCAATATCGCCGCGAAGCCGGGTCAGAAGATGCCGGCTACTCTGGTGTTCAAGATCCCGCCTGTTTCTCGTAGAGCACCCTCAGAACCTCTTCCTCCAAACCCTTTCCGCAATCCTTCCACCGCGGTAACGTGACCGGCGAGACTTGTAACAGGTGAAAAGCTAGAAAGACTGGTATAGAAGAGGAGCTGGAAGATGGTAACGAGACCGTGGAATGCGCGTGCCGATGACCTTCTAACCTCCAAGTACGTGGAACCCCCTCGATCCGAGTTGCGTATCTATTCTCATGACGGATAGCGATTTTGCCGCTTCCCGCAAGCAGGTGGCTGCCACAGTGCGACAACAGAATCGTTGAGGACAACGGACGAAGAAATAGAGTCCGGGAAACCGACGAGAAACGATTTGGCTCATGCAGGGAAACCCCAATCGTGCAGTTAGCATCGTGTTCCTCCGTTGTTTGCAGATGCGCTTTGGCCCCGCAAGACCGCTCGCAAACGGTACAATTCAGGCGAATCAGTTCTGAAAAGAGAGACTCCAGCGTAGAATCAATTCGCGTCCGAAGTAGCAAGGAGAACAGAGGAAATGAAACCCGCCAAGCTGATTTTGACTTTGCTTGCGCTACTCCCCGCGGCCGCTCTCTTGAAAGCGCAGACGGCCGACGACTTGGTCTCGAGGAATGTCCAGGCAAGAGGTGGACTGGAAAAGATCAAGGCAATCCAGACCTTCCGCGCCGTCGGGAAGTTTGAATCTGACGGATTCAAGGCGGATGTGAGGACCGAGAGCAAGCGTCCCGACAAGTTGCGGCAGCTCTTCACATTCCAGCGGATGACCGAGACTGACGCCTACGACGGCAGGATCGGTTGGAAGATATCTCCATTCCAGGGCAAGAAGGACGCGGACCAGATGGGCGAGGATGACGTGCGGACCCTGATGGAGGACGCGGACTTTGACGGTCCCCTGGTCGACGCCACGGCGAAGGGGAACAAGATCGAGTTCCTGGGCAAGCAGCCGGTGGATGGTGATGACGCGTTCGTCCTGCGGGTGACGCGCAAGAACGGCGATATTGACACCTTCTATCTCGACCCGGATACGTATCTCACGTTTCGCGTTGACCGGAAGACGTTCATTCGCGGCTCGGTGAACCAGAACACGACGGAATACGGATCCTACAAGTCAATGAATGGCGTTCTTTACCCGTTCTCTCTCCAATTTGGACCGACGGCCCATCCGGAGAGCCGGCAGAAGGTGACGCTGGAACGGATCGAGGTCAATGTTCCACTCGAGGATTCGCTGTTCTCAATGCCCGCCGCCAAAGCTCCTCAGAGTGCGCCGGCGCATCCAGGAGAGTCCCAATGAGCCCTATTAGAGACGGTTCAGCCGGTGTCGAACAAATGAAAGCCGAATCCATCATGACATCCAATTCTCTTCTCGTTGCCAGGTTCAAGCTCACGCTGTGCGCGGTTTTGGCGCTGTGCTCTGTCGCTGTCGCGCAGCAGCCTCCGCGCTTCGATGCCGGTTCCATCTCCGGCCTGCCTGCACGAAATATAGGCTCGGCAACCATGAGCGGGCGCATCTCCGCGGTCACGGCCGTGAACGAGAAGGGGCGCTTGACGGTGTTTGTCGGCGCGGCCTCCGGTGGGGTCTGGAAGTCGGTGAACGGCGGTACGACCTTCGCGCCGGTCTTCGACAAGGAGGCGGTGCAGTCCATCGGCGCGATTGCCGTGGATCCCTCAAACCCGAAGAACGTCTGGGTGGGGACCGGCGAGAGCTGGGTGCGTAACAGCGTCAGCATCGGAGATGGTGTCTATCGCTCGACCGACGGCGGAGAGAACTGGACGAATGTGGGGCTGATGGACTCCGAGCACATCTCCAAGATCATTGTCAATCCCGGAGACGGCAACACGGCGCTCGTATGCGCCCTGGGGCACTTGTGGAGCGATGGCGGAGATCGGGGAGTTTATAAGACAACCGACGGCGGAAAGACATGGCGCGCTGTCCTGACCGGACCGAACGCTTCCACGGGCTGCGGCATGCTCGCCGGCAGCGAGAGAGAACCGGGCACGGTGTACGCCTCACTTTGGGACTTCCGCCGCCAGGGTTGGACCTTCCGCTCGGGAGGCCCCGGCAGCGGACTCTTCAAGTCGACGGACGGCGGCGAGCACTGGACCGAATTGACCGAGCAGAACGCCAAGGGCCTGCCGGCAAAGCCTTATGGCCGGATCGCGCTGGCCGTGGCGCCTTCAAAGCCGAACATTGTGTACGCGATCATCGAATCGGCGGCGAGTGCGCTCTTCCGCTCCGACGATGGTGGCGCTACCTGGACGAAGCTCGATGCCAGCCAGTTCCTCGTCTGGCGCCCGTTCTACTTCGCCCATTTGATTGTCGATCCAGAGAACGAGAACAAAATATTCAAGCCCGATCTCTTTCTGCTGTGCAGCACGGACGGGGGACACAGCTTCAGTGGAGTGTCCAATGCGGCGCATGGCGACTTTCACGACGTGTGGATCAGCCCGCAGAACCCGAACATCGTCATCGCAGGTGATGATGGCGGTCTCTGGAAGAGCCAGGACGGCGGCACCCGCTGGGAGCACCTGCTGAACCTGCCCGTCTCGCAGTTTTACCACGTCAGCGTTGACGAGGCCGATCCCTATCGTGTGTACGGCGGAATGCAGGACAACAGTTCGTTCGTTGGAGACTCGTCGTATCCCGGGGGTGTCACGAATTCTCGGTGGGAGAACATGTTCGGCGGCGACGGTTTCTGGATGTTCGAGGATCCCTCCGACCCCAACTACATCTACGCCGAATCGCAGGGCGGCGAGATCGGACGCGTGAACCGGATCACGCACGAAACGCGCTCCATCACTCCCTATCCCGAGTACGGTCACAAGAAGCTGCGCTTCAACTGGAACACTCCCATTCATATGAGCCCCAATGAGAAGGGGACCATCTACATCGGCGCCGAGTACCTGTTCCGCTCGCGCGATCATGGGCAAAGCTGGGAGAGGATCTCCCCGGACCTCACCACCAACGATCCAGAGAAGCAGAAGCAGGAGGAATCCGGCGGTGTCACCGTCGACAATTCTTCGGCGGAGATGCACACCTCCATCTACTCCATCAGCGAGTCACCGCGGAACGGCAAGGTGATCTGGGTCGGCACCGACGATGGCAATCTGCAGATCACGCGCGATGGCGGCAAGAGCTGGACTAACGTGATTGACAATGTGCCGGACCTCGCGAAGAACTCCTGGGTTTCGACAGTGGAAGCGAGCCGGTTTGACGAGAACGTGGCGTACGCGACGTTCGATCGGCACACCTTCGGCGACATGACGCCGTACCTTTATAGAACTGCCGATCAGGGCAGAACATGGACGGCGCTGCCGGTCAGGGAGAACGGCGTGAGAGGTTACGCGCACGTGATCAAGGAAGACTCGGAGGACCCGAACCTGCTGTTTATCGGAACCGAGGTCGGTCTTTGGATCTCCGTTGACGGCGGCTCGCATTGGGCACAGTACAAGGGGTCCAACTTCCCGGCGGGTGCCGTTCGTGACATCGCCGTCCAGTCACGCGAGGGTGACTTGGTCTTGGGCACTCACGGCCGCGGCATCTGGATCCTGGATGACATCAGCTCGCTGCGCGCTCTCACCCCGCAGGCCCTAGCCGCGGAAGTGACATTCCTGCCCTCGCGGCGTTCCGTGCAGTACCTGCAGGCAAATGGCGGCTGGCCGGAGGGTGATGAGTCGTTCACCGGGCCGGGGCGCCCGGAGAGCGCCACCATCACCTACTACCAGCGCGGCCGCCACATGCTAGGAGACATGAAGATCGAGATCTTCGATCCGCAGGGAAAGCTCGTGGACAGCCTCAACCCCGGACTGAAGCGCGGCGTGAATCGCGTGCTGTGGTCCATGCGGCTTAAGGCCCCGAAGGTACCTCCGGCGGCAACGGCGCTGTACGAAGCCGGCGTCGGACCGCGAGTCCTTCCGGGTACGTATACCGTGAAGATGACCAAGGGCGACACGGTGAAGACGGCTTCGCTGCAGGTCGTGCTGGATCCGCGCGCCACCTACACGATTGAGGACCGCAAGGCTCAATTCGCCCTGGCGATGAAGTTGTACGCGACCCTCGAACACATGGCCTGGGCGGTCGACGCCATCACAGAAGCCCGGGATACCGCCGCCGCTAGGGCCTCGCAGCTCGGCGAAGGGGACCCTCTACGCGCGAAGCTCTTCGCATTTTCGAAGTCTGCGGACGCTTTACGCTCCAAGATTGTCGCCACCAAGGAAGGCGGCGCCATCACCGGCGAAGAGCGCATCCGTGAATTCCTCGGCGGTGTCTACGGCGCGGTGAACGGATACGAGGGACGTCCCACGCAGGCTCAGGTTGAACGTGCCGATTCGCTGTGCCGCGAGCTCGAGGACGTCATCAATGAGTTTCGAAAGCTCACCGCCGATCAACTCCCGGAGCTCAACAAGAGGCTGCAGAGGAAGGAACTTGCTCCGCTGGCTGTGATGAGCGAGGCGGATTGGCAGAAAGCGAACTCGGAGGACCGTCGTGGCGCGCAGTCGGAGGGCAAGCAGCCTCGCTTCTTTGATAGGGACTAGCTCACGGAACCAGCAGTGGAGAATGGCACACGGCGGTAGCGCGGAGGCAGGCGGTCGACGGGCGCGAGCGCCGGTTCCGATCTCGCCGCGGGGCGATAGGTTATCAATGCTTTCTTCGCTGCCTTGCGTGCAGCTGATTTTGAGTGGCTCTTGCGGTGTTCGCCCCGGCAGTCCTCTACCACCGAGCACTCGCCAGAGCCGATTCGGAGCTGCGGCCCCTGCGAGGACGCCAGAGATGCGCATTGCGAGGTGAAATATGAAGGCTCGCAGTTATATTGCTTTCCGAACCGTTTCTCTCGCCTTCATCGCGCTTTTCATCTTCCAAGGCGCGGTCGCGTCCTTCGCGCAGTCAAACTCACGCGAACTGCGCGGCGATGTTCTGGATTCGCAGGGCCGTCCGGTTCGCGGGGGAACCGTCACCGTAGAGGAGAACGGCACTGTTGCCGTTACTGACGACAAGGGTGAGTTTGCCGTTGCAATTCCTTCCGCCGGCACCATCCATGTGACATTCAGCGCGTCAGGATACTACCCGCAATCTCAGGCGATCGACGCCTCACGTGCGATCGAGCTGCGCGTGATTCTAAACCGTACGCCTTTGGTGAAGGAAGAGATCTCCGTCGAAGCTCCACGGCTGCATATCCCACTGGCGGAAACCCCTGCCGCCACCGCCATCGTGGGGCCAGAGGTGCTAGGCGTATTGCCGCGCTCCGTCGGGGCCGAAGAAGCGCTGGCGCCCGTTGCGGGCGTGAAGGTAGACAACCAGGCGAACCAGGAGCGGGTGCACATTTCCATACGCGGGCAGGGCATTCTGACTGAGCGTGGCGTGCGCGGCATTGAAGTCCTGCTCGACGGCATTCCATTGAACGATCCCAGTGGCTTCGCGTCCGATCTGTTCGACGTTGACTGGGCAAGCGTGCAGGAAGTCGACGTGGTGAGAGGTCCCACCGCATTTCTCTATGGCGGCGGTTCCTCCGGCGGCATCATTGACATCACGACGCGCGCGGCGGGCGACAAACCGCACGGCGAGTTCACGGCGTCCGGCGGCTCAAACGATTTCTACAAAGGTCACGCGGAATACTCGCAGACGATCAACGGAATGGCCCTGTTTCTCTCCGCTGCGCGGACAGCGGGCGACGGCTATCGTGTCCAGACTCGTTTCTACGGCGACAACCTTTACGGGAAGCTCAGCTTCAAGGTTGGCAAGAGCCTGCAACTGAACGTGATCGGCTCAGGCACGGGTTACTTCAATCAGAACCCCGAGGGGCTCAACCTCCAGCAGGTCCAGCAGGATCCCCGCCAGCCGAATCCGGATGCCCTGACTTACAACGAGTATCAGAAGACGAAGCGCGGGATGGGCGGCGTCACGGGACAGTGGACATTCACGGAGAACCAGAGAGTTTCCTTCTCCTCTTACTGGCGATACACCCATTACGACGAATCAGTGCCCTCGTCGGTTGATCATCAGGACGTCGAAGCGCCGGGAGGAGCCGGGCAGTACGACGCCGACTTCAAGACCGGTGGCATCAAGCACCATGTCAGCCTTGGTGTGGACCTGGACGGCCAGATGACCGACGATTTTCGCCATCCGAATCTCGGTGGCGGCCTCCAGACATCGGAGCTATTGGCGAACCAGCACATCGCCGAGAAGCGCACTGCGGGTTTCCTCTCTGAGCGCATGGAGTTCGGTCCGCACTGGTCGTTGCTGGGCAGCGTCCGCTGGGACCAGATCCGCAACGAGCTGCACGATTTCCTGAAGGCGGGCGGACTGGACCTTTCCGGCCAGCGCACCTTCGCCCACGCGACCGGGCGCGTCGGGGTGACCTTTAATCCCAGAAGGGATTTGGGGTTCTACGCGTCCTGGGGGCAGGGCTTCCTGCCGCCGGCAACGGAGGAACTGTACGCGAATCCCGATGCACTCGGCGGATTCAACCAGCACCTGGTTCCCGCGACGTCGTGGGGCGTGGAAGGCGGCGTGCGCGGCAGCATTCGCGACCATCTTTTCTACGATGCTGCTTTCTTCCATCTGGGCACTACCAACGATTTCGAGCGCTACCGGATCGCCAGCCGCCCGCTTGAGACCTTCTATGGCAATGCGGGCAAGACCAGCCGCTATGGTTTTGAAACCGAATTGCGGTGGTACCCCACCCGGCGGATCGTGCTATCCGGAGCCTATACGTACTCGCACTTCGTGTACTCGCAGTACGTGAGCCTCGTCTATCCGGGAAACCTCGCTGGACATTGGCTTCCGAATTCGCCCAATCAACAGCTGTACCTGGATGCGACCCTCGCTCTGCCAAAGAACGTGACGGCCAGCGTCGGGACCCAGGCATTCTCCAGGGCGTTCATCGACCCGACAAACCAGGCGTTCATTGACGGCTATGGATTGCTGAACGCTCGCCTGAGCAAACAGTGGCGGTTCGGCAATCTGATCTGCAATGCGTTTGTCTCCGGCCGCAACCTCTTAGCAACGAATTACATAGCGTTTACCGAGCCAGATCCGGATGGCAACTCTTATCAACCTGGACCGCGCAGGGAACTGTTCGGAGGTATGAGGATTTCCTTCTAGGCCAATCCCGTTCCGCTCGAAGCAGACCTACCGGTATGTGTGCCACGTTACGCGGCGCGGTACGGCGATGCAGGCTCGCAGAAGACGAATTCTCTAAGTGTCAGGCCCTTCCTGGACCGAACAGTAGCCCATGCTTCGTCCACCATCCTTGTCACAGCATTGCCGATGAACGGCCGCGCTCTACTTGAGCCGTTCTCCCGTCGCTGGATCGAAGACAGCGTTGCGCAGGAATTGTTCCGTAGACCAGGGTGGTGCATCTCCTCCCAGATATTGATGGAACCACTCCAGGTGTGCCGTGTAGTACAGGGCCATTTCATACCAACTGGGCCAGTGGCCGGCCTTGGAGTAAACGATCAGCTTCGAGGGCACGTTCATCTTCTGCAGTGCGGTGAACATCTGCAGCCCCTGTGTGTAGGGGATGCGATAGTCGCGCTCGCCGGTGATGACGAGACAGGGCATCTTGAAGTTCTTCACGGAGTTGGACGGCGAGAACTTCTCGTACTGCTCGGAATTCCAGGGCTGCCCCTTCAGATCCCACTCGGGGAACCACAACTCCTCGGTTGCGCCATAGAAGGAACGCAGGTCGAAGATGCCCATCATGGAGACGATGGCCTTGAAGCGGTTGGTGTGACCCTCAAACCAGTTCATCATGTAGCCGCCGTATGACCATCCCATGGCGCCCATGCGGTCGGAATCCACGTAGGGAAGCTTGGCGAGTTCGTCGGTGACCAGCATCAGGTCTTCGAAGACCTTGCCGCCATGGTCTCCGGAGATCTCGGCCGTGAAGTCTTGCCCGTAGCCGGTTGAGCCGTGCGGATTGGCGAAGGCAACGACATAACCCATGCCGGGATAGACCTGCCAGTCGCCGCGAAACGCATCCTGCCACTGCATCTGCGGGCCGCCATGCACATTGAGGATGAGCGGATACTTCTTCGACGGGTCGAAGTCGTGGGGTTTGACGATGAAGACTTCGATCTTTGCTCCGTCGGCTCCCTTCACCCACATGCGCTCGGCCGGACGCAGGTCCACTTCACTGACGATCGCGCTGTTGAAATCGGAGAGGCGCTGCGGCGTGGAGGCTTTGCCGCCAGCCAGGTCCACGAAGAAGATCTCAACCGGTTCGCCGGTTGAACGCCGCGTGTAGACGATGCGGCGGTTGTCCGGCGACAGTTCAAAGGAGTCGATGGTGCGGTCCGCCAATATCTGGTGAATTGAGCCGGAGTCGAGAGCCACTCGGAAGATGGGATTCTCGCCTTCCACCTCGCCGCTGAAGTAGAGAGACTTTGAGTTTGAGGACCATTGGAAGTCGTCCACCCAGTTACGGAAAGACTCGCTCAGCACCCGCGATGTGCCGGTGGCGCGATCATAGATAGCCAGGCGGAAGAGGTCGGACTCATAGCCGGGCTGCTTCTGCATCTGATAGGCGATGTATTTCCCGTCCGGCGAGTATTTCGGATGGCCGTCGAAGGCGGGATTTGAAGCGGTGATGTTGCGCGGCGCTTGATTGCCGGAGAGCGAGACGATCCACACGTCGCTGTTCGTAGACGACGCCTGCGCGCTGTCATGATTGGAGTCAAAGGCGAGCTCCAAGCTGTCCGGCGAGAAATCGTAGCGCAGGGCGCCGCCGAGCTGGAACGGAGGAGAATCAAAATCACCGGGCGTCAGATCGCGCACGGTGCCGGTGGAAACGTCGGCCAGCAGGATGTGCGTGCGCTTGCCATCCTTCCATTCGGTCCAGTGCCGGTAGAGCAGCGCGTCGGCCGTGTGGGCGTGCAGCGGGCCCTTGCTCCAGCGGTCTTCAATCTTCTTGTTGCAGGCATCATCGGCGCCGCACTCGGGGTACACGTCGCTTGAAAACGCGATCCATTTGCCGTTCGGAGACCACAGCGGATCGGACACCCCGGTCGAGATATGGGTCAATTGCCGGGCTTCGCCGCCGCTCACGGGTATCAGATAAAGATTGTCGTCGCCGTCGCGCGAACTGATGAATGCTACCCACCTGCCGTCGGGCGAGAAGATGGGCGACGACTCGCTCTTATCGCCAAAGGTGAACTGGCGGGCGTTCCTGCCGTCAATGTCCATCAGCCAGATGTGGCTGGTTCTCTTTGCCCTGGCCAGGTCGTTTGTCGCCAGGGTGAACAGGACGAGTTTGCCGTCGGGAGAAACGTGCAGATCGTTGATCCCCCGAATGCGGTACAGGTCTTCAATGGTGAAGGCGCGTTTGGCGGCCGCGTTTGAAACAGCAAGAACCAGAAGGCAGACGCAAAAGAAGAACGAGAAGAATCTCTTGTACATGATGTGCCTCGCTATGCAGTGAACTGTGTGGACGGCTCTGAGATTCAAGCCGGAATGCCTATATTGTCTCTGGGCCACGCACCAATCTACCTCTAGTTGCCTCCCTCCGCAATCTACGTCCATCACTTTCAGAGTCGAACACGGCGCATGCCCGGCGACCGGCTCGCTTTGCGGCGCAGCTCACGCGGCATCAAGAGCGAGGGCGCGACCGAAGCCGCGCCCTCGCCTGAATCATCTGTCTTCCGCTGCCTATTGATCCACGTGCTTGTCCGCGTGGTCGTGATGATCGTTGTGATCCCCGTGCGGGCTGTCGCAGTGGGAATCCATATGCTCGCGGATCATGTCCGCATGGCCGACCTCGGAGGGCACATCCACATGCTTGGAAGGGGAATCGGTGTGCACATGGCAGCCGGCAAAATCCTGGTGGTCGCCGAAAGTGTTCGCCCCAGGACTGTTCGCCGGGAAGCTCGCCGCAGCCGTGCGTGCGAAACCCTTTCCGGCCATAACACCGATCACCAGTGCCGCCAAGCCGCCCAGCGTCGTCAAGAAGCTTCTGCGCTGCGGGTAGAAGACGCCGTCCTTCACCACCGGGCCTTCGCCGCCGTTTCTCGCATCCCATACTACTTTGCTATCAAGGTTCTTTGGTTCGTCCGAGCCGGACACGATTGCCTCCCTGCCGCATTTGCAGCCTATGACGCGAAGTCTATGGCGCACTTGTGCGAATGTAAAGGTAAAAGGTGCACACGAAGAGTCCGCGGCAACACAGTATGGAACAGTTCATACGTTCCATTCAAGTCCGTTCTTGGGCCTTCATGTCGTAGGGAAAGCCCAGGCCGCGCACAGCGTCCGTTGCGAAGCTGTTCCCCATCCACTGAATGGTGAATTTGCCGGCGACCGCGTCGGTGTTTGCGGCGAGCTTCATTACGGGCGTGCGCACTTCGGCGATGCCGTGCAGCGCCGACCACTCCACCGGCCAGTCGAGCGCCTCTATCAACCAGGTGGCTTCCTCCGCATATCCGAGTTGCGGATAGAGTCCAAGCAGCCGCTCTGCGAACTCGCGCGACGCTGCGCAATCAAACCGGCAGGGCAGATGTGGGACCGCACGCAGCCCGCAATAGCGCAACAAGATGTTCGCCCGTGCGTCGCCGTGTACCCCAACAGTCGAGTCCTGCGCCACCGCGCCAGTCGTGTTCCGGGCAATCAGCCAGGAGGGATCATTCAGATGCTTCTCTTCGAACCAATACCGAAAGAACCGACGGCAGCATTCAGGGTAGCCGAGCAGCTTGCCGAGTTCGTCGTGATCGTTGCGCATCCACGCGTCCTTGAACAACTTCGTCTCGCGCTTCGCCCCCACCGCGACGTGAAGGAAGTATCTTCCAGCCGTCTTCTCCTCCATGCGCAGCGGCACCACCTGCAGGCCGTGCTTCCTCCAGTCTTCAAAGCGTTCTGCGTAGGCGTCGGAATAGAGCTGAAGGAACGCACAGGGACGCAGGCCGGCGCTCACTGAGCGCCATTCGATCACGCTCCATGCTGCTCTCATGCGTTCCAATTGCGGCGACCGCACGTTGCGGACAGCCTCACTCACCCACGCCGTCCGCGTGAACGACGGAAAAGTGAAGCCCAGCCGCCTGATCTCGCCCGCACTCCCGGCGTCGAAGCCTGACATCCCTTCTTCTCCATGAAACTCTTCAGCGATGGATTGCTGCCCCGCGCCCATGCGGCAATCATCGCCTCTTCGATTTCTGTGCGAACCGTTTGCGCAGAAAGTGGCGCCTGCCCGGAGACCACCAACCGTGATTCAATGAACTCGAACAGTGCCTTCCACACCTCGCAGTGCTCGCTGCGGTTGCGCCAGTCGCCGTCTATCGCGGTGCCCGGACACTGTCCCTTGCACATCAGGAAGAAACGGCAGCCGGAGCAGCCGCCAAGTTGCTGCTCCGTGAAGTACAGTGCGAGTGCGCGTTCGAAGCGGGGCGGCTCCGCCTTTATAAACTCAATGCCTTCTTTGTTGGTGCGTCCGCAGTTGCTGCGCTCCCCGTGTCCCTCAATGCCGCGCACGGCGCGCGTGGTGTAAGGGTCGCATGCCGCCCACAGGCAGCTCACGCTTTCATCATCCGCCAGCAGTAGCTTTTCCATCTCGCAAAACAGGTCGAAGCGCAGGTGGGCGAGCCGCGCCTCGAGTTTAGCGAAGTTGCGGAAGGCCGCGACGTTCTCCTCCGCAGTGAGCCCATAGGACTCGCGGATCGCAGGGCTTTCGCTCTCCAGGATGTGCAGGCGCGCCGATCGGACTCCGATGCCATCAAGGCGGCGGAACCAGTCGTTCATTGCCTCCAGCTTGCCGGGTTGGGCGTTGAGCCGGTGCAGCGTAACGATGACGCTGGGAGGCAACCCCTCCCGGCAGAGCCTCTCAATGGCCGCTTCCGTGCAGGCCGTTGCCTCGCTGGTCGCTGCCCGCGAGCCGGCTGCGCGCAGAGCATTCATCTCGCCGGGGCCGTCAATGGAAATCCCGACGTCAACCTTGTACTTGCGGAACATGGCGATGTGCGCATCGCCGATCAGCGTTCCGTTTGTCTGCACGCTGTTTTTCCCGAAGTGCGCCAGCCCCCACGCCCACAACTCCTCGAGGTCACGCTCGGGAAGCAGCAGAGGCTCGCCACCAAAGAGCGTGAATGCGCCGTTCTCCTCTGCCAGCGCTTGCTTCATCAGCTCCACGTCGTAGAGCTTGCCGATGTTGCCGGCCTGACGCTGCGGGTCCTGGTAGCAGTACTCGCAGCCCAAGTTGCAGAGGACTCCCAGGGGCCGAACCTCAATGGTCATTCCAAACTCCGCTCAAGGTAGGCGGAGTGTAACCCCCGGCCTGCGCAGCGTCAATCGTGGAAAGGACTGAGAACGCTGCAAAACGATTCTGCGCCTCTGGGACGGCGGGTGCCACTGATGCTGGCAGTCTGATCTGTACAGTTGTGGTCGGGTGCACTACACGGCGATCCAGCCGGCGAGGCACCTGCGCAGATTTGCTGTGAATTGCGCGCAGGGAGGGCACGTCGAACAGAGCGCGAGAGCTGAAGTCACTCGTGAAGCCTACGGCTTAGGCGCCGGGACGACTCCTGCCTCGGTTCCGTCCTGCATGAAGACCACGCTGGAGTAATCGCCTTTCGCCACCGCGAGCATCAGCGGCGAATTGTACATCGCGCTTCCCGGCTTGCTGTCCTTCACGCTGTACCAGACGTAGAGCTTGCCGTCCTTCTTCGTGACCTTTTTCACTTCATAGCTGCGGAAGAAATTGCCGCGGCGGATGGACGCGACCACGATCTTCGTCTGAAAGGTACCGGCCGGAAGAAAGCTGTTCCGACCCATGACGGCGGCGGGGCCGAAGACACGGTCAAAATCCGGCTGGCTCGTGAAGACAAGGAATGAGGTGCCGCCTTTGAGGCCTGAGTCGTTCTTCTCGAAGTAACTCGTGTACCGGGCATAACGCACGCGCCCTCCTTCGTCGCCAACCTGGGGCCACGCCGAGAGCACCAGTAGCACGCACAGCATCAGGATTGCCGGAAAATTCCTTCTCATGGATTCGCCTCCTCCATGACTGCCGGGCCGAATGCGTTCCACTGTCTAGATTACCATCGCACGCATCTGCGGTCTGGGATCTCCCGCGTGACCTGCGTCCGCCCGTCTGCGGAGGTAGGGCGCCGCTTTCTGCCAACCGGTGTAGGAAACGCTGGGGCGGCTGTTGCCCGCCCCGGCGTGTCTTCCTCTGGCCCGCCTCATGATCCGGACTCAGGCGGCTGCCTTCTCCATGAGCCACTGCTTCGCCGGTGGGTTCCGGGGAAGGATCTCCAGGTAGGTGACCGCATAGTAGAACGCCACCCCCGCGGCCGTGACCGTAGCCAGGGTGAGGGCAAATTCGGTCCACTTGGGCACGTAGTAGAAGCCGGAGCTCGTCTGGAAGGCGGTAACCGAGACGTTCAGCCGGTTCGTCATGAAGCCCGCCACCACCGTCGCACAGGTCCAGTAGAGGTACTGCGGATTGGTCCGTATGCGCCTCTGGCTCAACAGTACGATCGGTACAACCACGAAGAGCGCGACCTCAAGCCAGAAGAGCAGCGTTTCCTCCCGCCACAAGAAGAGATAGGCGGCGCCGCCGTGGGTGTACAGATCAATCCCCCTGAACAGCGCATAGACATAGAGTAGAGGTGCGATGACCTGGCTCATCTCCGTTAGGATTCCGACATCCACCCACAGACGCTTCGAACGGGTGCACAGATAGACAACCATGATGGTTGCCGCCAGGCCAGCCGGCACAGCCGAGAGATAGAACATGGTGGGAAGGTACTGGCTGTACCACAGCGGGTCCACCTTGCCCTTGGCGAGGAGGTAGAGGCCGCCGAGGAAGGACTGGTGCAGCGACGAAAGCAGCGCTCCCACCAGCACCAGGCCGATCAGGATCTCGTGGTGCCAGTGCAGGTAAAGCTCGCGCAGGCGCCGCCACGGGATGCGCTCCACCAGCATGGGAGAGAATTCCAGGGCGAGCACCGTGGTGTACAGCATCACGCACCACGACACCTCGAACAGGATCGAGTGCCGGTTCCACATCACGATGGGGTGCCAGATCCTCCACGGCAGGCCCAACTCGTACATCATGCCGACGACAACGGTCAGGTAGCCGAGGAAGGAGAGCAGGACGGCGGTACGCACGATCTGCCGGTAGCGTTCGAAACCCAGCAGGTAGACGGCGGCCGCGATTGCGAATCCCCCGGCGGAGATTCCGACGCCACACAGGGTTCCGAGGCCGACCCAAAGGCCCCAGGGTTGAGCGTCCACCAGGTTCGTGGAGCGCTGAAAGCCGAGCGCAAAACGCGCGTAGGCAGCGTAGGCTCCGGCGCCGAAGATCACCGCCACAATCACACGCCAGGTCGTAATCGCAGGAAATCGAGATCCAGACATGACTCAGCTTTTTCCCTTCGTTTTGTCCGTGAACCGGATGGGCTGCTTCTTTCCTTCGGCGAGCAGCACCTGGTTGCGGCGATTGGTGATCCAGTAGAGTCCAGCAAGCAGGCTCCCGCCGACCAGCGCTACCGTGGGCACATCTCCCAATGCGGTGGCTGTCAGAACGGGCATCTGCTGCGCGGGAACCGGTGTGAAGCCGAGTTTCTGGAATGGAACATCGGAAATGAAGAATACGGAAGTGCCGCCTGCTTCTTCGGTCCCATAGATGTGCCTGACGTACTTGGGATCGAGCAGTACGCGCTTCTGCGCCTCTTCCAGAATTTCTTCGCGTGTGCCGACGATTGAGGCCTGCACCGGGCAGGCTTCCACGCATGCCGGCGGCTGGCCCTTCACCTGGCGGTCGTAGCACATGTCGCACTTCTTGACGAACGGGACCAACTTCGACCATTCGTAGCGCGGCACGTTGAACGGGCACGCCACGATGCAGTAGCGGCAGCCGATGCACTTGGATCCGTCGTAGGTCACCGGCCCGAGTTCGGTCTTCTTGAGCGCCCCGACCAGGCAGGCGGAAGCGCAGGCCGGGTCCTGGCAGCTCATGCACATGCGGCGGACGAACCGGTCTCCGTGTTCTTCGATCACCGTCAGCGCGGTGGGCGAGAGCTTCGCTTCGCTTTGCATCGGGAGGCCATGGACCTGCTTGCACGCCTGCTCGCAGCTCCGGCACCCGATACACTTCGTGATATCAACGAGAATTGCCCTTGAGGTTCCCATATCGTTTCCCCTGTCCAGCGCTTGTGCGCTGTGCTCAGTTCAGGAAGAACTCCTTGATCAGTTTGCGGCGCAGCTCGGGTTCAACCTGCAGCAGCACCTGGCTGACGGGGACGCCGCCATCCTGCGCTAGTGCGGGATTCGCGCTCGCCAGCGCAGACTTGAGGCTGTTCGCGCTGTAGCGCATCCATGGCGCCACCATCGGACCTTTGAACAGGTTCTTCTCGTTCGTGAGCAGATCAGGAGACCTCAGCTTGGCAATCCAGCCGTTCTTGTAGGGATCGGCCACCGTGAGCATGGGATCCTTGATAACGTCGCTGTTGACTTCCAGCACCACGCCTTCCACTGGGGAAAAGATGTCAATCGCAACCTCTCCCGAATGAAGGGTCATGAGCCTCTGTCCCTGGCGAACCCACCGGCCGGGCTCGGCGATTTCAATGCGGTCGATCTTGCCGATCAGGTCGGCGGCGAACTTGTCTACCCCGACACGGGCACCGTCGCGGTCCTCCTTGAACACCCAGGTGTGGCCTGGATGGAAGCTGTAATCCTGCGGAATCGCGAACCCCGACTCAAGGGCCGCGGCTGTCGCCGGCTGACGTGACGGGAGCTGTGCTCTGTCTTGCACATGATCAGGCGTATGAAATGAATAGTTGATGGCGATGATGATGAGGAAGGTCAAGAGTACGAATAGAATGGACATCAGTTCCTCCATTGTCGGTGGGTGCCGCAGTTGCCGGCACCGTCGACCTTGTACTCTCTGCACGAATGTGACTAAACTCCGGGAGAGAACTTGCCCTTTAGATGCAATGAGTTACGGGGATGGACTACCTTGAAACCGCAATTGTAACCGGTGCGATTTGCAGTTCGCTACTGCATTTTGCAGTTTGTCAGGCTACGGAGGATGGTGTTCTCAGACATTGCGCCCGAATCGAAAGCCGCAGGTGGTGAAGTTCTCGGCATGACGGAACTGCGTCTGCGGGCAGTTAGTGTTCTACCGGTTCCTTCTTCAATTTGCGCATCAGCGAAGTGGGGTGGATTCCCAGGATCTTGGCGGCGAGCGTCTTGTTGTTGCCGGTCGCGGCGAGCACGTCGCGGATGTAGTCGTCTTCCAATTCCCGCAGGCTCACCAGGGCCGGATCCGCCGCAGCCCTGCCGCTCGTGAGCGGCAGTTCTCCTGTTGCCTGGCTCACATGATCCCGGATCTCTTGTGGCAGAGACCTGGCATCAATGTCGCCTTCCGGCGCCAGGATCATGGTCCGCTCGATGACGTTCTTCAGTTCGCGGATGTTGCCTGGCCAGGGATAGTGCACCAGCAATTCCGCGGCCTCCGGCGTGAAGCCCGTGAAGTTCTTCTTCAGCTCCTCGTTGAACCTGCGCACCAGGTCCAGCGCAAGCGGCACGATATCTTCGGTCCTTTCTCGCAGAGGCGGTATCAGGATCGGCACCACGTTCACGCGGTAGAAAAGATCCTCGCGGAACCGTCCCTGGGCGACGGCTTCTTTCAGGTTCGCATTGGTTGCGGCGATCACACGAACATCAACCTTGATCGACCGCATGCCGCCCAGCCGCATGAATGTGCCTTCCTCCAGCACCCGGAGCAGTTTGGCCTGGACGCTGGCTGACATGTTGCCGATCTCGTCGAGGAAGAGCGTTCCCATACTGGCACGCTCCAGCAGGCCTTCCTTGCGGCGGCGGGCATCGGTGAACGCCCCCGGCTCGAATCCGAACAACTCGCTCTCCAGCAATGCATCCGGCAGGGTAGCGCAATTCAGTTCCAACAGGGGCTGGCTGGCCCGTGCGCTGGCGTAATGGACCGCGCGGGCGAGCACGCCTTTGCCGGTGCCGCTCTCGCCCTGTATCAGGATCGTCGTCCGGTCGCTTTCGGACGTCTTCCGCAGCACCTCAAGCATCTCGCGCATCGCCGGATTCTGGGTGACCACCCTGCCGAAATCATACTGGCCTTTCGCGTTCTCGACGGTATCGCGCAGGCGCACCCGCAGCGCCAGCATCTCCGCTGCCCGCCGCAGCGTGGCCACTAGGTCGGCGAGATGAAATGGCTTGACGAGATAATCGTAGGCGCCCAGCTTCATCGCCTCCACGGCACGGTCGACCAGATGGTAGGCGCTCATCATCACGACGAAGCTGGCGGCCGCCTCGGCCTTGATGTGCCGCAGAACCTCCACGCCGTCCATCCCCGGCAGCACGATGTCCAGCAGGATGAGGTCGGGCTTCTCATCATCGAAGATCTTGACCCCTTCTTCGCCCGAGACCGCGGTGAACACCTCGAAACCCTCCTCGCGCAGTCCGCGACTGATGGTGCGCAGGGTCAGAGCTTCGTCGTCAATTACCAGGACGGAATAGGCCATGGCTAGTTGATGATGACCTCCTTGATGTCAGAGGTTTCGTGCCCAAGGGTGAGAGACTCAGCCTGGTGGAGAGGAAGAGTGAGGGTCACCGTTGTCCCCTGCTCGGGGGCGCTTTCCACCCGGATCTCACCGTCGTGACTGCGCACATACGTCTGGCTGATGCTGAGTCCTAATCCCGTCCCTTTGCCGCGTTTTGTGGTAAAGAAGGGCTCAAAAACGTGCGGCAACACGTCTGCCGGAATGCCGCAGCCCGTATCGCTTACGCGGACCAGCACTGCTTCTTTGTCCGGCGATTGATTGGCGGAGACTGTGATCCGCCCGCCCTCCGCGGTCGCCTGCGCGGCGTTCAGCAGCAGATTCATGAACACCTGGGAGAGCTGGTTGGCGTCAACGCGGAGCGTCGGCAGGTCGGGTGGCACGTTGTTCTCCAGGACCCTGCCGTGGAGCATGGGTTGATGCTGCAGGAACCCTAGCGTCTCCGATACCAAGCGATGCAGGTTCACCTTGCTGAAGATCAGGGGGCCGGGACGCGCATAGTTCATCAGGCTGCGCAGCGTCGCTGAGATGCGCTTGGCGCTCTCGATGCATTGCTGAATCTCGCTGCGCAGTTCGTCCTCCTTGGCACTGTTCAGTTCGAGCTCGAGGTGGGAGAGGATGCCGAGCAGTGGGTTGTTGATCTCGTGTGCCGCGCCCAGCGCCAGTTGCGCCAGTGCGGCATACTTCTCATATTCCGCCAGTCGTGCCTGGAATTGGCTCTTCTCCTTGTAGAGTTCGCCTTCTTCGGAGAAGCGGCGGAACAACTCCTGCATCGCGGTATCCCGCGCTTTTTCCAGTTGGTGGATGGTCGTCATGGATGCTTCCAGTTCGGCCCTCAGCCGTCGCCGGTCCCGAGAACCGGCTCTCCAGAACGCGATCAGAATCGCCAATGCCACCAGGGTGATTGGAAGCAGGTAGACCGACACCATGCGTTCAGCGCCTCCTTCCCGTCAGTGCCCGCTACGGTACAAGGCACAGTTGCCAGCGCCGGCCCGGAGGAACCGCGTACGGATACACACAATCCACCGGGAAGATATTTCTCCACCTTGACCATGCTTGATCCGGTCGCAGAATGCTGTGACTGGAGTCACCTCACGACCCGCTCTGGGTCACGAGGCTGGATGACGAATCGGTGCTCCTGCTTCCGGCGCTCCTCATTTCAAGGACAAATGGTCGGCATTACATTGCCTCCCGAGACTGCGTCCGGCTTCTGCGGAGAGTCGGCGAAGCATGGCTCGAGGCGGAACTTTCTAAGCCATTGGATGCGCTCCGGCCGACCTTAGGTCGGTTGTTTTTGCATGATTCTGGGGTTTTCGGGCCCACGCTTTCCGGAAAAGACGAACGCCCCGGCAGCCTCCCGGGGCGCCCTCGCAACTGGTTGTCCAAGCTCCGCCTACACCGCCGGTTTGAGCACCGTGCATACCGAAGCGCAGATCGGCCCGCCGATGTTGAAGGTCGCAGCCGTCCGCGCGTTCTTCACTTGCAGCTCCGACGGCGCCTTGCCCAGCAGTTGCCACGAGCACCAGCCCACCATGGCGATGCCGGTGGCGCCGATGGGATGCCCCTTGGCGATGAGGCCTCCGGAAGTGTTGATGGCGCAGGCACCGCCGCCCGGAGCCGCCTTGCCGTCGGCCCAGTACTGCGCGCCCTGGCCATAGCCCGCCACGCCTACGACCTCCGTGCCCAGCGCGCCCATTACGGTAAAGCAATCATGCACCTCGGCCACGTTAACGTCCGCCGGCTTGGCGCCCGCCATCTGGTAGGCCTTGCTCATCGCCGTCAGAGCGCCCACCGGGCGGAGGATATCGCGCCCGCCCTTACGCAGCGCGTCCGTGGCCTGCGCATAGCCCGCCAGCAGCACGCAGTCCTGCTTCTTGATCCCCAGCCGCGACAGGCCTTCCTCGGTCGCCAGGATGAGTCCGGCATAGCCATCGGTGATCTGCGAGCAGTCGTACGTCTTCAGCGGCAGTCCGTCCACGATGTACCGGTTGCGCTCGTTGATGCCGGCCGCCTCCTCCAGCGTCACCTGCACCTTCTGCATCTGCGCATAGGGGTTCTTGTTCCCGTTGGCGTACTCCTGTACGGCGATGCGGCTGAAGTGCTCTTCCGGCGTCTTGTGCGTCTTCATGTAGCACTCCATCACTTCGGCGAAGATGTGCGGGAAGACATAGACCTTGCCTTCGCGGTCCTGTGGATGCGAGAAGTAGCCGAGCGCCTCCCCCACCTGCTTGCCGTCCATCTTGCCTTCGGCGTTGCGCATCTTCTCGTAGCCCAGCGCCAGGCCCACCTCGCCCTGGCCGGAGTGCAGTTTGGCGGCAACGCTCATGATGGCCTGTCCGCCGGAGGCGCACGCGTTCTCCACCGTCTCGATCGGCTTGGCGGCCATGCCCGGGACTTCCGCGATCAGTCCGGAGAGCAGGCCCTGCTGGTTGAGGGAGATGTTGCAGGCGGCGCCGATGCTGGCCACGTCCACCGCCGACGGCGGCGCGCCCGCCTGGGCACAGGTCTCGGTCACGGCTTTGCTCACGATCTCCGGCACCGTCATGGCCATGAGCTTCCCGAATTTCGACTGATGATACGCGGCGATGTAGACAGGTTTCATAAGGCTCGACCTCGCATTGCTTCGAATTCTGGGGTCCCGCTCCGAAGCGGGCGGCTCCAATTTCGCTGTCCGGATGCCGGCACGGTTCCCGGGTGTGACCCATCATTTTGAACGAGAACCGGGGGAATGGGAAGCACGGAAAAAGGCACGGCCGCGGCCGTGCCTCTCACGAGCGTTCGTTTTTCCTCTAGACCTCAACCTCTGGGATTTCCAGGCTGCGCTTGCGGAAGGCGGAAAGGAATGCCTGCACCACCTGCGGATCGAACTCGCGCCCGGAGCCGCGCTCGATGATCTCGCGCGCCTCGTAGGGCGTGGAGCCTTTACGGTACGGCCGGTCGCTGACGATGGCGTCGTAGGCATCGGCCACCGAGAGGATTCGCGCCTCCAGCGGGATCTGGTCACCCGAGTGGTCCGTGTACCCCGAACCGTCGAAGCGGTCGTGGTGCGAGAGAATGATGGGCAGCACACGGCGCAGCGAGCCGCCCACCGGCTCCAGCAATTCCGCTCCGCGCGCAACGTGGTTGCGCATCTCGTTATACTCGGCGGCGGTGAGACGTGCCGCCTTGTACAGAATGTCGCGGCTGACGTCGAGCTTGCCGATGTCGTGCAGCAGCGCCGCCGCGCGCACGTCTTCCAGCCGCTCCTCGTCAAAGCCCATCTCCGCCGCAATGCGCGCGGCATAGATGGAGACACGGTAGGAGTGGTTCTGGGTGTACTTGTCCTTGGAGATGAACTGCCGCAGGATCATGAGCACGCCGTGGTAGGTCTCGCGCAGCTCGCGGATCTTCGCCTTGTTGCGCTCGTACAGCGTTCCCATGGCCGCAGCGGTGATGACCAGCGTTCCGGCCCAAACCGCCAGCTCGTACCACTTCTCGCCGCTCAGCACCATGCCGCGCTGCGCCAGAACGCCGGGGTTGGAATAGGTGATGAGGATGACGATCAGCACGCTCAGGACAGCGGTTGAGATGGCATGGCGCCGGCCATAATAGTAGGCGGAGAACAGCGTCGGCAGGCTGTAGAAACTGAGCAGCATTCCATGCGACGCAACCGCAAAATTGACCAGTGCGGAGATCAGGAACAGCGTGAGAATCAACCACAGCTCGCGGTTAACCTCTGAGAACTTGCGTGTCATGACCTGCTTAACACTCACAGTCCGAATCCCTCCCGCACGGATTTCGTCTTCCAGCCTCTATTGGGGAAGCACGCTGCTCGCGGTTATTATTCCACGTTTCAGCCATGAGGAGGGTCAATACATCGTAGCCGCAGAATCCGGCGGCCCGCAAGAATGAAATTCCACATCGGTACACTGTACGTTCAGAATTGCTACACGCGGGAGAGCCGCTCAATAGCCCCTGTTCGTGCCTGGATTGCCCCGCCCGCGGTGCAGTACCCGCCGGCTTCCACCAATGGCTCCCGCAGGGGCCGTACTTCCCGCTCCAGCGTTTCTTCTGCTACTGTGCATAAGCGGGAACAGTACCGGGCTTCTCCCCATGCCGAGGATTTCGAAAGCCATCTGGCGCTTCGCTCGTGACCACGCCGCCCATCTGCGCATGGGCCTGCTGGCATTGCTTTTGCTCGCTTGCGCCACCGTCCTGCGTGTCCAGCAGGTGCGGGCTGCGCACGCTGCCCAGGCTGCCGCCTACAAGGTCACTCATCCTGCGGAGCTTGCCCGCATCACCTTCGCTGCCGCCGGTGACGTCATTCCCCATCAGGCAGTGCGCCAATCCGCAGAGGCCCACGCCGACCACGCCACGGCCGCTGCGCAGCCCGCACCCGACGATCATTCTGGATGGGACTACCTTTTTGCCGCTGTCGCTGACGCTTTTCGCCAGGTGGACTTCGGCTTCGTCAACCTGGAAACACCGGTCGCCCCCAAGAACTCGCGCGGCACCCGCGCCTTTCTGTTCAACGCTCCCCCTGAGCTGCTTGACGCGCTGAAGGCTGCCGGCATCAAGCTCGTCTCTTTCGCCAACAATCATGTGATGGACCAGGGCTGGGACGGTTTTGGCGAGACCCTGGAAGAGCTGCGCGCGCACGGCATCCTGGCCGTAGGCGCTGCGCCCAACGCGCAGGACGCCTGGAAGCCCGTGGTGGTGGAGAAGGACGGGTTGCGCGTCGGCTGGCTGGGCATGACGCGCTGGCTGAATGGCGGCCGGAACCCCGAGAAGCCCGACCTGCCGCACGTCGCCTTCCTCCCGTATCCTGCGGATGCCGGCGGCGCTCCCGGCCTGGACGAGGCCGGAGTCCTAGCGGCCGTTCGTGCCGCACGCGCCCAGTGTGACCTGCTGGTTGTTTCCATTCACTGGGGCACCGAGTACGCCACTGAGCCCCGCCCCGACGACACCCTGCTGGCGCACGGCATGATGGAGGCGGGCGCGACCCTCGTCCTCGGAAGCCACCCGCACGTCCTGCAGTCCATTGAGACCTACCGCACACAGGACGGTCGCGACGGGGTCATCGTCTATTCTCTGGGCAATTTTCTGAGCAACCAGTCGCGCAACTACGTAAACGGGCTGATGCCGGACCGCACCGGCGAGCCGCGCGATTCGCTCCTCGTGCGCTTTGCCGTAGTGCGCCGGGACTACGGCCTGGCCGGCACCCGCGTGGAGCTCGCCGACTTCGGCATCATGCCGCTGTGGACAGAGAACAACCGGCTGGCCCTGCAGAGCGGACAGACCAGGCAGCCCTGCATCCGTCCCGTCTTTATTGACCGTGAGATTCCGCGCGTGCAGGCACGCTTCGATGAGCTGAACAAGTTGGGCGAGAAGCTATCACCGGAGGAGCGCAAGGAATTGCTCGAGGTGAGCAAGCGGCTGGAGTTGCTCCAGCACCGCCGCGAACTGCTTCTGCAGCGCACCGGCGATGATTATGTCGTCCCTCCGCCTCCCGCCGGAGCCGCCGCTACGGCTGCCCCGTGCAACTGAGGCCGCTGAAAGACTTAAGGGCGGCCTGTGCGGCCGCCCCCGGTAGAGTAAACTTCGCGCGCGACGCTTACAGAGCCGTCACGTTCTCCGCCTGCCAGCCCTTGGGTCCCTTGACGACATTGAACTGCACGGCCTGGCCTTCCTTCAGGCTGCGGAAGCCCTCGGTCTGGATGGCCGAGAAGTGTACGAATACGTCCTCACCGTTCTGGCGGCTGATGAACCCGTATCCCTTTGCGTCGTTGAACCACTTAACGATTCCTTGTTCCATGGTGTTGCATTGTCCTTGTCTTGAAGATCGGCGAATCGAATCGGAGGGTACTGGAGAGGCAGGTACTTGCGAGATGCTGCTCTTGCGTACGTCCAAATCAAACGCAGTCGCATTATAGCCTTGAACTTAACAAATTGGCATCAGAAATCCCTGACTGCGAACGCCCCGCATTGAGGAATTTCAATGAGTGAATGCTCCAGATTTGAACAGAATTTGACGCTCATGCCGGGGATTGACCCCCAGCCAACCGCTGCGCTACGTTCGTAGCTTTGGTGAGGATCCAATGTTCCATCTGAAGCCGTACAAGTTCCTCATTCTGCTGCTGGCCGCTCTCACACTGCCTGCGCTTGGCTCCGGCTTCCAGCCTGTGCACTCGCGCCACGGCATGGTGGTAAGCGTGCACCCGGAGGCCTCCCAAGCCGGGGTGGAGATACTGAAGGCAGGCGGCAACGCAGTGGATGCCGCCACCGCCGTGGGCTTTGCGCTCGCCGTCGTGCACCCTGCGGCCGGCAACCTGGGCGGCGGAGGCTTCCTCCTGCTGCGCACGGCAGACGGTACGGTGCATTTCCTCGATTACCGCGAGAAGGCCCCGGCGGCCACGTCGGAGAAGATGTACCTGGACGCGCACGGCAACGTCACCGATGACAGCCAGTTCGGGTATCGCGCCATCAGCGTGCCAGGCTCGGTGGCGGGCATGGTCTATGCGCAGCGCAAGTGGGGACGCTTGCCGCTGGCGCGAGTGATGGCGCCCGCCATCCGCTTGGCGCGCCGGGGAGTAGTGCTCACCTGGGAGGAGGCGGCTATGCTGCGCGACCGCGAGCTCTCGCGCTTCCCCGAGAGCGAGCGCATCTTCCACCGAGGCGGCAGGCTGTACGGCGCGGGCGAGCTCTTCCAGCAGCCCGAGCTGGCCCGGACCCTGGAGCGCATCGCGCATGATCCTGGCACGTTCTATCACGGCAGCATGGCGCGCGAGCTGGCCGCGGCCATCCGCAAGGGCGGCGGCCTGGTGACCGTGCAGGACCTTGCCCACTACGAGGTGAAGGAACGCCAGCCGGTGCGCGGCAGCTATCGCGGCCTGGAGATCATCAGCGCGCCGCCGCCATCCTCCGGCGGAATCGTCCTGCTCGAGGCGCTGAACATCCTGGAAGGCTACGACCTCAAACCTCTGGGGCGCACCTCCGCCGCGGAGGTCCACCTGGTGGCCGAGGCCTACCGCCGCGCATTCTTCGACCGCGCCGAGTTTCTCGGCGACCCGGACTTTGCACACATTCCCGTCGCCCAGCTCCTCGACAAGAAGTACGCAGCTCTCTGGCGCGAGAGCATCAATCCCGAGAAAGCAACTCCGAGCGGCGAGCTGAAGCGCCCTTCGTTCGGCGAGCTGGACCGGAGCGCGGCACTGAAGACGCCATACGTTGGTCCGGAACCGGAACATACCACCCACTACTCCGTGGTGGACGGCGAGGGCAACGCCGTGGCCGTGACCACCACGCTCAATGACAGCTTCGGCTCGCGCGTTACTGCCGAGGGGCTGGGCTTCCTGCTCAACGACGAGATGGATGACTTCACCTCCAAGCCCGGCACGCCCAACATGTACGGCCTGGTGCAGGGGCAGGCCAACGCCATTGCGCCCGGCAAGCGTCCCCTCTCCACCATGACTCCAACCATCGTGCTCAAGGGCGGCAAGCTGTTCATGGTGCTGGGCTCGCCCGGCGGCGGGACGATCCCCACCACGGTGGCGAACGTGCTGTTGAACGTGGTGGATTTCGGCGTGGACATCCAGCGGGCGGCCAACGCGCCGCGCTTCCATCACCAGTGGCTGCCTGACGAACTGCGCGTGGAGGCCTGGCAGTTCTCGCCCGACACGCTTAAGCTGTTGCAGCAGATGGGCTACAAGCTGAAGGAAGCCGGCTCGTGGGGGGATGCCGAGGCCATATTGGTTGATCCGGCGACCGGCGAGCGCACGGGCGCAAGCGACGGCCGCAACGGCGGCAAAGCCGTGGGATACTGAGAAAGGGAACGATGCGGAGAGCCATCTCCACTTACGTCCACGTGCGTGAGCGGCTGCACTCCGGGCTGCTGGACGGACTGGTGCGCGGCGGGGCTCAGGCCATCGAGATTTTTGCCGCGCGCAGCCACTTCGATTACACCGACTCGCAGCAGGTGAGCGCGCTCGGCAACTGGTTCCGCTCCACCGAGGGCGTGGAGTTCCATTCGATGCACTCACCCATCTACGCCGATGCGCAATGGGGCCGCTCCGGGTCGCCGCCGCTGAACATCGTCGCCGCCGAGCGCAAGGACCGCATCGCCGCCATGGACGAGATCAAGCGCGCCGTCGAGGTCGCCGAGAAGGCGCCTTTCCGCTACCTGGTGCAGCACATCGGCGGCAGTAACGAGAATTTCAGCCAGCGCAAGTTTGATGACGCCATGACCTCGGTGGAGCACCTGCGGGCCTTTGCCCGGCCGCTGGGCGTGCTGCTGCTGCTGGAGAACATTCCCAACGAGCTGACCACCGCCGAGAAGCTCGAGGAGTTTATCCGCACCTCGCGTTTCGAGGATGTCGGCGTCTGCTTCGACTTCGGCCACGCCCACATCTGCGGAGGCGTGCGGCAGAACCTGGAGCCGCTGCTGCCCTTCGTGCGCTCTACCCATGTGCACGACAATCTCGGCGAAAAAGATGAGCACCTTGCCCCCGGCGACGGTTCCATTGACTGGCCTGAGGCGATGGAGCTGCTGCGCACCGCGCCACAGGTGCCGCCGCTGCTGCTGGAGATAGCGGGCGATCCCAACGGCTCGCTGGAATTCAGCCGCAAGGTGCCGGAGGTGGTGAGCAGGGTGTGGGAGAAGCTCAGGGCGTAGACGAGCCTGGGGCGCCGGCCTGTCGTTTTCCCCTTACGATTCCCTCGGCTACAATCAAGTATTGGGGCTGTGCGCTGCACGTTTACTCGGTCTGCGCGCGGTGCCTTGTTCAATCAGGGCAGATCCAGAGACAGCGTATCCCCCAACAGCTGTCATTCTGAGGCGGAGCCCGCCACGGCGGGCAGCCGAAGAATCTGCTTTTGGTCAGAGACTAGAAGCAGATCCTTCACTTCGCGGCCGACCACAGGCCGCTCGTTCAGGATGACAACCGGGAGGACAACGCGATGCTGAGACTGCCACAGGAAGAAGCAAACTCATGGATGCTCCCGTAACCTCGATTGCCCGCTTGGGCGAGCATGAAGGCCGGCAGGTCACCATCCGCGGCTGGCTTTACAACCTGCGCGAGAGTGGCAAACTGCTCTTTCCCATCTTCCGCGATGGCAGCGGCGTGGTGCAGGGCGTCGTCTTCAAGAAGAACGTGCCCGAGGAGATGTTCGAGGCGGTCAAGGGCCTGACGCAGGAGTCCAGCGTCATCGTCACCGGCTCGGTGCGTGCCGACCAGCGTGCCCCCGGCGGCTACGAGCTTGACGTCACAAACGTGGAGATCGTGCAGCGCGTCCCCGAGGACGACCCGTT
>Ga0209777_10000987_pt1 | contig 43555 bp, 34 predicted proteins | sample FrelakmetHBP12HB_FD_187147 | JGI IMG/M metagenome (GOLD analysis project Ga0209777, IMG submission 187147) | Freshwater lake sediment microbial communities from the University of Notre Dame, USA, for methane emissions studies -HBP12 HB (SPAdes)... | ecosystem: Environmental > Aquatic >...
GCGGCACTCATCGGTTTTGGAGTCAGTTCTTGGCTAGCCTTTAAAAATCAACTATGGGAATCCGTGAAGATAGTTGTTATTATGGAAATTGTGTGGTGCGGATTGGGAACGGTGGTTATGTTATGGGGGATGTTTACCCAGGGATTACCCACCATCGGCTGGTTGAATACAGTGCTGATGGCCTTTTTCACCGTCACATTCGGTTTTTTTCTAATACGCAAGAAATCGTAAAGCTGATGTCATCAAAAAAAAGGAAACTTGATGATGCCATGACTATTGCGGCGAATAGGCTGGCGATGCTCAATGATATTCAGGGGTATATATACGTAATTAAAACTTTTATGAATCTTGAGGAAGCTTTGAAAACTATAGGTCTGTGACCTAAATCTGACAAAATCATTTTCTTGGTTGTGGTGAACGAAAGACGGGGTCAGCAATGACCCTGCCTTTTTTTATGCATAGTTCCACCAGTAACCGTTAATTTATTGTGTTATCTTCTTTATTGACTTGTAGATGTACTAGTTAATAGTGACTTAATTTATTTGTATTGGTAAAGTCAAGTATTGGTCAGGATACATATGCTGATATTTATATTCTGCTCTTTTCCAGGCATTTTAAATTCAAGCAACATTTTTCTTAAAATAAAGATTAGCATTAATATAAATATAAAATTGAATCGCCTTATTTTTGGTAATCCAGAATAAGAGAATAAGGCGAGAAATTAACGACCTTAAGATTCCCTTTTTGATTTATACTGTTGGCTAGATAGAGCGTGTTTTCCGGATAGCTGACAATAAAATCGCCCATCTGTTTTTCTTCAACTTCGGAAACCCAGACAATGCTTTGCAACATCTGCTTAATGGCAAGGACAGTATCCACGTCATTTACACCATTGACTTTAATGCTCACTTTCTTCGTATTGCCTTTTATGTATTGACCGACCTTGTCCAGAATCGTAGGGGTAAGGTTATCGGCCAGTTCTTTCATTGCATTTGCGGCCGCGTCTTCCACATTATTGGCCAGTCCTTTGGCCTGTTCGACACCAGTTGATAGTATTTCCATGTTACCTGTTTTGTTGTTTTTGGCGATGATCCGGTAATTCAGACGGACAGTCACATTATTAAACGGCATGGAAAGACCGTACCCGATGTTTTCGCCTTTTTTCGTGGAAATGGTGTAATCAACTTTACCAATGATAATCAGGTTGGATAAAAATTTATACATCATGCTGCGGACCGTCATGCTATTGCCGCTGCGCACGGCGTTTTCGATTACTTTAGCATCGAGGGTGTTAGTGGGGGCCACATCGACAACCTTGTAGCTTTGTTCAGCAAGCTTTCCGATTAGTGTTTCTGAAAGAATATTTGTTTCTTCAAATTCATCGCCGCTTCGGCCAGGCTTGCGAGCGGGAATAAAAATAGCAATGGAATTATTTAATCCTAACTGGGAAACGGCTTCCTTGGCGCTGGCCGATTCCACGCAAGCGTTAATCTTGACATTGACACTATCTGGGGTATTTTTCTGATCTATTATTTTATAACTTTTAATCACACCGCCCGCTTTTGTTTTAATAACATCCTCCACTAGAGTGAAGTTTTGCACAAAGCTTTGCGCTTTGATTTCGGTGCCAACGATTTGTTCAATTGCCGACCATTTGGCGCGGGCAATGGCTTCAAGTTTAGCTGAAGGAATATCGTTATTAATAATAGCTGCTTCCGCCTCGGTATTAACGCATTTTTCCTGGCCTCGGGCGTCGTTTATTCCAAAACAAAAAATCACCGCCAGAAAAAGTAAAAAAGAAAGCTTCTTCATATTGCCACCTCGATTAGTGTCTTTGATTATAAAATGTTGCCCCGCCGAAAAACAGATGTATGCTAACATAAAGTCAAGATAGATTCCAGTTACTTGCCGATGCAAAAGCTGGAGAAAATCTTATCCAATATTTCATTATTAATTTTTTTGCCGGTTATTTCATCCAGATTATCTAATGCCTCGCGCAGGTCAAAAGCGGCAAATTCCGGCGACATGCCGTTTAAAATATTATTTTTTGCAGCAAGAATATTCTCAACTGCTTTTTCCAGTGCCATTTTATGGCGCATATTGGTAATCATTGCGCTGCCGACATCGATAGAATTTTCGCTGCCACAGGAATCCGCTATAATATTTTTCAATTCTTCCAGTCCGGTGCCGAATTTAGCCGAGATGTTGAGAATCTTTGCTTCGGGAGGAATGAACCCGGCAATTATCCTTGTTTCCCATGCCCGTGGCAGATCAGTTTTGTTAATGGCAATCAGAATATTGCCATTTTTATTCTTTTGAAGAATCTCTTTGTCCTCAACGGTTATTGGTTTGCTGCCATCCAATAGTATAATTACAACATCGGCATTAGCCAGATTTTCCCAGACCAGCGCGATACCTTCTTTTTCGATTGCGTCTTTTGGCTCTCGAATTCCGGCGGTATCTACAAGATTTACGGGAACGCCTTTGATATTGATCATATCTGTAATCAAATCCCTGGTTGTGCCCGGAATATCGGTGACAATCGCCTTTTTCTTGCCCGTGAGTGTATTTAGTAAACTGGATTTGCCGACATTGGGTTTGCCGGTAATAACAACGTTGATGCCTTCAGTATATATCTTTGCCGCGCGATATGATGCTAAAAGAGATTGCAGGCGCAAGGCGGCCAGATCAATTTGCGGCGGTAGTTGAGGAATATCTCCTGCGGCTACATCATCTGTAAAATCTATCGTTGCTTCGATCAGCGCCAGCGCGTCAATCAAAAGAGTCCTCAGATTGTCTATTTCTTTAGTCAGCGATCCTTTTAACTGGGTGAGTCCAATGGCACAGGCCTTAGCGGATTTGGCCGCGATCATTGAGGCGAGAGCTTCCGCTTGCGATAAATCAATCCGGTTATTGAAAAAAGCGCGCTGGGAAAATTCGCCGGGCCCGGCAAGGCGGCAACCAAGTGCTACTAATTCTGTAAGAATTGCTTTCATAATCAGCGGGTTGCCATGGCAGTTTATTTCCAGAACGTCCTCGCCGGTGAAGGAATGCGGTCGCTTCATAAAAGACACTAACGCTTCATCGAGGATGGTTTTGCCATCGGCCGAGATAATATCGCCATGATATAAATGGTGGGTTTCCCAGGGGCAATTTTTATGTGCCGGTTGAAAAATGCAGCGGGCAATTTCGAGAGATTTAGGGCCGCTGACTCTAATTATTCCCACTCCTGCCGTGCCAAAAGGTGTGGCAATTGCTGTTATGGTGTCTTGAAGAAGCACAGTTGACAGTTGGGCACTTCCCCTTTTATGATAGGATTGGCAAAACATTCCGGAAACTACTGCCGGTTTTTTGTTCTGGTGTTATTGTTGCCTTTTCTAGCGGGAAGAACGACGATCTTCCTGTACTCGCCCTCACCGCGGCTTTTGGTTGTTAGAGATTCATCTTCCTGCAGCGCCAGATGGATAATGCGCCGGTCATGGGCGTTCATGTGGGTAAGAGATACTGGCTTCTGAGTATTTGTTACCTTCTCTCTGACTCTTTGCGCCAGTGCCAGTAGAGATTCTTCTCTTCTTTTCCGGTAAGCTTCTGAATCTACGGAGATCATTTTATGGTCATTATCGGATTTATTGATAGCTTTAATTAATATATATTGAAGGGCATCGAGGTTTTGTCCACGTCTGCCGATGAGTAAGCCGCTTTCATCCCCTTCAATGTTGAGGATTATTTTTTCCGGCGTTTCGTTTACACTCACCTGACATTCAAAAGACATTCGAGTTAAAATGCCGGTCAATAATTCTTTGGCTTGAGCCGCCAGCGCGGAACTGGTGTCAGTACTGAAACTGGAGACGGAAACTTCCTGAGTTGCACGGGCTGCCGGGGCCGGCTGATCTTCCGGCTCAATCCGCGGTTCTATTTTTATTCTGGCCTTACTTTTTGGTTCCGGATCATCCGTTAGATTAAAATCCATATCCAGGGACAGTAAGGAAGCTTTGATTTTTGCTTTTTTGGTAAGCATCCCCAAAAAACCACCAGTGCTTTCGGAAATTATTTCAATATTTAATTTTTCGCGTGGCACACCAAAGTCCCGGCAGGCTTTTTCAATGGCATCGTCAATAGATTTATCTTCTATTTCTAACGTTTTCGCACTCATTTCCCAACTCCGTATGAATTATATCAATTAACCAATTTTTTGTTTATATAATATTGCTGACCAATGCTTAAAACATTATTTAATAACCAGTAAACGACCAGCCCTGCCGGAAAATTTAAAAAGATAAATGTGAACACAATAGGCATCAGCAACATTATCTTTGCCTGCATTGGATCACCTACAGTGGGGGTCATTTTCTGTTGAATAAATTGCGTTGCGCCCATGATAATTGGTGTAATGTAATAAGGATCCTTTGCCGACAAATCCTGAATCCACCAGAAAAACGGTGAGTGGCGCAGTTCAATGGCGTAGAGGAGTGTGTTGTACAGGCCGATAAAAACAGGAATCTGGATTAATATCGGCAGGCAGCCGCTCATCGGATTAACTTTATGGCTGCGATACAGGGCCATGGTTTCCTGGCCAATTTTATTTTTGTCATTTTTATATTTCTCTTTTAGTTCTTCTATCTTGGGCTGAAGTTTTTGCATTTCCTTCATAGATCTGTAACTGATATTGCCCAGTGGCCAGAAGATAATTTTGATCAGAATTGTCAGTATAATAATGGCAACTCCATAATTATTAACATACTGATGCAAAAAATTGATGAAGAACAACAAGGCAATGGAAAGCCATTTCAGCCCTGGTATAAATGAGTCAAATTCAATTGCTTCTTCCAGCGATATACCCTGTTTCTTGAGGAGATTATAATCCTTTGGGCCGATAAACAGCGCATAGCTGAACAACCCGGACTGATCAGGCGGGATTATACTTTTGGTTCCTTTAAGATCGAGGGAGACCATGTTGCTGCTGTCTTTGGACATGTTGATGCTGGTCAGGGATGGATCTTGGGGGATAATTACCGCCATGAAATATTTCTTTTCAAATCCACCCCAGGAAACATCAGGACCAAGACTTATATCAGTCGATATATCCGAGACTTTTTTACGCTTGATGGACTTGGACATATAGGTGACAGGCCCTTCATGGCTGTAACTATCTGCTTCTTGTTTGGGATCAACATACTGATACCAGTTAAGATGCGGTATTTGGGTCAGAGGTGTGTCTGTAAGGTTGGATACTTTTACGTCCAGCGCGATTGAATAATTATCCGGGTTGAAAGTAAAAATCTTTTCTACTTTAATTTTACCATTAAAAATCCGGGAAAATACTAAACGCTGTTTTTCTTTAGCGTTTTTCATATCCAGTTTGTTTAAATCTGCATCGTAAACGGAATCAGCAGCAATCAGGGCGGCTGATTCCGGAAAGGTAATTGTGAGTGGATAAGGCATGGCTTCATTGACCGTGACAAGCTCTATGAGCTCCTTGCTTTTTGTTTTGGCCGGTTGCTTAGCGCCGGTTATGAAATTTTTGATTTTAGGATAAATGTCATCGGTACATTCAGTACATTCTTTTTGATATCCTTTGAGCTTAAACGATTTCAGGGCAGCGCCTCTGGTGGAAAATATCGCCGTGTAATTTTCAGTTTCTACATTGATGTCTTTCGGCGCAACTTCTTTTTTAGCGGCGGTCTGTTTTGCAGCGGACTTTGACGCTGCCGCCGGAGTTGCGGGCGGTTTTGCAGTCGTATCAATGCTTGCCTGCTTTGATTCCTGAGTGGGCGCAGACTGTTTTGGCGCAGGTGGTGCGGGGGCAAAAAACATTTGGTATGCCAGAAGAACACCAAGTGACAAGACTACGGCAAGAATGGTCCTTTTGTCCATAGAAAAACCTCCAATTTCATTTTTACTTGACAGGATCGTAACCGCCGGGATGGAGCGGGTGGCAGCGCGTAATTCTTCTTATGCCCAGAAATGAACCTTTCAGCGGGCCATAGAGTTTAATCGCCGAAATTGCATATTCAGAGCATGAGGGGTAAAAACGGCAACATGGGGCAAAAAAGAAACGTGATACGCATATTTGGTATGAACGAATTATTGAAACAAAAAAAATTACCAAAAATTTCCTGAACATAAATTATATGTTGGCTTTCCGCGTGAAAAGTTCCGTCAATTCCCTGTATGCTTCCTGATATTTAAGGGGTGGCATATTCCTTTTGGCCATGACGACGACATCATATCCGGCGGGAAACAAGGACTTGTTAAGGCGGAAAAATTCTCTGATCAGGCGTTTAATTCTGTTGCGTTTTACAGCGTTACCCGCTTTCTTGGTTGCTGTTATCCCCAGTCTTTTAGTTCCCCTGTCGTTGCTGCATGTGATAGTTGTAAAGTGTCGCGAACTTCTCCACACCCCCTGTTGGTAAATGGTTCTATATCTGCTGTGATTAGTTATCCTTTCCAATTTCCGGTAAGATTGTTCTTTCATGCATACTGACCATCCTCTGAGGCGCTAAACTTCCGTAATTATACTGCCAAACGTTTTCTTCCCTTAGCTCTTCTGCGGTTCAAAACTTGTCTGCCGGATTTAGAAGCCATCCGGACAAGAAAACCATGGGTCCTCTTTCTTTTGGTATTTGTCTTATTGGTCAAAGTCTTTTTCATAGTTAACCCTCTAAAAGTAATAAGGTCATGCGTAAATCATAGTAGTATTTATTTGTCAAGGCTAAATTGGGTAATAAACAAAAAGAGGCGAGTAGATATTCTGCTTTAAAAATGGTAGATAGATACGCATCTTCAGACAATTTATCAGAATGGCAACTTATGAAAAAGACAATTCTGACATTAGCCCTTTCCCTATTGATTTTAGTGCTCCCGGTGTCTTATTTGCTGCCTGATTTCATCTTCAAATATTGATTCATTTGCGGTGGATCGAGTTCCATCCAGTCCACTTTTTTCAGCAGTTTCCATTCGGCGGCGGTATAAGGTCTCTCCTTATTATAAACAAAAACTCCGACGAATTTTACTTTACGTACATTCTTCCAGTAATCAACGAGCTCAGGGTGCTGAAAGAAAATGTCATCCTGAATCAAAATGAAATCATGTGGGAATTCTTTCTTGCCCAAAAAACCGAGAAAGAATGTAAATTTGCTTAAGGTTGTCACATCCAGAAGAGAATATTTGTAGTTGAGAAATTTCAGCGCGTAGTGATCATCGAATACCAAACCTCCCACCATGCATTCCGGGCAGGCTGCTTTCAGCGGTTTGACATTATCTGGAAAGAAGGAAGATGCAAAAACGTGATTTTGAAATCCGTATTTTTGGATTAGTTTGCCAACCCAGTTACTGAATTCTTCTGCATTTTTGCTCTCATCTTTCAGATCCAGCGAAACCGTCGGAGTTACGCCTTGTTCTTTTCTTTTCTTAATTAACTCAAATAAGTCAATAACCGTTAGAAATGGTTCCGGCGGCAATTTGGGGTTAGCCAGATTTTTCGGCAGTTTTGATAAATCATTATATTTTTCGCTGAAAGCGCCTTTTAAACCTGCAGCTCTTTTCATCTCGTAATCATGCGAAACCAGTCCTACTCTATTTCCATTTTGATCGATGAAATCGATGATATCCAACTCGATATTCGGAGATGCCGAATAGAGGGCCTTGACTAGAGCGGCACGTGAATTCTCCTGAGCGAAGGAAACGTCGCCCCGATGCCAGCCGGCGGCGGGAAAATTAAAAGCGAAACAATCAATGCTGAAGCTTAAGAAAAGTATTAAACTTAAAGTGATCCAGCCCCACGGTTTGTTGATAAAGCTTGGCGAATTTTTCATTTTCATAACCTCGATTTAATTAACTGATAGGGGGACCTTTATAATAAGACAATATTAAAAAGGCGCATAAAATATTTTACCCCACATCAATGGGGAGATGATTATTTTTCGAACTAAACATTAAGATAGTATAAAAAAAGAGTCAATGAAAATATCATATTTAAATTGCCGCCGCAATCATCTTAAATTCCCCGCCTTCAAAAATAATTTTGCTGTCTGTGTACCTGAAAATATCAAGCAAAAAATAATGACATATTGTCAAAGGTGTGTTAAGCACCATGCCCATGTGCTACATGCTACATGGTAAAAGAATTTAAGTTGTTTAAAGTTATATATGTCACGGTTATATAGCAGCAATGCTGTAAAAAATAAATTTAGGAGTGTGTTATGGCATCAAATCCATTAGTCGATTCACGTGATTTAAGGTTTGTTCTCTTTGAGGCTCTGGAGGCGGACAAGCTCAGTAAGTACGAAAAGTTTGCCGGTTTTGACAAGGATACCTATGAGGCTACCTTGGAACTGGCTGAACAGCTTGCCGTTGAGCAGGTTTATCCGGCTAACGCGGAAGCGGACAAAACAGGAGCAAAATATAATCCTGAAACGAAATCTGTTACTGTACCTGAGGGATTTAAAACAGCAATGGCTCTTTACCGGGAATCAGGTTTTTCCGGTTTGAGCAACGATTCAGAGTGGGGCGGCATGGGTATGCCGGAGACCATTTACCGTGCTGTGATGGAATATTTTTGTTCCGCCGGCGTAGCTTTCAGTGCCTACGATACCTTAAAAGTGGGCGCTTGTAATCTGATTGTCAATTGGGGTTCCAATGAATTAAAAAAGACATATGTGGAAAAGATGGTTGCAGGTCTTTGGGGCGGAACCATGTGCCTTACCGAACCTGGCGCAGGTTCTGACGTTGGTGCTTTAAAGACAAGAGCAGTCAAGCAGGCAGACGGCACTTATCGCATCACCGGTCAGAAGATCTTTATCACCGCCGGTGATAACGATCTGTATGAAAACATCATCCATCCGGTGCTGGCGCGTATTGACGGCGATCCTCCCGGAACACCCGGCATATCGATATTCATTGTCCCTAAATATCATATCAATCCCGACGGCAGCATCGGCAAGCCCAATGATGTTACGACAACCGGGATAGAGCACAAAATGGGAATAAAGGGGTCGGCTACATGCTCGCTTTCTTTCGGAGACAACGATAAATGCGTAGGTTATCTTCTTGGCGCTGAGCGTCAGGGCATGAAGATTATGTTCCAGATGATGAATGAAGCGCGTCTGGACGTGTCGCAGCAGGCTCTGGGCACAGCCAGTTCCGCGTACATGCATGCGATCACCTATGCGAAAAACAGAATTCAGGGAGCAGATTCGGCCAAGAAGGGCGATTTTACGTCGGTTCCCATCGTGAAACATCCCGATGTTAAAAGAATGCTGTTGTGGATGAAATCGCAGGTGGAAGCCATGAGAATGCTGACGTTGCTTGCCGCTTACTGTGCCGATATGAGCCATGTCGAGAAAGGTGACGCTGCCAAAGAAGCGTCGGCACTGCTGGATTTCCTTATTCCTTTGTGCAAAGCGGGAAACTCTGATTTGGCCTGGCTGGTCACCTCCGAGGCCATGCAGATTTACGGCGGCTACGGCTATTGTTCGGAATATCCTGTTGAGCAACTCGCCCGAGATTGTAAAATATTGTCCCTCTATGAAGGAACCAATGGAATTCAATCGATGGATTTGACCATGAGAAAACTGCTGATGAATCCGGAAATGTATAATTACAAAGTGTTCAAAAAGAGAATCGCGGAAACAATAGCCAAGGCCAAAGGTGTTGTTGATGAAAAATATATCGCAGCCGTAAAGACTGCTGTGGAAAAAATGGATCAGACCGTGCAAAAGCTGGCCGAATTAAGGGATCAGAAAAAAATACTCGACATTCTGGCGATTGCCACGCCGCTGCAGCAGGCCATGAGAATGGTAGCGCACGCCTGGATGCACTTGTGGTCTTTGTCCATATGCACTCCGAAACTCAAAGCAATTGCCGGAGATGTGGCGGGAGAAAAAGTTGTTGCCAAGGTAAAAGATAATGTCGAAGCAGCTTTCTATTATGGAAAAGTATTATCGGATAGATTTTATCTGGGTAGTGAATTAAAGCATCTTTATGGCTTCCTGGATTATATCACAGCAGGCGAGTCAGCAGTCGGAGAATCATTTGAAGACGTATTTACCGGAGCACTGGCTCAGTAAATAAAGGTGTTTGCCTGAAAGTTCTGGAAAGAACAGAAAGAATAAAAAGACCCTGCCGCTTACATACGGCAGGGTCTTTTTATCAAGAAATACATTGATTGTTTATTTTTGCATTAAATTGCTTTTTTCTGGTCTTCTCATCCATGAAGGTCTCCCTCAGACAGTATAAAGATATCCAATGAAAGATCTATACATTATTGTGAGTGTGGAAGTAAAAAAAGCTTCTTTTCAGAAGACCGGATTTCTGGTGGGCCGTGCGGGATTTGAACCCGCGGCCAACGGATTAAAAGTCCGCTGCTCTACCGCTGAGCTAACGGCCCACTTTGGTAATCATTTTTGAACGTGCCGTCTTAGCAGCTAGAACAAAGTGTGTCAAGAAGAAACTAAAAATGACTTTATAAAAAGTCCATCCCACGCTTTCGCGGGGACAGCGTCTACTGTGTTGCGCTGCTGTGGAAAGGATCTTCCAGAATTATTGTTTCCTCCCGGCCTGCGCCCACGGATACAAGAACGATTTTAGCTTCCGCTAATTCTTCCAGCCGCTTCAGGTACTTCCTGGCATTGGCGGGCAGTTCGTTCATTTCCCGCGCCTGAAGAATATTTTCCTTCCAGCCGTCGTATTCTTCAAACATTGGCTGACACTCTGAAAGTACGCGCATGCTGGCAGGTGCAGCGTGAGTAAACTGACCACTCGCAGATTTATAGCCGACGCAGATTTTCAGTTTGTCCAAGCCGGTTAAAACATCCAGCTTAGTAATGGCCAGAGCGGTAATGCCGGAGACCCTGACTGCCTGCCGCACCAGTACCATGTCCAGCCAGCCGCAACGGCGTTTCCGGCCGGTTGTCGCGCCGAATTCCTGGCCGATCTGCTGCATGTGATTGCCGATAGCGTCTTTTAATTCTGTGGGGAACGGACCTTCACCGACTCTGGTGGTGTAAGCTTTGCAAATTCCTACTACTGTGTTGATTGTATTAGGTCCGATTCCGCTGCCGCAGGAAGCATTGCCGGAAACTGTATTGGAAGAAGTCACATAAGGATATGTTCCGTGATCAACATCAAGGTGAGAGCCTTGTGCTCCCTCAAAAAGAATTTTCTTCCCTTGCTTTATTTCGTGATCCAGAATCATGGAAGTATCTGCCACATAAGGTTTGATCTTCCGGGCATAGGCTAAATATTGGGTGGCTATTTCCTCCTCGCCAAGCGGCTTATCTTTATAATAATTAGTCAGTAAGAAGTTTTTTTCTTCCAGGCTTTGTCGCAATTTCTCCCGGAATAAATCTTCTTCATAAAGGTCACCCACACGGATTCCCGTACGAGCGACTTTATCTTCGTATGCCGGACCGATGCCTCTGCCTGTCGTGCCGATTTTTTTGCCCGAAGATCGGGCTTCGCGGGCCTGGTCGATGCTGCGGTGGTAGGGCATGATTAAATGAGCTTTTTCGCTGATAAAAAGCTTAGTATGAGGTGGCAAAAGGTTGCCTTGCTGCAATTCCTCTATTTCCTGAAGAAAAACAGCAGGATCAAAAACAACACCATTGCCGATAATACAAATTTTATGGTCATGTAAAATTCCCGAAGGAATTAAATGCAGAATAGTTTTTCTGCCTTTGACAACCAGAGTATGACCGGCATTATTTCCGCCCTGAAAACGAGCGACTACGTCGGCTTTTTCGGTGTAAAGGTCAACAATTTTTCCTTTGCCCTCATCACCCCACTGAGTGCCTACAACTGCAACATTGGCCATAAATAATCCTTACATTTTAATCGGTTTGATGGAGATCACATGGGGCAATTTCCGTAATTTCTCCAAAACATCAGTGTCAACAGCAGAATCAGTATTCAGAATGACCAGCGCTTGTTTTGCCTGAGGATCACGGCTTAAATGCAAGCGGGCAATATTGACTTTATTCTCGCCAAGAGTAGTTCCCAGATTTCCAATGACACCCGGCCGATCGCTGTTGGATACTGCCAGCATGAAGCCTTCAGGAATTATTTCCACAGAAAATTCGTTGATGCGTACAATTCTTGGATCATGTTTGCCGAATAATGCGCCGGCGGTGATGCTGGTCTCTTTCGATGTTTTTACAGTCAGTGTAATCAAATTGGTGTAATCTTTGACCTCGCTGTTTTTGGATTCGATAACCTTAATGCCTCTTTCTTTGGCAATAACCGGAGCATTGATGTAATTGACGGTTTCGGTTAAAACCGGTTCCAAAAGACCCTTGATCAGAGAAATGGTTATCGGGGCGACATTGTGATTGAGAATTTCTCCGCTGTATTCAATACTCACTTCCTGGATGGCGCCAGTGATTAGCTGTGCCTGGAATGTTCCCAGCTTTTCGGCCAGATCAAGATAAGGACGGATAACAGTCATTATTTCCGCGCTCACAGAGGGGAAATTAACCGCGCCTTTAATTTCGCCGGTGGCGAAGTAGGCGGCGATCTGATGAGCGATAGCAATAGCCACGCTGGTCTGTGCCTCATCGGTGGACGCGCCTAAATGTGGTGTGCAGATAACATTGTCCAGCCCGATTAATTCCATGTTTTTAGTCGGCTCCTCTTCAAAAACATCGATGGCCGCGCCGGCAACTTTACCGGATTTAAGCGCCTCATAAAGAGCTTTTTCGTTGACAATTCCGCCGCGGGCGCAGTGAATTAGAAATACGCCTTTTTTCATTTTGGCAAAGGATTCTTCATTAATCAGATTTCTTGTTTCTTTGGCGAGCGGCGAATGGACGGTGATAAAATCAGCATTAGCGTAGATTTCATCCAGGCTGACCAATTTCACACCCATTTGTGCGGCTACGTCAGGAGAAATGAAAGGATCATGGGCAATTACGTTCATTTTAAGACCGTTAGCGCGATCAGCTACAACCGCACCGACGCGTCCGAGTCCGATGATTCCCAATGTCTTATTGCAATACTCGTTACCCATGAATTTGGTTTTTTCCCACTTGCCAGCTTTCATTGAGGCTGTTGCTTGAGGTATTTTGCGGGCGAGGGATAGCATCATAGCGATGGCATGTTCAGCAGTGGTCACCGTGTTGCCGCCGGGTGTATTCATAACGACGATACCTCGTTTACTGGCGGCGGGGATATCGATATTATCAACACCGGCGCCGGCACGGCCGATAGCGACAAGCTTTGTTGCTGCTCCAATTATTTCTGCCGTGGCTTTGGTGGATGACCGGACGATCAAGGCGTCATAGTCTTTGATGACCGCTTTTAATTCTTCCGGTTTCATGCCGGTTTTAACGTCAACTTTAATGTCCGGGGCGTTATTTAATATTTCTACGACTTCGGCAGCCATAGAATCACTGACTAATACTCTTTTCATATCTTTCTCCTTAATAATAATTAAAGGCTTTTAATCTTCTCATGATAAACTTTTTCCAATTCTGCAAGCGTTGTCTTCAGATCAGCCTCTTCAATGGTCGGACCACACCAGAAACGGTATCCGGCGGGTGCGTCTTTGTAGGAGTTGATATCATGGGCGATATTTTTCTTGCTCAATTCCGAAGTGATACTTTTCAGGAATTTGCCTTTTTCGTCTGCCGGAAGCGCATTGACCTCGGGGCTGGTCACGCTCAGGCAAACGGATGTGTTGGAGCGAATTTTGGCATCGGCAGCTAGAAATTCGATCCAGTCGGTTTTGGCCACCCAGTCTTCAACAACTTTCAGATTGGCCTGACTTTTTTTGATCAGACCGGCAAGACCGATTTTACCGGCCCAATCGAGAGCATCAAGATAATCCTCGACACAGATCATCGAGGGAGTATTGATGACATCGCCGTCGAAAATGGCTTTGTTGATTTTGCCGCTTTTCTTGAGGCGGAAAATTTTGGGCATGGGCCAGGGAGGATCATAAGATTCCAGACGGGCAACCGCTCTGGGGCTCAAGATCAGCATGCCGTGCGCGGCTTCACCACCCAGACATTTTTGCCACGAAAAAGTTAAAACATCAATTTTGCTCCAGTCTATTTCCATTGCAAAAGCAGCGCTAGTGGCATCGCAAAGCGAGAGGCCTTCACGGTTAGCCGGGATCCAGTTATAGTCCGGTACTTTAACGCCGCTGGTTGTTCCGTTGGCTACAAAGACGACATCGTTTGTCCAGTCAACAGACTTTAAATCGGGAATTTTTCCATAATCCGCTTTGATGACTTTAGGATTGAGTTTGAGTTGCTTGGCGACATCTGTTGCCCATCCTTCGGAAAAACTCTCCCAGACCAATACGGTAACCGGCTTGGGACCCAAAAGACTCCACATGGCGCATTCAAAAGCGCCGGTATCTGAAGCCGGCATAATGCCCACCAGGTAATCTGCCGGAATATTTAAAACTTTTCTTGTTTCGTTGATGGATTTGACAATTCTTTCTTTGCCCAGCGCGGAACGGTGAGAACGGCCCACCGGGGCGCTCTTCAGCGCATCGATATTCCATGCTGGCCGTTTACTGCAAGGGCCGGAACTAAAATTAGGGTTCTGCATAAATAACCATCCTTAAAAATAATTTTTCAAAAGAACGCGACTTTCATACCAGCATTAAAATCTTTACTCAAGAAATTTTAGCTTGATTTATATTTTACTGACCGGCGGTCCACACAGATACGGCCTATATATTGGATAATGTTGCGCAATAAATAAATTACTTGCCTTTATATAAAAAGATCAGCCCATCTGAATTAAAAATTACATCAAACATTATCAAACTATTCAATAATTAGTTTTTTAGAATATCCTGCTTATGAAAAACCGGTAAGTTCGCCAAAAAAATAGCTGATTGATGAGAAAAAACATTTATATATTGTATTGAATATTATAAGACTAAAGAAGGATTTTTTTATTTAAATAGTGTAGATTATAGAATATAAACTGTTTATTATATAATCAGTCTAAAAAAATCCCAAAAAAGGGGGTGATATAGCGTGGGAAGTGGAAGGGAGCAATTGATAAGCAAAAATGAGGAATTGGAAAAGATAATAAAAAAAGTTGTTAATGAAAATAAAAAATTAAAAATACAATTTGATTCAAATTCGAAATTAATCAAAGAATTAAATGAATTTATCAAGATTTTGCTTAATCTATCTCCATTCGGGATATACATCATCCAGGATAAAAAGTTCATTTTTACTAATAAGGCTTTTTTGGATATTGGCAACTGGTCTCAAAAAAAATTAAAAGATTTGGATCCGCTGGGCCTTGTTCTGGAAGAAGATCGGGAACATGTCAGGAAAAGCTCTATTGCTATACTAAAAGGAGAGACAAAGTCATTTTACATGTTCAGGGCGATTACTGATAGTGAATCAATCAAGTGGATTATGGGATCAGTCGCGGAAGTTAATATGAATGGTAAATCGGCTGTTGTGGGTAATTTCGTTGATTTAACAGAAGAGAGGATATTGCAGTTAGCCTACAACGATACCTTAACGGGTTTGCCCAACAGAAAATTAATGTTCGACCGCCTGGGACAAGCCATTGTTTCCTCTATAAGGAGGCCGCAGAAACTGGCTGTATTATTTTTAGATTTGGATTCATTCAAGGAGGTCAACGATACGTTCGGGCATAAGGTTGGTGATAAACTTTTGATAGAAGTTGCCAATGGATTGAAAGAAGTGGTTCAACGAGGAAATGATACAGTTGCCCGGATCGGCGGAGATGAGTTTGTGATATTATTAACGGATGTCTCTGACAACAATAATGTGGAAATACTTATAGGAAAAATATTTGAAAAGTTTAGCAAACCTGTATCTTTAGAGCCATTTCCTTTGGAGATAAAGGTAAACATTAGTATTGGCGTGTCGATATTTCCTGACCATGGGGAAGATTCTGATACCTTAATCAGCAATGCTGATACAGCCATGTATGTAGTTAAAAAGAAAGTTGGGAAAAATGATTTCCACTTTTTTGGAACATAAACTTATTTGGGTATTGGTGCCGCTAATAAATCAGCTTTCTTATCAGCAACAAACAATGGGATTTATATCAACAAAACCAGCGGGAAAAGCCATCACCTGCGAAAATCTATTTCACTTTATACAGATGTACTGATTCTCTCCTTTTTGTAAAGTGCACTTAAAGGAATGAAAGGGTAGCGGGTTACAGGTCAAACCTTAGTTTTTACGTGAATCAATGGCAAGGCCAAATGGCGGCGGCGAGGCTCACCTTTAATAATTGTCTGCTCCCGCACGGTGGGAGAACCCCTGCGGCCCTTGCCCATTTTTTCAATCAGATGGGTGCTCCCCAGATGCAAAGTGTGCTTGCCGAACTTTTGTCCTAACTCATCGGCGACATTGTAAAGTTTCTTTATCTTTTGAGCCTGCACAGGATTATCAAAAATAGTGCATTGGATATTATTGTCCGGTGCGAGGTCAAGCAGGATAACACCGGTAGCGCGGTAAAGTTCCTGCGGGCGGTAGCATGATTCGAAAAGATCGCGGATGATAACGGAAAATTCTAAAGGGTAGGCGCAGGGGCGCGAAAGCGCAGCTTCGCTTCCTGCCGAACCGAAATTATTTTTCTTCAAAAACACCACAATCTTCTGTGGCGCCAGAGCGTAGCGCCGTGCCTTGATGCAGGCCGATTCCATGTTGCGCATCAGTTGCGCGAAGAGATAATCGGCGTCCGACGTTGCCGGGGCAAATGTTTTGGTTTTGCTAATAGAAGCGTAAGAGTTTTTTTCTTCCGTGGTCACCGGATAAACTGATTCGCCGCGCAATTCCTGCCAGATTTGCAAGCCGGGTTTGGTAAATTTATCCCGCACGGTTTTTTCGGGAAGTTGTGCATAGGCGAGTGCTGTGCGGATACCTATTTTAGCCAGATAATTGGTTGTGGCTGGGCCTATACCCCAGATATTTTCCACCGGCAGATCGCAGAGGTATTGGGCGATGTCTCTGCCTCTGATCACGGTCATTCCCGCCGGTTTGAGATATTTGGAAGCAACTTTTGCCAGCACCTTGGTAATGCTCAAGCCCGCGGAAACAGTGATGTCGAGGTCTCTTTCGATTTCCTTCTTCATCTGCAGCACGATTTCTTCGTAGGATGAGTGCAGGGCGCGGCGCATACCGGTAATGTCGGCAAAAGCCTCGTCAATGGAATATTCTTCCACATCGGGCGTAAAACGGCGTATGATGCCGAACATCCGCCGCGAAAAAAGGCTGTAAGTTTCGTAATCGGAAGGCAGGATAATCAGCCCCGGGCAGATTATCCGTGCTTCATGCAGCGGCACGCCGCGCTTTATTCCCAACTTTTTGGCGGGGTAACTGGCGCAGGCCACAATGCCGCGTTCGCCGCCGGTGATCAGTGCCTTGCCTTTGAGCTCTGGGTGAATGACCTCTTCACAGGAAGTAAAAAAAGCGTCGCCGTCAATGTGAACGATAGCACGCGGCCAGGAATGCAGTCTGAATAATTGTTGAGTCATTGTGTGCTCTTAAATAAAAAATTAACTAGAGGTTATTTTGCTTCATTCATTATTTGGTTATGGGTACTTTATATAGAACGATCGTTCTATTGTCAAGGTAGACTTAAATGTTCATAATTACCCTATTCCAAAGTGGATAATCGGGAGAAGCTCAATATGTGTGGCCGGTTTGTTTTGATTTCTGATTTGTCTGTTGTTATGGAGGATTTCGATATCCAGGAAGTCTCCGCTTCTTTTCAGCCCAGCCGCAATGTCAGCCCCGGGCAGCATATTCCTGCGGTTATCCGGCGTGACAATAAAAACATTCTGGCTTCTTTTCTCTGGGGGCTGATTCCCGCCTGGGCCAAGCACCCATCCATTGGCGCTAAATTAATCAATGCCCGGGCGGAGACAGTGAATGAAAAGCCCAGCTTCAAAAACGCCTTCCAGAATAGGAGATGTTTGATTATCGCCGATGGTTTTTACGAGTGGAAAAAAGACGGCAAGAAGAAAATTCCTTATTGCTTTTATCTGAAATCAGGAAAGCCATTCGGCTTTGCCGGCCTTTATGAAACATGGTTAACGCCGGAGAAAAAAACGGTTGATACTTGTACAATTATTACAACCCAGGCCAACGAGCTGCTGCGGCCCATTCATGAACGGATGCCGGTAATTATTCCCAAAGAGCAGGAAGAAAGTTGGTTGAAAAATGATATGATTGATACGTCCAATCTTCTGGGAGCGTTAAAGCCGTATCCGGCAGAAGAAATGGAATACAAAGTAGCTGACTTATATTAAGCGCGATATCTCAACAGTCAAAGGCAAACTTAACCCTTTTTCTCTTCGTTTATCAGATGATATCTTCTTGACAACGGTAACCCGGAAAGTTAGTATTTAACACGTTATAAATTTTTTTATTATTAATGCTTGGAAGCTTTTTTCTATGGATGGTAACGCAGTTAACGCAGATAAGATTCTTATAAAAAAACTGGGCCGCTACGAAATCTTGTCCGAGTTGGGAAAAGGCGCCATGGGCATAGTCTACAAGGCTGTCGATCCGCTTATAGACCGCACCGTCGCTATCAAGACCATCAACCTCAACTTGTCCGGGGACGAAATCTCCGGTTTCGTAGAACGTTTTAATCGCGAAGCCAAATCTGCCGGACGTCTGAACCACCCCAACATTGTCACCATCTATGATGTGGGCAGAGCCGATAACACAGCTTTTATAGCTATGGAATACCTGGAAGGGCAAGAACTGAAGGAAATCATCGCTTCCAAACAGACACTGCAGCCGGACAGGATAGTCGAAATAACTGCCCAGGTCGCTGACGCCCTCGCGTTTGCCCACGACCATGGCGTAGTCCACCGCGACATTAAACCAGCCAATATCATGGTCCTGCGCGATGGCGTCGTAAAAATCATGGATTTCGGCATCGCTATGACATCATCGGGTTCCGAAACCCAAGCCGGTACTATTCTCGGCTCACCCAAGTACATGTCGCCGGAACAAGTATCCGGGAAAGCTGCAGATGGTCGTTCCGACATTTTTTCCCTGGGAGCCTTACTGTATGAACTGCTTACCGGCATATCCGCCTTTGGTCGTGGAAGCAGCAGCAACCTCAACTCCATCATGTATCAGGTTATGAATGAAATACCTGATTCGCCAACGATGGTCAATCCCTCCATTCCCGCGGCATTTGACTATATTGTCTCCAAGGCGTTGGCAAAGAAACCGGAAGAACGTTATCAATCGGCGCGGGAAATGGCCGATGACCTCAGAAACTTCAAGAAGCTGACCATCTCTGCGCAATTACCATCCACGGCTTTACCCGGGAAAAAGTCTGGTGAACATTCACAAAGAGATGGAGACGCCACCCTGGTACTGGGTACAAATAAACAGCTCTTAATTCCCGGTTGGAGTTGGCAAAAAAAGATGATAGGCACGGTAATAGTCGTAATTATTCTAGTAGCCGCGGCACTATCCATATATACTCAGCGCGAACCTGCAAAAACGGCTACCGATGATAAAAAATCAGTAGTAAGCCGTAATGTTTCAGCACCCACCACAAAACAGCAATCTCCCACTACAGTTAAGAGCAAGACAGCAGGCGGGCAATCGAAAGTACGCAAAAATCCGAAAATTGCCGTTCCCGCCAAGGCCAATCTCAATTTTACAGTTCTCCCTTGGGGTGAAGTATTCATCGATGGAAAAAGTATGGGAGCCTCACCGCCGCTCAAGAAGATCAAGCTCTCCCCCGGCAGACACCGGATAGAGATCAAGAGCGCTACCTTTTCGCCCTATCGTAAAACAGTAAAACTGAAGGCCGGAGAAAGCATGAAAATCCGGCATAAATTTAACTAAAGGAGAATTATACCATTTCTAAATCAAAGATGATATCGAGGCGATGACGCCCCAGGCATGCCCAGGCATTCGTCGGGGTTCCCTGCAGGGCTGCGTTGCCAACAAAGATAGCGCTTTGATTTGGAATTGGGATTACACAATTATGCGTTCATACCTGCTTATCGCAATATCCGCAACACTCCTGCTTATCACCATCGGTTGTTCTTCCGGACCGGCCAGGGATATCGGACTTACCAAGCTTACGATGAGCAAAGCAGACCAGGCACTATCGACCGGCATACAAAACTACGAAGATGGCAACTATAAAACCGCGGCTAAAAACCTGCAAAGTGCACTGGATCTGGGCTTGACTTTCGGCAGTGATGCCGTGCAAGCACATAAATACCTGGCATTTATTCATTGCCTGTCGAACCGGGAAAAGCAGTGCCGCGATGAATTCAGAAAAGCACTGGAGAAAGACAGCAAATTCGACCTGAAACCGGCAGAAGCAGGACATCCCCTGTGGGGCCCGGCATTCCGCGCGGTAAAGGCTCAGCGGAAGAAATAGACTATTTGAGCAAAGCTCTGCCAAAAACCGGGTTCTGATCTTAGTTGGAAAGAAACAGCTCTTTTTCTAAAATTTCATTAAATTTAATAAAAACTTTACGATCAGTTAAAATAGTATTGTGGTCACAATCAAAACCAAATATTTCACTGGCATTTAACACCGCCCGATCATCCAAAGCCTTTCCTTTGCTTAACTTATCTTCCTTTCCGTAAAAAAGGTAATACTTGATTTGAGCAGGCAGTTGGGCGCTCATTGTTCTCTTGATGAAAACGCTTTGGGAGCCAAGATCCATCCAACTGGGTATACTTTTATGTACTATTATCTGGGAAAGATCAGCCGCTTCAAAGCCGGTCCATGGTGTAGCAAAGGTAACAAAAAGCTTCACAAAATTATTTTGTTTGTCCAGTTTGTTTTTGGTTAAGAGGGCTCGTGTAGTTAATCCCCCGATACTGTGAGCGGCTATACACATTTTTTTGAATTTATATTTGTGCTGGAGTTCTGTCAGATCATCATAGAGAAGCTGTGCCGCCAAAGAGAGGTGGATCCCCGAAGGATAATAGTAAAACCAGGGCTGGTAGCGGGTTCGGTCAAGACGCATCAGAAAGTATACCCAGTTTTGCGGGCTTCCCTCCGCTCCATGAACAAAAAGGACGGGGATTTTGTGAGGATCATATCCCTCCAGAAAATAGATCTGGGCGCCAAAGGCCTTCATGAAGGCTGTGGGGTTCCACCAGCCAGCTACCGCGTTTTCCTGAGAAAATTTTTCGTCATAAATTTTAGATATTTGTCCGTTATAGGTCATTTGGCTGATTGTATTCTGACTCTCCTTGATCCTTAATTGCCGGGGAAAGGTAATTTTGCCGTAATTTTCTTTTGTGGAATGTATCTCAATATTTTTCACCACCTCGCTTCTCCTCAGAGATATTTCCTTCGGAGACAGCGGCAGACCATAAACACCGGAGACTTCATTTTCTGCATAGATGCCATCATTATTAAAATCAAAGATGGCGTATAGATGATAACGTCCTTCAGGCAGATAGAGCGTAAAGGAACTGGTACCATTCAAAATTACGTAATCAGTTAATGTGCTATTTCCCGAGGAAAGAGGATAAACAATCAGAAGGATGGGATTCTTAAACTCATCGGCGCTTATTAGTTTACCTTTAATCACAGCGGAATTATATGAAGTAATTCTTTCGCTGCTCTTATCCAATGCCGGGGTTTGCATTATGTCATCCTTATTGCTGATGCTCAAATAAGCGCAATTGCTAATATATGGTATCAGACAAAATATAAGGACAAAAAAGTAAATATTCCGGGTGTTTTTTTGTTTTTTCATTTTTTATTCATTCTTTTTTCAAAAAAAGTGACTATACTTTGGTGATTTTTTTCCTTGGCCAGGACAAGGGCGGTTTTGCCTTCATGATTTTTCATAGTCATTTTTGCCCCATTGTTCACTAATAAAATAACTATTTTTTCAAAACCTCCCTGCGCGGCTATCATTAATGCTGTCATCCCTTTTTTGTCAGGAATGTTAAGGTTTGCTTTTCTTCTTGCAATCGAAATAATCAGATCGCGATAGTTTTTAGTTGCGGCCAGGTGAAGGACAGTCTGTCCTTCGAAATTCTGAATATTCATATTCTGTTTTTTTGATTGCAATGACGGTATGAAATCCATGTACCCGTAGTAAACCGCTTTCATTAGAGGTGTGTAACCGTTTATATCCTGTGCCTCAAGCAGAGAACCTTTTGCCAGCAGAAGCTCGAGGGTTGCCTTATTACTATTTTCCACAGCCAGAAGCAAAGGTGTATTCCCCTTGCTGTCTTTGATATTAAGATTTGCGCCGTTTTTGATTAAGAGAGAAACGATATCGTAAAGACGGTAGCGTATTGCCAGATGCAGTGCAGTTTGACCATCAAGGTTTTGGATGTCGATGCCTTTTTCCCCGGCAAGCAGTAAAGGGATGCTATCCCAGCTCTTGTCGTGGATTGCCCACATCAGGGCGGTAAAACCATATCCGTCTTGTATTGTCACATCGGCACCTGATTTCAACAAAAAGTCTACAACTTGAGAGTTGCGGCTATTGACAGCAATCATCAGGGCGGTCTGCCCTTTTTCTTCCTGGGCGTTGATATTGATTTTTTTTGTGAGGAAGTATTCGATCAGACCATCATGCCCATATCGTGCCGCATACATGAATCCAGTCCAGCCATAGCGATCCCGGGTGTTAATATCCACGATTTTCTCCTCGATGAGACGCATGACTGATATGATATTATTCTTGCTGACTGCATCAAAGAAAAAGGACTCAGTGGTTGCGTATGCCGAGGTGGTAGTGGTGTTTGATGTCTGAATCTGTAGTGGAGAACAGGCAAACAGAGAGATTATGCTTAGTAATAAAATTGTTTTAATGCGCCATCTTATCATAGGTAACAAATTAGCCTTTTAAGATTGGTTTAATTACCATTTTTTCAGTTATGCAGGTCTTGCTTATTCGGAATTGAAATATTTTTTGGCGATGCCTTGGGCGGCGATGATTCCGGAAATTCCTGCTCCCACAATTCCGCGGCTTTTGCCGGTGCCGTCGCCGGCTACAAAAATACCTTTTACATTTGTTTCCAAATTCCGGTTTGTAGGGAAATGAGTGTCGAAGAATTTTATTTCCGGCGCGTATATTAATGTTGACGGGTGAAGAATACCGGGCACTATTTTATCCAGCTTCTTGAGCGATTCCCAGAGATTGTCAATGATGCGCGCGGGCATACCCAGCGCGATATCGCCAGGTATAGCGTTATATGTTGCCTTACAAACCTCAAAATGGCGGCTGACGCTGTCAAAAGTCGCCGCAGAGCTTCTTCTTCCTTCCCGGAAATCACCAATCCTTTGCACAATCGGTTTGCCTCCGCCTAAAAGAAAAAATTGCCGGGCGATCATTTGCCCGAACTCGGTTGTATCGGAAAATGGCTTAGTCAGCTCGACAGTATTGATTAGCGCAAAATTTGTATTTTCTGTTTTCTTGCCGGAAAGGGCATCACCATTGATCAATTTGAAATCGCAATAATTTTCCACGCGCACCCGGCCGCCCGGGTTTGTGCAGAACGTTCGGACCTTGTCTCCGTGGCGCGAGGTCGTGAAAATAAATTTAGGATCATAAACAATATCCGTAATTGGATTGTAAAATTTTCGGTTTAATTCAACCCGGATTCCAACATCGATGGGTCCGAAATTATGTTGGATGTTCAACTCTTTCGCGATATCTCTAAACCAGTAAGCGCCGCTGCGTCCCGGGGCAGCCAGTATGAATCTGGTGTTATAGTTGGTTCGTTTTTTATTGCGGTTGCAGATAAGACGAAAGCCGCTGCCGTCGAGTTTTTCAATAGAGGATGCTTCTGTTTCCAGGAATAATTCTGTTTTTTTAAGGTAGCCTCTTAAATAATTTACAACAGCTTTCCCGTTGTCGGTTCCCCAATGCCACTGCTCCGGCGCAATAAATTGAACGCCGTGCTCGCAAGAGATATTTTTTATAGCTTCGGTTTTTTCATTTTTGTCAATAAATGTTACCTGCTTGCAGCGGGGAAATCTGACGAATATTTTTTTAGTCTCGTTCATTAATTGCCTGGCTTTATTTTCATCGATTTGAAGCTCATTCAGATCGAAACCGATTCGGCAATCGAAGTTAAGTTTGCCGTCATTTAACAGGCCACCGGCTGGATATGAGTGTCTGTCGATAATGGCGATTTTGTCTATTCCCAAACGCTCCAGCCAGATCGCCGCGAAAAGTCCGGCAGGTCCGGATCCGATAATTATTACATTATAAGTTTTCATATGTGAAACTCCAATTTCCATAACGAAGTGCAGGGAAAATGGTTAGTTGTAATGAGACCCAAGTTTCAGAAACATAGTACACTGAAGCTTGCAGGTCGAATTATCCCGCACAGCGGACGGTATGATACCCACCAGTTTGCTGCGAAAATGGTTTCCAGAGCTTGCTTTTGGGTTCATACCGGTGGTTTTCATATCGCGTTGCCGGTGAGCACAAATGCCGCCCAGTAGTAGGGATGCTGATATTGCTTTTTGACTTTGAGCTGCGCTTGTCTTAGAGCTTCATTACCTTTATCCCGGGCTAGGAGTAGTGCCGGGTTTAGCGGCTTATCCATGTCAAAAGTTCCGTGTACTGCCAGGTGGATGAAGTAATATTGGCTGCCGTAAGTTTTTAAGTTTGTTCCCGGTGCAAAAGCTTTTTGTTTCATAATTTTCCTTATTTAAAATAATATTATGAAAGCCCTATCCTACGGGTTGGTCTTTCATAAATGATCTGGCGATTCATATTGACATTAGGACAAAAAATATGCTCTTGTGACAAATATTAGTCAAGGAAAAATTGGATTTGAAAAAAAGCAAAACAAGTTTCTTTTGTCAGCATTGTGGTTACATGTCGCCCAAGTGGCTGGGTAAGTGCCCGTCCTGTAACGGCTGGAATTGCTTTGCCGAAGAACTGGTGGTCCAGACAGATTCGGGAAGCCGCGCCGAAATGAAATTTGATGGCAAACCGCTGCCGATAGAGGATATTCCTGCCCAAGAAGGACAGCGCACGCTTACCGGTATTGAGGAAATTGATCGTGTCCTCGGTGGCGGTATTGTTAGTGGTTCGGCCATTCTGATCGGCGGCGAGCCCGGCATCGGCAAGTCCACGCTCATGCTGCAGGTGATGAAAAATCTGGCCGAAAACGGTCATAAGGTGCTCTATGTTTCCGGTGAAGAATCCGCCCATCAGATAAAATTACGCAGTAACCGAATCGGTGCCACCACCAAAGATTTGCTACTGCTTGTGGAAGTCTCTCTGGAGAGAATTCTGGAGCAGATTAAAAAAGTTGAGCCGGCGATTGTTGTGATTGATTCCATCCAGACTGTTTATTCAGGCGATTTAATGTCCGCCCCCGGCAGTGTGGGGCAGGTGAGGGAAGCTTCATCGCGGCTGATTCTTTTTTCCAAAAAAAATGGGATTCCCGTGTTTTTAGTTGGTCATGTGACCAAGGATGGCTCTATTGCCGGACCCAAGGTTTTGGAGCACATGGTGGACACTGTGCTTTATTTTGAAGGTGATTCCGGCCACGCCTACCGGATTATCCGCAGCATTAAAAACCGGTTTGGTCCGACCAACGAAATCGGCGTTTTTGAAATGCAGGAGAAAGGGCTCAAAGAGGTGCAGAACCCTTCGGCCTTTTTTTTAGAGCAGCGGCCGCAAAACGTTCCCGGTTCGGTGGTTGTGCCCAGTCTGGAAGGAACAAGGCCGATATTGGTGGAAATTCAGGCGCTGGTCAGTTCATCCAATTTGGGCATGCCGAGGCGCACGGCTATCGGTGTGGACCATAATCGTGTATCTCTCTTGGTGGCCGTTCTGGATAAAATTTGCGGCATGCATCTGGGGAGCTCCGATATCTTTATCAATGTCGCGGGCGGTGTCCGGGTGGAGGAACCGGCGGTTGATCTGGGAGTTGTTGCCGCGATGGCTTCGAGCTTTTTGGATCGTCCGGTTGATTCCCGCACAGTTATTTTGGGAGAAGTGGGGCTGACCGGAGAGGTGCGGGCTGTTTCGCAAATAGAAGTGCGGGTGAAAGAAGCAGCACGTTTGGGTTTCAGCCGCTGCCTGGTGCCCAAAACAAACGCAAAGCAATTGACGAAAATAGTCAAAATGGAAGTATGTGCGATTAGTTCTCTGAAGGAGTTACTGGAAAATCTCTTCTAACGACTTCGTAATAATTACTCAAAAAATATTTTCAAAAACCTTGACACAGGGGAAATAGTGCATAAAATAGCGCCGCTTAATCAGCATTTATAAATTATTATATAAAAAAGGAAGAAAGGAGAGGAAAAAGTATGAAAATCAGACCTTTACAGGATAGAATCATTGTAAAACGTTTGGAAGAGGAAACAAAAACCAAGGGGGGAATAATCATTCCCGATACAGCAAAGGAAAAACCAATCGAAGGTAAAGTAATTGCCGTGGGCAAGGGAAAAGTTGCCGATGACGGTAAGCTGATTAAAATGGAAGTAAAAGTGGGCGATAAAGTCCTTTTCAGCAAATACGGCGGCAACGAAGTAAAGATAGATGGCCAAGAATACCTGATCATGAGAGAAGATGACATTCTGGGAATTATTGAAAAATAAGAAAATTTTAAGGAGGAATATATACAATGGGAGCAAAAATACTTCTTTACGATGAAGAAGCAAGAAAGTCGATACTCAAGGGCGTAAACACCCTGGCCGACGCTGTAAAAGTAACCCTTGGTCCCAAGGGACGTAACGTTATCATTGACAAGAGCTATGGTTCACCCACCGTTACCAAAGACGGTGTGACTGTGGCTAAAGAAATCGAACTGGAAGATAAATTTGAAAACATGGGCGCGCAGATGGTGAAAGAAGTTGCCAGCAAAACCAGCGATGTCGCCGGTGATGGGACAACTACCGCGACACTATTGGCCCAGGCAATTTATCGAGAAGGCGTCAAGGCCGTCGCTGCCGGCAGTAACCCGATGGATATTAAACGCGGGATTGAGAAAGCCGTAGATAGCGTAGTCAAAGAGCTCAGCAAGATGAGCAAACCCACCAAAGATCAAAAAGAAATCGCTCAGGTCGGCACTATTTCCGCCAACAACGATGAAACAATCGGCAATATAATTGCCGAGGCGATGGGCAAAGTCGGCAAAGAAGGCGTCATTACCGTAGAAGAAGCCAAAGGACTGGAGACCGAACTGGAAATCGTCGAAGGTATGCAATTTGACCGCGGTTATCTTTCTCCTTACTTTGTCACCAACGCCGACAAGATGCTTGTCGCTCTGGAAGACGTGCTAATTTTAATTTACGAAAAGAAAATCAGTGGCATGAAAGATCTGCTTCCGATTTTGGAACAAATTGCCAAAATGGGCAAACCACTGCTCATCATCGCTGAAGATATCGAAGGCGAAGCGCTGGCAACATTGGTTGTCAACAAGATCCGTGGCACTCTGCACGTAGCGGCAGTTAAAGCCCCCGGCTTCGGCGACCGCCGCAAGGCCATGCTGGAAGACATCGCCATCCTCACCGGTGGCAAGATGATTTCCGAAGATATGGGTTACAAGCTGGAAAACGTAAAGATGGAAGATTTGGGACGCGCCAAGAAGATCACCATTGATAAAGACAACACCACAATTATTGATGGCGCCGGAAAGCGTGCTGATCTGGAAGGCCGTGTCAAACAGATTCGCGCTCAGATCGAAGAAACCACTTCCGATTACGATAAAGAAAAACTTCAGGAAAGACTGGCCAAGCTGGTCGGTGGTGTTGCCGTAATTAAAGTCGGTGCCGCAACCGAGTCTGAAATGAAAGAAAAGAAAGCCCGTGTGGAAGACGCGCTTAACGCTACCCGTGCCGCTGTTGAGGAAGGCATTGTTCCCGGTGGTGGAGTTGCTTACCTACGGACGCTTCCTGTATTGGCCAAACTTACGCTGGAAGGTGACGAGCAAATCGGCGTCAATATCGTGAAGAAAGCAATCGAAGAGCCGATTAAAATGATCGCCAGCAATGCCGGTCAGGAAGGCAGCATTGTTGTGGAAAGGGTAAAAGAAAAGAAGGGCGCTTTTGGTTTCAATGCCCGCACCGATCAGTATGAAGATATGATCGTAGCCGGTGTCATTGACCCGACCAAGGTTACCCGCTTTGCGCTGCAGAACGCAGCCAGCGTTGCCGCCCTGTTGCTTACAACCCAGTGCATGATCGCCGATAAGCCCGAAGAGAAGGGTGCTGGCGGTGGTATGCCCGGTATGCCTCCTGGTGGCGGATACCCCGGCATGGGCATGTAGCAACGACGGCCTTCTCACGGCTACCTTTGTTGGCATAGTCGTCGGCTTCCTCAGCGTATTTCTAATACGCCTCCGGAGGCCTCCTCCTTGCCGCCTCGGTATCCTGGTGAATGCGACGTTGCATAAAGCCAAATAAATAATCAGTAAAGGTAAAAGCCCCTTGCCGGCGTGGCAAGGGGCTTTTTAGTGAGACCCAAGTTTCAGAAACGGAGCGCACTGAAACTTTCAGGTCGAACTATCCCGCGTAGCGGAGGGTAGAATACCCGTGATTTTTGTTGACATAAAAAGCCACTTTTCCTATACTTTCTTCCACAAAAAAATTCCTTTTAAATCTTTGTCGAGGAGATATGAAACATACATTAAACGATGAGGAACGCAGACAGTTGGATCAGCGCATAGCTGATGCGGAAAAACGGACAGGCGCACAGATTGTGCTGGCGGTAATTGAGCGCAGTGATGCCTACGCCGAACTCCCCTGGAAAGCCTTCGCTCTGGGAGCGTCCATTGCCGGTCTTTTGGTTTTAGTGATGAACCTCTTATGTCCATTAACTTCTGCCAGCCCTGCGGCGCTGTTGGCTATTGTCATGATGCTCGGGGCGGGCGCCGGTTTTGCCCTTTTGTCTGTCTTTGTTGCCGATTTTGCGACGCTTTTTCTTCATACTCACCGCGCAGAAGTGGAAACAAGGCAATACGCCGAATCTCTCTTTCTTTCGAGGCAAATGTTTGCCACCAGTAAGCGCAAGGCTGTATTGCTACTGGTCAGCTTATTTGAGCGGCAGGTCGTTGTGCTTCCCGATAATGGGCTTACCCAGCATTTAAATCAGGATGCCACAGAAAAGATCATCAAACACATGCGGCCCTACCTTAAAGCAGGCCAGACTGCGCGCGCGCTGGAAACCGGGTTGAAAAAACTGGAAGAAAATATTTCTGGCGATGAGCGATCTGCGTCATTTGTTAATGAGCTACCTAACGACATCATTGAGGAGAAGGGAGCATGAAAAAAATACTTCGTCCCGCATTTATCTTAGCCATACTTTTAGCCGCGTTTTCCGCAATCGCTGCAGATATTCCGTATCTTACCGGCCGGGTGACCGACAATGCCCAAATTCTTTCCGCAGAAACACAAAAGTCAATTACCGAACGCCTTAAAGCTCATGAAAGAAGCACTACCAACCAGATTGCCGTACTGACGGTGCCCACGCTGGGTGGTCAGGGTATTGAAGAGTACGCGGTTGCTGTGTTTAAGGAATGGAAGTTGGGACAAAAAGGTAAAGACAACGGCATTCTGGTGATTGTCGCACCCAAAGACAGGCGCATGCGTATCGAAGTGGGCTATGGCCTTGAAGGTATAATGCCTGATTCTGTGGCAGGAAGTATCATTCGTAATGTCATGACACCCCACTTCAAAACCGGAGATTACAGCGGCGGTATTGACGCTGGTGTTCAAGCCATTATCTCCGTGTTGGAAGGCGGCAAAGTGCCGGAAGGAGAAAGTGCAGGCAGCGAGGCTAAGTCAGGATCCGGTTTCAATATCGAATCACCCGACCTGCCGCTGACCGAGCGGATACTGATTGGCGCTTTTATTTTTGGGATTATCGGACTATTTACCATAATTGGCGTTCTGACGCCGGGAATGGGGTGGTTTCTCTATTTATTCCTCATTCCTTTCTGGGCGATTTTCCCAATTATGGTTGTGGGTACAACAGGCGCCCTCTATCTGCTGGGAACCTATGTAATTGTTTTCCCCATCGCCAAACTGATCATCAGCAAGACTGGCTGGTATGATAAAGCGGCCAAGTCGTTACGCACCAAGGGCAGCGCTCACATCGGCGGTTTTACGGTTTCATCCGGCGGTTCCGGAAGTTCCTGGAGTTCAGGCAGTTCGAGCAGCTCCAGCTTTTCCGGTGGGGGCGGCTCCTCCGGCGGCGGAGGTTCATCGGGGAGTTGGTAGCAAATTGAATCAATACGCAAATAATTATTTAGATTTTAATTTTCTAGTCTGTAGATAGACCATTAGCTAATTTTGTTAGCTGAACTTTTCTATAATTTTAGATCATCATTAAAATTATCCCAAATTAATTTTTTCGCCAGGGGAAAAACATGGGGACTCGTTTTTTATAATCAACATATTCCTGCCCAAGGCGTTTTTCCAATTCCGGTTCTTCCACTCTTTTTAATTCCCAGTAATTAATAAGAATAAAAAGCGGTGTAAAAATTAAAATCAGCGCCAATGAATTGACAAGAATACCTAGGCCGAACAATTGGATAAAAATTCCCGTGAGCATTGGATTGCGGGCGTATTTATAAGGGCCGTCAGTGACCAGTTTCGGCGGCGGGCTGAAGGGAACAGGTGTTCCTCTTACTTTTAAGAAATGAAAGACTGAAAGAAACATGAGGATAACGCCAGCTATAATAACAGGAGAGCCGATGATCAGAGTCCAAGGGTAGCCGAATATTTTTGGTAATTGCAATATTTGGGCAACAAGAAAAGACAGAAAAATGAACAGGCCCACTAAGCCCAAATATAGTATTCCGACCAGGGGCGCGATGATAAGCCTGACTTTCCAGTTGCCGGTGGCCACTTTGAAAATCAGATCAATCCATTTTCCCGTTAAAGACATAAATAAATCCTTTAAGTCTAGTTTAATTGCTTTATTATTTGTGAAAGAATCGAGCCTATGTCCATCCTTCGGCGGCGAGGGCGTCATGCAATTCATCGGGATGATGCCGGCAATGATGTTCCAACCGGCTGGATTCGGCATGCGCCTTGCTGTAAGGCCAGCCATCAACCATGCGATTGCGTTCATGCAATTCATGCAGGAGAACATAACCGCGTTCCTGTTCGATGATATCGTTATCAATCCATACTTCATTTGCCGGCACAAACTCATAAACCTTATCATGTCCGCCTTCTGTGAAATCAATATCAAAAGTGCTTCTTACCAGGCGGCCATTGGCAATCCAGACAGTAATGCCGTTTTCAAGTTTCTTCCATAATTTTTCGTGCATCTCTTCTCCATTTGGCAGCATCTTTCCATTGTGCGTGACATTTCTTATGTCGCCTGAGCGCCTGCGCTCTTTGCGCTCCCGTTTATCAGCTGCTGCCAGCGCTTCAGCATAAGACTTGCCCTTTTTCATCAGGTGATATTCTACAAGTAAGTGGTCAATAAAGAAGCGCCTTTCATCAGGTTTAGCTTCCTGATCCAACCAGAATTCTTTTTCCGGAATGTAGAGATAGCGGTAATGTTGCCCGAAATTGGTGAATTCCTCGTCAATGTGACCGCGAATATAGCTGCCGTCAACAATCCAGATCTTAAGATCTCCTCGTTCATCAATCAAACTGACATAAGGTGGTTTTAAATTATTAGTCATGATACTTTTCCTTTGTGAGTGGTGATGTTTTTAAAACAGGCATGCTTTTGGCTGCTGGTAAATCTTTTTCTGATTTTGTGAGCGCCAATACTCCACATGTTTTTCATAATATGCCTTGTATAGATGTTGATTTAATTTTGGTAACATGACTGGTAAATTTGTCAAGGTAATTATTGAGATTACTGGCAAAGAGTTATGCTTGAAAGTCCAGTTGTTATGTGATAGTTGACTGCGTCTATACGTACAATGCGGGATTCATTGCTATTGCAATGAAACAATTTTCGCGGTCCAGCCGCTATTTTTTTTGAGAGGTGAGGAGTAACATAAAATGGATTACAAAGAGACATTGAATCTTCCCCAGACTGATTTTCCGATGAAGGCGAATCTGGCGCAGCGTGAGCCGGAAATGCTGAAAAAATGGGAAGCAATGGGCATTTACAAGAAAATCAGGGAAATGGCCAAAGGGAAAACCCCGTATATTCTGCATGATGGCCCTCCCTACGCCAACGGCAATATTCATCTGGGCACAGCGCTAAATAAAATTATTAAGGATATAGTCGTCAAGACCAAAAACATGACCGGCTTTGACGGTGTTTATGTGCCCGGTTGGGATTGCCACGGCCTGCCCATTGAACATCAGGTGGATAAAGAACTGGGCAGTAAAAAGCAGGGCATGTCGCAGGTGGATAAACGCCGTGCCTGCCGCGTATATGCCGAGAAATTTGTCGGCATTCAGAGAGAACAATTCAAGCGCCTGGGCGTTTTTGGTCAGTGGTATGATCCTTATCTGACGATGGCCTATCCGTATGAAGCGGCAACCATTGCCGAGTTCGGCAAGCTCTACCTCAACGGCAGTGTTTATAAGGGTAAAAAGCCGGTTTACTGGTGCGCCTCCTGTAAGACAGCGCTGGCCGAAGCCGAAGTAGAATATGCCGATCATCAAACACCTTCCATTTATGTCAAGTTTGCCTTTACGTCTGATGTGAGCAAAGTATTGCCAAAACTGGCCGGGCAAAAAGTCAACATGGTGATCTGGACAACCACGCCCTGGACCATTCCCGCTAATTTGGCGATTGCCGTCAAGGATGATTTTATTTACGTTGCGGTGAAAATTGATAGTGAAGTACTCATTTTGGCCAAAGATATGCTCGATTATTGTCTGGATGCTTTCGGCTTCAAAAATAAAAAATATGAGATTTTGGACGAATTTAAAGGCGCTGTTCTCGAAGGGCAGAAGTGTGTCCATCCACTGGTGAAAAGAGACAGTGTTTTGATTCTGGCTCCGTTTGTCACTCTCGAAGCAGGAACCGGCGCCGTACACATTGCGCCCGGTCATGGTCAGGAAGACTATGAAATTGGTCTGCAATACGGTCTGGATAATTACGCGCCGGTGGACGACGCGGGGAAATTTACGGAAGATGTCGAACATTTTGCCGGCCAGTTTGTTTTCGATGCCAATGAAAACGTTATCAAAAAATTAAAAGAGGCTGGCGCATTGCTGGGACACTTTCCGATGCAGCATTCCTATCCACATTGCTGGCGCTGCAAGAAACCCATCATCTTCCGTTCCACCGAACAGTGGTTTATTTCCATGGGAAAAAATGATCTGCGCAAAAAAGCGCTCGCCTGCATCGATCAGGTGCAGTGGATTCCTTCCTGGGGCCATGACCGTATTTACGGCATGGTGGAAAACCGTCCCGATTGGTGTATTTCCCGCCAGAGATTATGGGGTGTTCCCATCACTGTTTTCTATTGCGTTAAGTGCAAGAAGGAAGTGTTGACTAAAGAAATTCTTGATCATCTGGTAAAGTTAGTGGAAGAAGGAGGCGCGGATGTCTGGTTTGAAAAAGAAGCAAAAGACCTGATGCCCAAAAACACAACCTGTCCGCATTGCAAGAGTACTGAATTTGACAAAGAAGTAAATATTTTGGATGTGTGGTTTGATTCCGGTGTCAGTCATGCGGCAGTTCTCGAAAAAAGAAATGATTTGAGTTCTCCTGCGGACATGTATCTGGAAGGTTCCGATCAGCACCGTGGCTGGTTTCATTCATCACTCTTGGAATCTGTCGGCACTCGCGGGCGTGCGCCTTACAAAAGTGTTCTCACGCACGGTTTTGTGGTGGACGGTGAGGGTAAGAAAATGTCCAAATCCGTCGGTAATACAATTGACGCGGAAGAAGCGATTCAAAAATATGGCGCGGAAATCCTGCGGCTTTGGGTGGCAGCGGAAGATTACACTGATGACATTCGGATTTCCGATGAAATTCTCAAACGCCTGATGGAAGCTTACCGCCGGATTCGCAACACCAGCCGGTTCATTCTGGGCAATCTCTATGATTTTAACGTCGATACCGGGCAGGTTCTCTACGAACAGATGACCGAAATGGACAGATGGGCGCTGCACCGCCTGCAGGAAGTGATCAAACGCGTGACGGAAGCCTACGAACGCCATCAGTTCCATGTGGTCTTCTACACACTTTATAATTATTGCACGGTGGATTTGAGCGCGCTGTATCTGGATGTTTTAAAAGACAAGCTCTATACAAATAAGGCGGCCTCTGTTGCGCGCCGCTCAGGACAGACGGCCATGTTCACAATTTTAAAAGCGATGACGCAACTTCTGGCGCCGATTCTGACCTTTACCGCGGAAGAAGTCTGGGCGGCAATGCCCGCATGGAAAGGAAAAGAAGAAAGTGTTCATCTGTCACAATTTCCGCAAGTGAATGATCAATATTTTAATGCTGGTCTGGGCGATCAATGGAAAACTATGATTGACGCCAAAGCTGAAATTGCCAAAGCCATCGAGCAGGCCAGGAAAGAAAAAGTGATTGGTCATTCCCTGGACGCACGTATCACTATAGCGGCACCGGAGAAAATGCATGCTTTAATGGCCTCGCATCTGGAAGATTTAAGAGCATTACTGATTGTATCGCAATTGCAGTTGGCAGATGAGAAGGAAATATCTAAATCATACAGGAGCGAAGAGATAAAGGGGTTGTTTGTCGGTGTAGAGAAAGCCCGCGGTGTTAAATGTGAACGCTGCTGGATTTATGAAGAATCTGTCGGCTCGAATGCACAGCATCCGACGGTTTGCAGCCGCTGTTTGCCGAATCTATAGATCAATATTGGAAGGAGATGTTTTTGAAAAAAAATATTTTATTATTCTTGCTGGGCGCGGCGGTTGTTATTGCACTCGATCAGATAACTAAATCTGCTATTGCCACAAGATTTCTTATGCATGAATCCTATCCGGTCATTAATGGTTTGTTTAACCTGGTATATGTGATGAATCCCGGCGCTGCCTTTGGATTTCTGGCTAATGCTTCCGAGACATTCCGCTATATTTTCTTTACCGGAATCACCATTGTGGCGCTTGTGTTAATTTTGTATTATCTTGTCAAAAGCAAGCCGCAGAGTTTAATAATCGTCTGTGCCCTTACTTTGATTTTTGCAGGCGCGGTGGGAAATCTTATCGATAGGTTACGTTTCGGTGCGGTGGTGGATTTTCTTGATGTTTACATCGGGTCCGCTCACTGGCCGGCATTTAATGTGGCAGATTCGGCAATATCTATCGGAGCTGTGTTAATGATCTGGGACATGATCGCCAATCGCAAAAAGGGAAATGCATCTTAAATCAGCTCTTAATACCATTCGCTTTCAAAGGATAACGAGGCGGCAAGGAGGAGGATCCGCGAGTCACGCCATGGCGTGATGCAGGAAGCCGATCCCGCTAAAAGCGGGACCAACAAAGTTAGCCTGCGAGCGCGAATTGGTATAAGGTAAAGGCAACAATATGAAGCTCTATCTGATCATTAAGACGTTCTTTTCCCGTCATCTGACGCCAACCAGAATCTTTGTTTTCAGTTTCGCCGCATATATTGCGTTGGGCACACTGGCGTTGTGGTTTCCTTTTTCATCTAGTCATGGTGGCCTGCGTTTTGTTGATGCTCTCTTTACTTCCACGTCCGCCGTTTGTGTTACAGGTCTCGCCTCTATTGATATTGGCAAGGACTTATCTCTTATCGGGCAGCTCATTACGCTGGTTCTTTTCCAGGTGGGCGGCCTGGGCATCATCACCTTTTCCGTTGTGCTGTTTGCTTTGATGGGGCGTGGTATTTCTTTTAAAAGCCGGGAGATTACTCAATCTGCTTTTCTGCATACACCGAAGAAGGATTTTAATTTGATCATTAAAAAAGTTCTTCGCTATACTTTTATAATCGAAAGCATAGGCGCATTACTTTTGTTTTTGAGATTCGTTCAGGAATTTCCGGTTGAACAAGCTTTTTATCATGCCATTTACAATGCTGTATCGGCATTCAACAATTGCGGGTATTCACTTTTTCCCGATAACATGATGCGTTACCAGAGTGATATACTTGTTAATGTAACGATAATGCTTTTGATTATATTGGGAGGTATTGGTTTTATCGTGCAGCAGGAAGTTATCGCCAAACTTCGTAGTGCGGAGAAGAAGCTGTCCCTCCATACCAAGATTGTTTTGATAACAACCGCAGCCCTGATTTTTGTGGGTGCGACCTGCTTTTACTTCATGGAAATGAACAATGTTTTAAGGGGAGCGTCGACCAAAACCGCTATTTTGTCTTCTTTCTTTCAATCGGTCGTTCCGCGTACTGCCGCTTTCCATACTGTGGACATTGGCATTTTAACCAACTCCACTATCCTGGTGATAATCATACTGATGTTTATCGGCGCGTCACCCGGTTCCACAGGCGGCGGCGTCAAGACCACAAGTTTTGCCATTCTCATGCTTTTGATTTTTAACCGCATCAAAGGAAACGAAAATGTTAATATCGCCAACCGCACTATTCCCAAGGATACAATTGATAAGACTATTTATATCATATTTGCTTCAGCGATCATAATTGGTGTGATAGCTGCCGTGCTTCTACTTGCAGGTAGCACTAGCGCAGCGCCTCTGGCCAGCCGCTACCAGTTTGTTGAATATTTATTTGAAACTGTATCTGCTTTTGGAACTGTTGGACTGTCGATGGGTGTAACACCAAAACTCAATGATGTTCAGAAATACGCCATCATTTTGATGATGTTTATCGGTCGGGTGGGGCCGTTAACGCTGGCGTTTGCCTGGTATTCTGCCAGGAAAAGAGGTATAACCTACGCGGAGGAATCAGTGATGGTCGGATGACGTCTTCGTAAAAAGTCCAGATGCTGCGTTGTGCTTCGCCCCTCGTTACTGCGGTCTACGCAAAAGTAGGCCTCATTCCTCAGTACTGGCGCGCCTTGTCTATGGCGCTCGCGTGCCCTTTAGGGTATTTTATAAAGCAGTCATATTTGTATTAAAAAAGTAGAATTTGATCTGAGCAATAGGAGGATATAAATGAAAAGGGCTGTTGTCATCGGACTGGGAATATTTGGTTACAATATCGCTCGCACTCTGTTTGAAAACGGATTTGAAGTTGTGGCGATTGATAAAAATAAAGATATTATTCAGAAGATAAGAGATCATTCCACCAAAGCGGTTCTGGCAGATGGAACCGATCAGGAAATTATGGATGAGATTGGCATTGGAGAAGATGACATCGCCATTATTTCCTTTGGTGAAGACCTTGCTGCCGCCACTTTAATTACTCTGCATTTAAAGCAGATGAAAGTCAAAAACATCATCGTGAAAGCGCCCAATGAAGATCATAAAATGATCCTGGAAAAGGTTGGCGCAACGGATGTTATTATTCCGGAAAAGGACGCTGGCAAAAAGTTGGCTAAGAGTCTGATTTCTCCCAATGTCATGGACTACATTCCGCTGTCCGATGATTATATGATTTTTGAAATGGCACCGCCCAACAGCTTTCTGGGGAAAACGCTGGCAGAACTGCAATTACGCAACCGATTCAATATCGAAGTTATTGCTGTGCGCGATGTTCTTTCTGAGAGCGTGCATATGGTGCCTCAGGCAGATTTTGTTATTAAAGACGGTGAAGTCCTCGTTGTCATCGGTAAAGAAACAGATATCAATAAGATAAAGTAAAAGAAGTTACATTGGTTCTATCCTCCCAACTTACTTTGTGAGGCAAAGCGTGTATGGACTATATTGACTTAGGCAAAACCGGTTTAAAGGTTTCCGCAGTTGGTTTTGGCGGGATTCCGATAATCCGGCTGCAAATTGATGAAGCCGTTAAAGTATTGCGCCATGCCTATAATCAGGGAATAACGTTTTACGATACTGCCAATATGTACCGTGATAGCGAAGCTAAAATCGGTCAGGCCTTATCCCATGTCCGCGATAAAATAATAATCGCAACAAAAACAACCCAGCGGAATGCCGCAGGATTTTGGCAGCATCTTGAAGGCAGCCTCAAAATGTTGAAAACCGATTATATTGATCTATATCAATTTCATCAGGTGGCCAATGACGAAGAGTGGGGAAAAATCATAAAAGACGGTGGGGCCTGGGGTGAAGCTGATAAAGCGAGGCAGGAAGGGAAAATTAGATTTTTGGGTGTCACTTCGCACAACTTGCAGATGGCCATTAAACTGGCAAAAACGGGAATGTTTAGTTCGGTTCAGTTTCCTTTAAATTTTATTGAACAGGAAGCTAAAGACGAGTTGCATAAATATTGCCGGGAAAAGGGGATCGGGATTATTGTCATGAAACCATTTGCCGGCGGGGTGATTGACAATGCCGCTATAGCTTTTAAATATCTCAGGCAGTTCCCCGATATTATACCAATTCCTGGCTTTGATTCGGTAAAGTCTGTGGAGGAAATCGTCTCCATATATGAGCACCAGAATAATATCACCAGCCATGATCTAGAGCTTATGGAGAAATACAGGCAGGAGTTGGGCAAGGTATTCTGCCGCCGTTGTGAGTATTGCCAGCCCTGTCCAAATGGCGTAATCATTACACCGGCGATGGGTTATCACATAGTCGCCAGCCGCATGTCGCCCAAAGTATCGGTTGAGTTTTTGAAAATTCCTATGGAATCAACTCAATTATGTGATGAATGCGGGGTATGTATCGAGAGATGCCCTTACGATTTGCCCATACCTGATTTGCTAAAAAAGAATTACGATTTATTCGAAGCCCATCGTTCCCAGGTTGGATTAAAATAAAGAAGAATAAATAAAATAATCCCCGGAAGGAAACCTTCCGGGGATTAAATTTCTAAACTGTTCGTGCCTTAACGCTCCGTGTGACCTTAGAAAGTCAGCGTCAGTTTATTAATAACCAGGTAATCGTTGCCAATCTTGTTTGCATCACTTTCAGCTTTGTAATAATCACCGGTAAAGAGATAACCTACGCCCAGCATATAGGACAGGTTATTGGTGATTTTGTAGGTACCGGTTACGTCAACTTCCCATCCGTAGGAATTATACAGCCATGCTGCGGTGGGTTTCTTATCGGCGTTAGCATAAGAAACTGAAGCCATAATATCTAAAGCGGCAACAGGTTTAACACCGGCTCTCCCCTGAAAAAACCAGGCATTGCTCATTGCGGTATCCTGCGCAGCAGTAGTAGTACCACCAGTGTAACCGTTAAGAGGTCCCGCCCAGTTAGTGCGATCATAATTCCACATAATCAAACAAGGCATCCAATCACGACCACCGGTCAGAGTGCCGCCTTCTTGTTTATCTTTTGATCCGGGATCATCACCGGACACATAGGCAAAAGTGCCGCCAAAATATACCGGGCCGAAAACAGCGGTGGCATCAATCCAGCCGCTCAGGTTATCCAAGTCCTTATTGGGTGTGCTTGAGCCGGTATCAGTGTCTTGTAATTTGCCCTTGGCCCAGTTAAGTTCTGCTTGTATGTCCACCGGGCCGATTTTGGCAATAGTGTAAGGTGTGAATTGCCAATATGTTTTTTGGTAGCCTGTTGCTACGGGGACTCTTTTACTGGCGTAACGGTAGTAAGTGACTTTCATACCGGCCTTGCCATCTTTCCATTGATAAACTCCTTCAACGCCATACTTATCATCGTCTACATCAGCAGCTGTCGCAGTGGTAATAGCCGTATTACTTGTGTCTTTGACTTTTGTAATATCAGCCTTAAGGGTAAAAGGGCCAAAGGTGTTATTCCATTTTATCCTGCCGGCAGTGGTGTAGCTGTCACCGAAAACGGTTCCTGTTCGTCCATCTTCCATCAAACCGATGTCAAAAATGCCGATAGGTGATACATAATTGATGTATGCCCAGTCAAAAGCAATGTTTTGATTTTCAGTTTTCGTTCCTGCCGAGTCCAGATCAGAACCTGCCGTGGTAGATGCTGCTGACTCACCTCTCGCGCCACCCCAAACTCTTTCCATGGCATCAAAACGAGTGATCAGTGTCAGGCCGGGAGAAACGACAAAGTCTGTCCGGACTCTCAGCCGCTGATAATAGAACGCTGTGCTCGGACCATCTGCTGCTGTGTCTTTCACCAGGTTAGTTTTATCCAGATACATTCCGGCCACATAAAACTCGCCGCTAAATTTTACATCGACTGCCATAGCCGATGCGCTGAAGGCCAGGACAAGACCCAGCGACAGCAATACTAACCAAAATCTCTTCATTAATTTTCCTCCTAAAATAAAATTTTTAATTATTTCCTTAAAAAACAGGCATTTTTAAGACTTCTCCAGCTTCAATTTTTTACAATTGACGCAGGAATTTACCATTCTCGCATTACAAAATGATGACGGATTAATTAAAATATTATGAATAATTATATAATTGATATTCATTAATAGTTTCCGTCAACTTCCTTAAGAGCGATAACCGCGTAACATTTGTAGAGTATTTTGTCAATAATTTATCAGGATAATAAGTAATTAAATGTAATAAAATATGATTTATTAGATATTTTAGTAAAAACAAAGTCCAGCTGATATGGTAGTTTCTATTTCCTTATGAACTACGGCAGAGTTGCCTGCAGCTGTAAACTTTTCATCAAAATGACTCCCAAATAGTCTCCTTTTACCCTTCCCTCATTTGAGGGATGACCATTTATATCACCTGCATCTACTGACAGGACAATGCTGATATTTCTTGCTTCAGAAAAAGCCGGGGCAATTAACCAATGATTTGTTCAATCAGTGAAAACAGATAATGGCTCGCGGTTTAATCTTCTTGACACAAGAAGATCTTTTCCATATATACAGGCCGCTCCAAAGCTGTTCTTAATAAAAAAGGATGTGAACTAAAGACAGTTTAGTGCAGATTTGATAACTGATATATTGGATGATCGGCTTGAAGCGTTTTCCATGATTTGTAAAAATCAGAAGAGTAGAAATACAGCTAAAGCTGTCTTGATATAAGATTATATAAAGAAATTATGCAGGAAGGCAAAATTTCCCAGGAGGAACAATCTTGAAAATCGACAGGACTAAAAACAAAAAACTCAACCACTGGGTGGAAGAAGTAGCTGCGATGACCGTCCCTGATCAAATTTACTTATGTGACGGTTCCAAAGATGAATATGAACGTATGATAAAACTCATGGTCGATGATGGTCTTGCCATTCCCCTCAATTCTAAAAAGCTGCCTGGTTCTTATCTTTTTCGTTCGGACCCATCCGATGTTGCCCGGGTGGAAAATAGGACTTATATTGCATCAAGATCAAAGGATGATGCCGGCCCGACAAACAACTGGATGAATCCGGAGGAACTCAAAACAATTATGAAAGGTTTGTACAAGGGCTGCATGAAAGGCCGCACCATGTATATTATCCCTTTCAGTATGGGACCGATAGGATCTCCTATTTCTAAAATCGGCATAGAAATAACAGACTCACCATACGTAGTGGTGAATATGCATATTATGACACGTGTGGGCAGTAAAGTCCTTGATGTGCTGGGAGAAGGAGGCGTTTTTGTTCCCTGTCTCCATTCGGTGGGAAAACCACTTGCTGCAGGAGAAAAAGATAACGGCACCTGGCCCTGCGCGCCAATTGAGGAAAAATATATTTCTCACTTTCCGGAAGAGCATGCGATATGGTCTTATGGATCTGGATATGGCGGCAATGCGCTCCTCGGTAAAAAATGTCTGGCTCTGCGCATCGCTTCAGTGATTGCCCGGGAAGAAGGTTGGCTTGCGGAGCACATGCTTATCCTGGGTATCACTAATCCTCAAGGTGAAAAGAAGTATGTTGCCGGCGCGTTTCCTTCCGCATGTGGTAAAACAAATTTAGCCATGCTTGTTCCCACCATCCCCGGATGGAAAGTAGAGTGCGTGGGAGACGATATCGCCTGGATGAAATTTGGGAAAGACGGCCGCCTGTATGCCATTAATCCTGAAGCGGGATTTTTCGGCGTCGCGCCGGGGACATCTCTGCAATCAAATCCCAATGCGATGAAGACTATTGACCGTAATACCATTTATACCAATGTTGCCCTCACCGGGGATGGTGATGTCTGGTGGGAGGGTATCGGTTATAAAGCTCCGGGTAAGCTTATTGATTGGACCGGCAAAGAATGGGAGGAAGGAAAAACCGACAAGCCGGCAGCTCATGCTAATGCTCGCTTTACAGCGCCGGCGCGACAATGTCCGGGCATCGATCCGGCATGGGAAAACCCAAACGGTGTGCCGATCAGCGCGTTTCTCTTTGGTGGACGCCGTCCCGGCACTATACCGCTGGTTCATCAATCCTTTAATTGGAATCATGGAGTATTTTTGGGATCGATTGTCGGTTCCGAAGTTACCGCTGCCGCGCTTGATCTGGCGGCAGGCACAGTGCGCCGCGATCCATTTGCCATGCTTCCGTTCTGTGGCTACCACATGGGTGACTACTTTAAACACTGGATAGAGATAGGAAAGAAATCATCTGCAGATAAGCTTCCGAAAATATTTTATGTTAACTGGTTCCGCAAAACAGCGGACGGCAAGTGGCTGTGGCCGGGATATGGTGAAAATAGCCGTGTGCTCAAGTGGGTTTTTGAGCGCTGCAACAATGAGGGCGGCGTAGCGGAAACGCCGATTGGCTATATGCCAACCGTGGAAGCGATTGAACGTACCGGGCTGTCCGGCGTCAGTGATTCGGACATGAAAGAACTTCTGACGGTGGACAGGGAAGGCTGGCAAAAAGAGATCGTTCTCGTTAAAGAGCATTATGCGAAATTTGGCTCCAGGCTTCCCAGAGAACTCACAGATGAACTGGCAGCGATGGAAAAACGCCTGGCTTGAAATTATATACATGGTTGACATGATACTAAAGTTTCAAATGTATTTTCTGTATACCGGAAACCAGTAGCTGTAATACGTAATAAATGTTTGGCAAGCAATTGTAATGAAAGATGAAATAAAATTTCTACTGATAATAGTAATATAATTGAAATATTTTCTTGACACATTTGTAAAGAGCGGGTAAAAGACCTGTTCTGTTCGTCAGAGATGTGCTAAAAGGTAAGTTGAGGTTTTCAACAAAGTTCACCGATAGTATAACTCGTAGTTATCGGATAGCTCCAATGATTACCGGTTGAACACAAAGTTTCTTTGAATTTTGAAAATTTAACTTGACATATAAATCAGATTGATTTATATTTAAAAGCTAGTTTCAAGATGGCTCTTTGGAAATTGAATAGTGGGAAAATGAATTTGTGGGTCCTATATTTTTTTTGAAATAACGCGAGAAACAAGAAGAGAAATCTTCTTTCTAGGATTAAAACTTGAGAGTTTGATCCTGGCTCAGAACAAACGCTGGCGGCGTGCCTAACACATGCAAGTCGTACGAGAAAGTCCGCTTCGGTGGATAAGTAAAGTGGCGCACGGGTGAGTAACGCGTGGATAATCTACCCTCTAGTTGGGAATAACTCATCGAAAGGTGGGCTAATACCGAATGATACTGCACAACTACTGTTGTACAGTCAAAGAAGGCCTCTGTTTACAAGCTTTTGCTGAAGGATGAGTCCGCGTACCATTAGCTAGTTGGTAGGGTAATGGCCTACCAAGGCGACGATGGTTAGCTGGTCTGAGAGGATGATCAGCCACACTGGAACTGAGACACGGTCCAGACTCCTACG
>Ga0209777_10000988_pt1 | contig 43552 bp, 58 predicted proteins | sample FrelakmetHBP12HB_FD_187147 | JGI IMG/M metagenome (GOLD analysis project Ga0209777, IMG submission 187147) | Freshwater lake sediment microbial communities from the University of Notre Dame, USA, for methane emissions studies -HBP12 HB (SPAdes)... | ecosystem: Environmental > Aquatic >...
AAGACCACCGGATGTACGCATTGTGAAACAATGATCCTGGCGTCCCGCAGACTTCACACTCATAACTCGTATCAAACGGCGGCCTGCGTTTCTCTTTAGCTATTTTCCTGGTAAGGGCCCTTCCCATAATAATTAGCAAGGTAGCATACGCTTGTAGTGTGGTTGCCGGAAAGAACTTTTTAATAACTCTCTGCTCTCCATAAGACTGTGCTCTCAGATAGCCATTCGGATACACATAATAATCCACAGTCCTCACAGCACCATGCTGCGCCACGGTGTATGCTAACTGAAAGGTCAAAGTTCTGCGTGACTTCTGCAGATTCGAAGTTATGTCCTCAACCCCAGGTAATTTCACAATTGCTTTATACTCAGTGAGCTTAATGATGTCCTCATATGTATACGGAATTGCTGCGTAGTATGCTCTCGTCTCAGCACTGCGCTTAGCCTTGCGCTCCCGCTCTATCCGGTTGGCGTCCGCACGCCGCTGCTTAAGTTCTTTAGGATCAGCACCCTTAAATGGATTCTCCTCATCCTCGTTTACTTTTGACTCTGTGTAAGTTTTGGAGACAGCATGCGGATTAAAATTCCAAACCATCTGCCCGGGAACATGTTCTGCCGGCCGGCCCTCTTTCTCATCATCAGCAGTCAGTTCGCCACGATATTTCTTCATGTCATAAACCAAATTCTCATAATGATCGTATCCGAACATATCTGCGATATCCTGCTGAGGTTCACTAGAATGCAACGCTCCAAACACATCATTCAAATCCCCTAGATAAACTTTAGGCTCCTGTGCCCCGAAGGATATTACTGCACCACCAAGGATATTCTCATCCGGCGCGGTGAATGCTACATAGCTGAAATCTTTGTCCGCCCAGAAATAAGTATGGTCTTCGTTCTGTGTAGTCCCGGAGTAATCTATTTCCCAGCCCTTTGACTTGACCCATTCTTCATCAGTCCCAGTAAACGCCTGAATCTCTTGAGTAAGTTCGTCGCTCAAGTCCATATTGTCACGGATGGTATCTTCGGTGTTGTATAAGATGCTAAACTCAGGATCGTCATGTTTATAGAAATACACATCGCTGAGGTCGTAATTCAGATAATCTCCCATCCCTACGAATTCCCAATGCCGATCGTCAGTATCAGCGTATTCAACGTGACGGAGAAACTTATAATCTACCGGACCAGTCTTGGGCAGATACTTAAGTGTTCCGCGGGCTTCAAGCTCTTCCGGAGTCGCACCCTTGAAAGGATTCTCACCCTCTGCTTCGTTCATATGTTCACGCAGCCAGCTGTATCCATAATCTATGTGTTCAGCATCCAACATCCGCTTAAACTCAGGGACCGGGACCGCGGTGACAGTATCGCCTGCCGCTTGCCGAACATAACTCTGCTGCTTCGATGTTGTCCGCGAGAACTTTTGATCGACCATGTAAATCACACCGTTGTAGCGCACTGCAATCGGAGTCGCGTAAGAGAAGAGCGCGTTGCCTTTTACAGACAAGGATGCAGCTCTGCCCCTATTTCTAGTGCCGCTGACCCACTGGTCAATCAATGATCTGGAATCCGGCTGGGTTAAGTGTCTTTGTTCGATCCGGCGCCGGCGGGCTTCGTAATCTTCTGCATCCCGCTCGCGCTGTCTCTGAGCTTCTCTGTATCCTGGCCGAGCCTCAAGTTCTTCCTGGGATGCGCCTTTGAATGGATTCTCTCCAGCTTCTTTCAAAGATTCATTCAGTTCCGCGAAACCCCAGGCATCCACAAAGATGACTTTGTCGCCAATCTTCATAATGTCCCCAACTGACATCGAGGTGTGGTGTAGTCCTTTGCCAGAGATCAGCGGCCGCGCTTCGCCTTCCGGTGACCACTCATCACCCTGCAGATCAGCAAAGATCTCATCCCGGTCAGTCAGCGCTATTTTCCCAAGCAGGACATGCGTCTTCTCGAGATTGTTCGGATCCGGGAGGCAGCCTTTCTTCTTGCACCACTCATATCCCATCATCAGATCCGCTTCCTGTCCGTACTCAGTGTCAGTCCCTGTGGACTTGAAATACCAAATCTCTGTATCCCCAGCCGGAAACACATCGTTCAGACTCGTGTAGCCCCCAAACTTCCTGGATGCAAGTTCTTCTGGGTCCGGGCCCTTGAATGGAGTATCCTCGTCATCTTCGTTCACTCTGCTCTCATTCATATCACCTTCATATTCGATATTTATATTCATCGTATTCGAATGGCTGTAATGACCAGACGTTTCGATCTTGCCATTGAACATACCCTCTTCAATCTCAGACTGCATAATAGGTTTGTATGTGAGCTTATAATGCTTCACAATCTTCGCAACATCCAGAGTACATTCGAAGGATGCGCCGTCGCCCTGGCTATAGAATCCGGAGAAGTGAATCTCAGTGTACAGGAACCCTTTCTTCTCGAGCTCTTCGTCATAGTAACCTTTGGATTTATGCTCATTACCATCTTTGTCTCTCCACCTGTCACCAATGTCTCCCTCCCACCAATCGTACCCAGGGTAGTCTGAATCATCCTTATATCTTTGAATCACTGTCTCCTGATCTTCGGGAGTCAGATCATTAAAGTACACGCTGCCACTCTTGATCCGGTCAGCCTTGGCCTTCGCTTCGCGAGCTTCGAGCTCTTTCTTATCAGCGCCTTTGAATGGATTCTTAGCCTCATTCAACAGGCCAGTCTCGGGATCTACATCAAACATCGGATCATTGTTTTCGATATCGGCTCTTATACCCTCATCCGACATAATATAGTCATATTGCTTCTCAAGATCTTTATAAATTTGGTCAGCCTCATCCCGGGCAATCTCAAGGATGTCTTCCTCAAGCTTGGCAATGTCGTCGTAGGAAATCAAATCCTTGCGGCGCCGGGTAAGTTCCTCAGGATCCGCACCTTTGAATGGATTTTCTTCCTCGTTAATTGTCACTAGCATCATTTCGCCTCGGGTTCTTCAGGTTCTTCCATTTCATCTGCATGGTTCTCAAAGAAATCATTCAGATATTCATCTGATTCAGCATACTTTCCCGCATCTTTCTTGCCTTTTTCAACCTTGTCTGCAATCTCCTGATAAGCATCGATCCGGTCTGAGATGGCTTTCTTAGCATCGCGCAGAATCACATATGCTTGCTGCAGACTTCTGGGGTCCATCCACTCTTCTTCCTGACTCTCAGCTTCTCCTGAGAAAACATCCAGCACAGTAAACATGTCATCGGGAGTAATAGGGCTAACCTGTAGGACTAACCATCCACCAGACCGGCCATCCACCCCCCACTTCTCAATAAAATCGTAGTCTTCAGTCAATCCTTCAGCAAATCCTTCCAGCTGATCCTGCAGGTATTGACTGTAAGCCTCATAGAACGTCTCTTCGAGATCAAATTTATCCAACTTTTCCCGCGCCCAATCAGGTGTCTTGCTGCCATACATCTTTATATTGAATGAGATCGAAGTTGGCTGATCCCAATTATCATGCTCATTGTAATTCCCAACCCAATCTGCCTGGTCATCCGTGTACTCTTTCCAAAGCTCTCTGACTACCGGCACAAGACGCTGGACCCTCTCTGCCCGCGGGCCCAAAGCCTTCCAACGAGCTTCCCGCTCTTTCTTAGCCTGCTCTTCCTCCTGCTTTCGAAGCTTTTCCTCCTGCTTTCGAAGCTTTTCATATTCAACTTGGCGCTTGGCAAGCTCAGCGGCATCAGCACCCTTGAATGGGTTATCAGCCTCTTTGCGGACCTCAGTCACCATGCTGCGAAAGTCGTCGTTAATTTGTTCCATATGCGACTGCCCCGGAAGGCAGCTCCACTTCTGCACCATCGTAATGATCCAAGAAATGCGCCACACCATCTTCATCGATCGCAGCCTGAGCTGCGGTGTCAATATCTATACGTATAAACGAAGCCTTCATCAAATCTTCTATGCTGTAGATTCCCTGATCATGGACAAAGTACTGGATAGGATCTCCGAGTTCGTCATAAGTCTCATCATATTTACTTTCCCGGACTGTGTCTCTGGCTTCATCCAACATCTCTGTTCTCTGCTGTTCTAAATCCTCAACCATCTCATCGTAGTTGTCGCTGTCTGAATCCAGTTCATCTATCTGATCCTGAAGGGCCTGGTACTCATCTTCCACACCAGCTTCCTTCAAAATCTCATCCTCACTCAGCTGCTCATCGACATAGCGGTCTGCGTCTTCCTGAGCTATCATGCGCCGGTCAGTGTCAGAGATCTCTATGTAATACTGCAGCCACTCCGGACTGAACATAGACGGATCACTCTCAAGATCTTCCTTTACCCGGTCCAACGCAACTGCTTCTGCAGTCTCAGAATTCTGGAATACCATCCACTCGCTCTCATCATTGTTTCCTTTGCCTTCAACCGCAGACATCCTAACGTACCGGCCCTCATCATCGTCAATCGAAATCTGGACTTCCAGAGCCGCTTCCAGTTCCTGCTTGGCTATTGAGACCCACTCCTCAGCCTGGCGCAGCTTCTCTTTCTCAGCCGCTTCCCTGCGAATTCTAAGCTCTTCCGGATCCGCGCCTTTGAATGGGTTTTCCGGCTTCTTTCGCTTCCCAGCCTCTGACAGTTCTGCGCTCTCATCTGTATCCTCCAACGACTGCGTGCTATCACCAGCCGGCTCAACACTGCAAATTGTTGGTGCCGTATTATTGGCTAACGTATTTTGCATAATAACTATAGCTTTATCAAATGCCTGTTCCTCACTGTCAGCTCTTATTATCCAATCACAGAAATCTATGTAATAAACCTTCTCCTTACCCGTAAGCGGCACGGTTTTCTCATGGCTTACCGGTTCAACTTCGATAATATCTTCCGGATACTGATCCGCTTCATCCTCTTCAACCTGTTCTATTGCTCCGGAGAAATAGATCTCAGGCCGGTTGCCGCGAGCAAGGAAACCCTTGGCACGAGCTTCAGCGTGGTTCTCATCTGTACCGCGTATCCGCCAGCTTTCAATACTCACATAGTATGCGTACTTGCCACCCTTCTTCATCAAGTTGGCGACGTACTCAGATCTGCGTGTATCAAGTTCTTTCGAAGTTGCACCCTTGAATGGGTTCTCGTCAGCTTCATTTGCTGCTGGCCTGGAATCCCCTGCCCAGTTACATTTAGGGCAATAGACATCAACGCCAAGCCCGCGTCGCGCCATATTATACCTTCTTTTATTATTATACATTAAATTATACTTTTTTTCTGAGCGCCCAAAAACATTAAACCTTCCTCCTCAAACTCCATAACTCGATGTGGGTGCCTATGCCAAGACCACTGGCTATGTCTGATAACACAACAATAGAGGTTATATTATCTGCAGTGTTATTCCAGGATACTCCAGTTATATTTATATTATCAACTGTAGTAGTTGCAATTCCATTAACAGATTCATGTATCGCTGTTCTTACATAACCAGATTTGGCATAAACAAGAGTTTGGAATTGATACGCACTACCAAGAGCCCCTGAGGATTGGAAATCAGTTATCATGCTTAATGCACCACGTAATGCTCCTACTGTAGTATTTGTACCATAGAGTAATTGCCCACCATAAGCAGTATCATTGTTTAATTTTGACCCACAGCCCATTGTTCCGTTATATCCATTAACAACTCTCGCTCTTACTTCATACAGCACATCAGTATTCCCATCAAGACCTGGGATAGTCACTGAAGTCGCTGCAGCGGCAAGAGTATTCTGATAGATCTTCTGGAACTCACCTGCAGTCACCTTGCCCTGGACATTCAACGTGCCGGTCGGAGTACCTGAAGTCGCGTCAGCACCAATGAGATTGCGCTTGAAGAGCAAGAGGTGTGTGCCGACACCGAGAGACGCTCCTGAAGGAGTTACAGTTATAGAAGTAATATTATCTGCTGTATTGTTCCATGATTGCCCTTCTATTCTGACATTATCTACCGTAGTTCCATTTACTCCATTACACATTTTTGTAATAGATGTCCTTACATAACCAGACTTTGCATAGATAATGGTTTCTCCAAATCCAATATTATTAAGTGCTGTCACATCACAGAGTAATTGATATGCTACGGCATTTCTCCCCGCTGCTACTGTTGTATTCCCTCCGTATAAATATTGATAGCCATAGTTACTACCAAAATCACTATTAAAGTTTAAGAAACAAGCATTGGCACCATTGTAACCATTAACCCATTTTGTTATCAACCTATACTCTTGGTCCACGTCGCCGTTGAGACCAGAGAAGGTGTATGATGTGATGGCGCTGCCAGTGACTTCGTAGTCAGAAACCAACTGCCAGCCGCCAGCCGAAAAAACACCCTGGGATGATTGATTTAGAGTTCAAGTTCGCATCTTCCCTCCATATGGTTTATTTTTTTATGGCATTTTTCACACAAGGTTAAACCATTACCTATGTCCCAAAATGGAGTATAACTTAAAGCTAATCTTGAAAGTGTTTCCTTGTCTTCCATAGGTGAGAACTGCGAATACTGACGTAAAAAATCAGCATACATAAATCTAAATGGGTTGATATGATGCGCATGTATTTTCTGACCACTAATCTTACAATTCTGGCATACAAATCTATCGCGTTCAAAAACACCTTTTCTCCACTTATAGTATTCTGGAATATTTCTTATTAAGAAATGTAACGCAGTAAGTCCTTCATAATTCCAGGGATGTTCACCTTTTTTGAACTGAGATACCTTTCCACGGGTTCTAAATTCATTAGAAACGCACTTCTTTCCATGTCCAGATAAGAACTTAATATGTTCAGAAGTATATACGCCAGTCTTCCCCTTATTCCAGGGTGCTATTCCCATGCGAGCGTTACTAATTTTTAATCGAGTCTCCGCACTTGTGGTATGCCCAAAACATGATTTTCTCCAGCAAGGTCTACATCTTTTATTACCATAAGATATTTTTTTACCACAATCTATACATATAGGTTTCATAGTTATATCTTGCTCCTCTTCGCGTAGAGTTCCACGACTGTTCCAATACCTAAACCCCCAGCCGTATCCGCTGATACCACCATTGACGTAATATTGTCTGAGGTATTGTTCCAGGATGCTCCAAGCAAATCTATTAAGTTCACTGATGTCGTTGCAATCCTGTATGCCTTATTCACCAATGCTGTTCTGAGGTACCCTGATTTAGCATAGATACTCGTATTAGCAGGACTTACATCCCCGACAGAGCCATTGTATCCAATACTGATAAAAGTATCAGTCGTCCCCCGTTGAGCAGAAACAGAAGTGTCTTGCGCATATAATTGTTGGTGGCCATAGTTAGACCCTGAATCATTATTCATCCGAACAAAGTATTCAGTGCTTGTCGTTGCAGCAACGATCCGGGTCCGCAAGATATACTCTTCAGCAGTATCGCCATCGAGAGTCGAGATCATAAAGTACAAATCCCATGTGGCTCGGAGATTAGTCTGCCAAACAGCAGATTCTCTCCACGTCAATCCACCATCTGCATACGGATTGTTGTTATCTGCGGCTGCCCAGAGAACATCGCCGGCGCTGCCTGAAGTCCAGATCAGAACGAGGTGGTACTGAGTCCCGACCACTGGAGTAAATGTCCCGGTGAAGAAATAATCTACATAACTCGTGGTCAACCCGCTCGCGGCCATACTGGAGAACGTAGCCACTGCGGCATTCGGGACACCGGCATTGTCAGAGTAGATGTATGCTGTCAGTGTGCCGGAGATAGAAGTTGCATACTTCAATCTCAATACAAAGGCTTTGATAGGTTCCGCGGTCTTCGTCTTGAACCCTTGCGCGACAGCGTCATCCCCGTTCGACCAATGTATGTCATCCCCAACAGGGGCGCTCAACTGAGTAATGCCGCTTGAACCCACGATAGTAACAGACGTAGCCGCAGCGGTAAGAGTATTGGAGTAAACTCTCTGCCATGTGTCTGCTTGGAACTGGCCCTCAACTCGTATATTTCCTATGCGCACGGTCTACCTCCCTGTTTTGGTATCATGTCATGGCAGTCATAACATAATGTTCGACCATTGCGTACATCCCAAAATGGTTCGTAGGACTCTGCCAATCTAACTAAAGTCTCAGTATCATCAATCGGACTAAACTGAGAGTACATACTCAGAAATTCTTTTAGAAGTATATGAAACGGGGTTATGTGGTGTGCTGCAAGACCACAACCTCGTTTACCACACGACTGACATGTATAATCATCTCGCTTGAATACACTTACCGTCCAATTTTTATTAAGTTCTATAGCCCGTATCCATTTGTTGATTTTTGTAATCCCACCCTTCCAATTGGAACTATCAACTCCTTTATTATAAGACTTGAATTCTGTCTGGGGAGAACTATGCACGCCTCTCAGAGCCAAAGATATCTTTTTTCTGTGCTCCTCAGACATTGGGCAATACATTCTATTTTGACTGATACCTCTTCTCCTTTTACATACCCCACACATACAGTCCTCTTTGTGATTCTTAAATGCAAGACCTATTTTTAATTTGTGCGCTTCGGTATGAGGTCGCCGCTTCCATGAAACATCCTCACCACGAGTACACCTACAAACTCCGCACTGACAATTTGTTTTATGATTTTTCGGCACAATTAGCCTCTATGCCTTAAGGTCTGCTCGTAATCAAAGTCCGTACCACGCCTGAGTTCTGCCCCGCAATCACCACAAAAATATCCGGTTACCTCACTGTCGTTGGTCTCTGTATCGCCGTATTCCCATGTCTGTTCCGTAGCATCGTAATTGATATCAACCGAGTTGTATGCTGTCTCGGCTGCACTGACTCCGACTTCTCTCAGGTCTTTCTTGCATGCCGGGCATGTATCCATTGGCCGGCCGAGTTTCTTCTCAAATTCCTTGCGCTCTTTAGCTTTCTGGATTAAGAGAACAGCCTGACGCCGGGTAAGTTCCTCAGGATCCGCGCCCTTGAATGGATTATCGTAAGCTTCCAGTATCGCAGTGAGGATCTCTCTCATTCGCCTATCTCCACAATCTTAGGATCGACTTTAATATGCCAGGCTTTGAATATCCTCTTGATCTCCGCAGTCGGGATCGGATCATCGTCGAAATTCCAAGCTGTCAGATGCTGCTTTGCCCCGGGCTGAACCGCAGCAGCCTGAACGTTGATCTTCGTGTACTTCTTCTCAGGCACAATGTCCACGCTCTTGGGAAGGATGATGTAGAACGTATCCCCGCCGGCCTGATAGTACTGGCCGAACCGGTTCGTGCCTCTTGTATAAGAGGTACACCACGGAGATCCCAGAGTATCCCTACCCTTAGCCTCGGGCCAATTCGGCGGATACCGGCCGTAGAGCTGGCTCTTCTCTAAGGTTGTCGGCTTCAGGATGATCACATCCTGGCTCTTGTTAGGCACCACATCTGCCGGATCGATTAAGTCAAATAGTTTAGTGTCGATCGTGAAGTCTTTGCCGAATATCCCTGACTTCTCTTTGAGCATCTTCTGCCGGATTTCCTCAACAAATTCCTCGGTCACATACTCAGGGATATCTTCGTTGACCCCGGTGACCTCACCGGCTTCATTCCGGATCAGGCGCCGGCCATTCAGATATTTATATGCGCGGCCAGTGCTTCCTTCCATGTCAATGAGCGCCTGCCTGGTTGCCTGCTCCTTCTGCTGCTCTTCCGCACGCGACATCTCCCGCAGCGTGTCGGAGATCGTATCATGCACAGCCTCTAAGTTCCGGTACTGATTGATGTCTTTCTGTTGGATCTTGTTCTTGTTGCACAGCTCGTCAAATTCCTTTATAATGTCGTACCGCCGCGTGCTCCGCTCACCGCTCACCCACGTCCTAGCCATCCACTCAATGTACTTTTTGTTCTTCGTCGGATCTTTGGCTGCCAGAGTGTTGAGCTGCCGCAAAGACATCTGCGGAGGCTTGCTGTCCACATAAGTAGCCTTGGCCTGCGAATAGCCTTCGTTCAGATCTATCGACTCCAGAACCGCAGTAATGTCCTGCTCAAAACTCATATGCCCTCTTTGTTAGAATGTATCTCGCCAGCCGCCGCACCTTAAGCACAATCTCTTAGTGTAACCATCCTCGGCGGGTATCTCAGTAAACTCGTCATCCTGCCCAAGGATTTCTAGCACTTCAGTATTACACTGGCATTCTCCATCTGATGAATTATATTTATTGCTCAATACCCTTAGTGAATTTTCTAGTTCAACAATCTTAGTCCACATTTCACTATTAAGCTTCATAATTTTTGGCAGAACAGGAATAAGCTTATCTTTATACTGCTTCAGAAGCTCTTCCTTGCGCTTCTCTATTTCTGTAGGATCCGCGCCCTTGAAGGGATTCTCCGCTTCCAGAATCTGCTTAATGTCGTTTTCCAGGCTCATCTGCCCTCAGCCTCCAGATTGTCGTAGTCAACGATCTCGACCTTTATCCCGGGAGGAGCATACTCGACTTCAGCCACGCCGCCGGAGACACTGATCACCACGGTATTGCGCGGCCGGCGCTTCTCGATTTCCTTCTTGGTCGCACCCTTGAATGGGTTCTCGTTAGCTTCCAGGATCCTGGTCACATCTTGTTCAAGACTCATAGCCGCCTCGCTGCATGCTTGACACATCGCTTACAGATTGCTTTGGTCGCACTGCCATACCTGGTAGCATAATCCAAAGCAAGGAACTTTGTACCAGCCGGAATCGTGCTTTGGCAGTACGGGCACGTCTTCCTGTTAGTATGCGTTTCTAGCCTATCCTCAATATAATCGCCTTTATTAAGCTCTGCTTCATGTTCTGCCTCGCGTTTAGCCAAGTCTGCGAGTTCTTTCGCCCGTGCTATTTTTCCTCTTGGTGTTCTCAGGAACTTCCGCCGCGCAACCCTTGCGGCTTCTCTTTCCTCAGCCTCACGCTGCTGCTGCTCTAACCAGCGGCGCTGAGATTCTGCCCTCTCCTCTTCATACTGGCGCTGACGCTCCTGTTCACTTTTCCAACCCGGACGCGCTTCGAGCTCTGCCTGAGATGCACCCTTGAAAGGATTCTCGCCCTCGTCCTCCTCTTTGATCTGGACTGTTTCCTTAATGTGTTGGATCAGCTCTCTTATCATGCCCCCGCGCTCTTTCTTACTTTTTTAGGGATATAAATGTCAAAATCTTCGCCGCGGTCCAGATCTTGTCCGCATTCCGCGCATTCATAAGCAGCCTCATTATAATCACCGTGCTCAGTATTCCCAGACTCCCAATAGCCATCCTCATAATACAGATCGCTATTATAAGACATGTCTCCCACTTCGCTGATTCCAGTCTGCCTCAAATCTGAAAAACATTTAGGACACATATCAGGAAGCTGACCACCGTTCTCTTCATCAGCCCATTTAATCTCCTCAGGAGTCCGATGTGTCCTGATAGCTTGTATCCTAGCCGCTAACTCAGCATCTTTTCTCTTTTGCTCTGCAGCCTTTCTAGCAGTCAACTCAGCTTCCGGGGGACCTTTGAATATGGTATCCTCAGGCTCATCAGCTTCTGTTACCGGCTTCGGCCCTGGTTTGGTTGCGAGGAACATTTCGATTGTCCCCGCATCAAAATCATTGTATCGCCATTGGTATGGGGGATCCTCGTCATCAAACCAAACCAGCGCTAAATCACGCAGTGACTCCAGGTCTAACTTGCATACCCGGATAATCTCACCAGCAGGGTAGCTGACAAGCTCTTCTGACATAGGCATCTCAAGCGCGTATGGACTGCGCTTGAAATTGATGCGCTTCCTCACCTCTTCCGGATCCGCACCCTTGAATGGGTTCTCGGCTTCAGTCACTGACTCTTCCTTGTCTTCGATCTTTGGCTGGTCCTTCTTGCGGCGCTGCGCTATCCTGTACCCAACTGAGTCCTGGTTCAGGCCGAATGAAGCCCTGCGCCTGTTCTGGTTCAACCGATATGTATCGGCGTTAGACTCCATTATATGTTGGATGAGATCCCTCATGCCTGATACTCTTCCTTCTGTTTGCGGTAATCAGCCAGTTCCTTTTCAGCTTCCCCGATCAGCCGGTCCATGATCTTGCGGCCGTTAGGATTGGATGCCAGGATGTCCCGGATCTCTTCCGCGCCCATAGCAGTCAACTTCTTCTGCACAATAGGCAGCAACTCCTGCCTGTCTGCAGGTATGTAAGAAGCGATTGCTTTATATACTCCGGGTCCGGCTAACATGTCCTTGGTCTCATCCTCTACCTTTGCCTTGCCCATTGCTATCTGCTGGGAAGGATCAAGCGCTAAATATTCGTATACTCCTTTGACGATCTCGTGCATCAGATACGGGAACGTAGTGCCGCGGGCTTTGATCACGTACTTGTCGCCCTCCGGGACTACCTCTTCTGAGCCGGCGCTTGTGTCGCCGCCACCTGCTGCAGCCTGCTCGATCCCGAACGGAGTAATCCAATACCCCAGTTGAGCCATTGAAGCCAGGATCCCATAGGCAGTAGGCAATGCCGGGTTGATCCGGGCCAACTTGTCTGAGGCCATATTAAATAAATAAAGTTTGTTTACTGAGCCGCCGGTGATCATCAGATTGGCAAAGCGCCTGCGCAGATCCTCATCTGACATATCCTGCAGCGCACCGGCCAGAGCCATGTTGAGTTCCTCATCCGGAGCCAGGCCTTCTTCAGGTGTCTCTTGCTCCTGATCAACCAACTTGGACAGATCCGGTGTCCCGAGTTTGATGTCGAATCCCAGTTCGTCGTTCAGGTATGCCTCTTCCACGATCTTGAACTCAGGCACGCTGAAGATCAGATCGAGCGCCAACTCCTCAAGTTGCTGAGTGTGGGCCTCTTCGAACTGCTGGGCCTCCTGGAGCGTCTGGATCATAAGTTGGACTAATGCCGGATAATTGGTCGGTTTTACCTCAATTCCTGTATATTCTTGGACCTTGCGAACGGTCTCTTTGTATGTCTCTGATGCGATCGTAACCAGGTAGCGCTGCTCTTCCGCAGACAACTCAGGCAGGATCTTGTTGAGTTCCTCATCACCTGTCTGGATCCAGGCCTTCTTGGCCGGATGCACGCCCTTGAGCGGATCCGCTTCGTTGATCCTGGATTCGTTCTTCTTGGCATCCTTGCGATAGAAGCATCCGCATTCAAAGCGCGGCTTCTTGTGCTCAGGATAAATGCCGCACTGGAAGTGGCCAAGTTCGCCAGCCTTGGTGCAGTTGGCACGCTCTTCGTCATCAGGCATCGGCATGCGGCCTTCATGTAACCCACGCCGCTTCAGGAACAGATCCACGTCAGTGCTGAATGCTTTGGGCTTGGGAGTGATCCCGGGCATCGGACGGATAGGAGTACGGGGCTTCTCTGGCCGCTCGCGCTGAGGTGCAGCAGGAATGGCCGGCTCAGTTTCAGTGCCGGGCTCTGCCGTGATCACGGGCTTCTCTTCCTGGATCTTAGCCTCAATCACACCTTTGCCCATGCATGTCAGGCACTGGCGAAGTTTCGCCACAGGGTCAGCCCCAGTCCCGTTACAGGTAGGGCAGGTCCTCTCATTCAAGTGTGATTCAAATGTTTTCTTTAACTCAGAAATGTCGCGTTCTAGGCTCATTCTTCTACCTCGCGGTCTATCCCGAACTCTTCCAAGAGAACGTGGTCTCTGGCCTCCAACTGGGCCATGGAGACTGCGCCGAATCCAGCCTTGCGCAGGATCTCCTCGCCGTTCTTATATATGATCAGGGTGAATCCATATCCACCCAGATTTTCTGGTGTCGGTATGACTTCGCAATCCCAGTCAGCCTTGACGATCGGGGTCCGCTTGCCCAGATCCGGATGCGGCGGTTGCTCTCGTCTGGGAGCTGCTTCAAACATATTCCTCATGCTTGCGATGTCTTTCTCTAAGCTCATCTAGTCCTCAACCAGTTTGTAGAAACTTTCCCGCAATGAACCCACCGCGTGGCGAATACTTGATTCATTAGATCTCCCTAAGACTTCATAACGCACATCTTCAGCCTTCATACCAAAATTAAGAGTATCAGTAAAATAGCCATTATAAGCACATAAATCGTTAATAACTGAAGACAAATACTGTGGATTATCTTTAACACTTTGGATATAATCTTCAGGCGTATCTTCAGCACCAATGAAATCAAAGAAACTTTTAGATATATCGGAAAGGGCATCTACAACATCACCCAAATCAATAGTAATCGTATCAAAATTATACATATCTGGAAAGTCTGGATTCCCGTGACAGAATATGACTTTACCGGTCTTAGGATTTCTGAGGATCCCATACTCCAATAAAGAAATCTCTGGATCGACATCGACTCCATCTGTAAATCCAGCACCCTCTAAATCAGAAACTAATTTCTGTGCGTGTCCCATCGCAGAGGCCTTACGTTGTGCAAGCTCTTTCGGGTCAGCACCCTTGAATGGGTTCTCATCTTTCAGCGGATTCGCTTCCTGGATCGCTTGAATGAGTTCTCTCATTCTGCTGCTCCTGACTTCCAGGGGATCTTCCAGCTCTTGAACAGTTTCACAACCTCAGGATCCGTAGACGAATGCTGGCGATCGTCAGTATCCCAGACGCGGGGCTTGTCTCCCGGTTCCACCTGGACGTTTACCTTTGCCCACTTCTTGTCAGGCACATACGAGATGTCCTTGGGCAAGATGATGTAGAATCTGCTATGTGAGCTCGAGCGCCAGGCATTCGGCTTGGCCGCTGCAGCCTCTTCCGGATCCTGGCTGTATTGGCCGCTGTAGAATGCGTAGTTGTCCCACAGGTTCGTCTCGGCTGTGTAGGACGTGCACCAGAAGGACGACCGGCCTTCCCTGGTAGCCGGGTCATACCACATGTTCCGGCCGTAGAACTGACTCTTCTTCTTGCTCTTGACTTCCACTATATAAGCGAATGGAGTTTCTAAGGTCACATCCGCGGGGTCTATCTTCTCGAGTATGTCTTCGTCGATCGTGAAGTTCTTCCAGGCTTTGCCCTCTGCTGCATCCGCCATCTTCTGCCGGATGTCCTCGACGAATTCCTTGGTCGCGTATTCCGGGACACTGGGATCTATGAAATGTCTGTTGTTCAGATATTTATATGCCCGCTCAGCGCTGCCGCTGAACTTGTTCAGCGCCTGCTTGACTGTCTGCTCTTTCTCCAGGCGTGACTCTTCGCCTATCTGCATCTGCGCCTGGTGCACAACGTCAGTCAGTTCAGTCAAGTTCTCGTACCGATTGATGTCCTTCTGCTGGATCTTGTTCTTCTTGGCCAAGTCATCGAACTCTTTGACGATGTCGTACAGATGCATGTTCCTGGAGCTGAACCGGTGCTCAACCCAGTTCTTCGCCATCCACTCAATGTACTTCTTCTGAGGCGTCGGATCTTTCTCAGCCAGAGAGTTCAGAGTCCGGGTCGACATCTGCGGAGGCTTGCTCTTTACATACAGCTCTTTGGCTTTGGCGTAGCCCTCATTGAGGTCCACTGCTTCCAGCACACTGATCACGCCTGTGATATCCTGTTCAAAACTCATCGATGTCTCCATCGCTGCTGCAGAACTGTTTGTTGATAAGTGTACTCTAACGCCTTGTCCCATGTTGCGTCGTCAGCAAACTTGAAGTTATTATGCGCCATATCAGTAATAGCATTTGATAAGGATTCACCAAGATACTCAAACATACGCTCAATCTTCTGCTCTTCTGTTAAACTATCCCACTGTCTCTTTATTTCAAGATCTGCTACTCTCTCAGCCTCAGCCTGGCGTCTTTTCACTTCATCAGGCTTCGCACCTTTGAAAGGATTCTCAGAAGCTTCCAGGATTCTGGTTACATCTTGCTCAAGACTCATCAGTTCTCCGTATGCTTGAATCCGCAGTCCGGGCACACCCACTCAACCAAACATCCGATCCCGAACTTGTCTATCGTTACCCTCAGGTCCCCAAGCAGTCTGGGCCCTGCACCTTTCCAGATCTGCTTCTTGATGTTCTTGGACTTGCACACAGGGCATTGCTTTAGATCAGTGATCATTACGCAGCAGCCGGAGCTTCTTCAGTTGCTTCGACTTCCTTCTCTTCCGCTGCAGTCGGCTCAGTCTCTTTCGGGTTGTTGGCCAGAGTCTCTTTCTTGCGGCTCCATGCGGCCTTGAGTCTTGCTTCCTGCTTGTCGTCGATGTCGCCTTTGGTTGCTGCTTTCTCGAGCGCGTCCATTACTGTCTCAAGCGCTGCGGCTTCGACAGCCTTGTGGATCTTGCGCAGGAACGACATGGCACTCTTGGTTCTTTCTGCAGCCGCGGCCAGGGCTTTCTTGTCTACTTTCTCTTCCTTGATCGGCTCTTTCCAGAAACTTTCATGTAACGTTGTTAACTTCTCGCGGTCCATACTCATTTGTTCTCCTTTGGCTCTACTCGAACCATCTTAGATCCCCAGTTCTTCTCCCATTCTTCATTGACTCCGACTGAGGTGACTACCTCGTTGATCCTCAGATCCTTGTGGCTGGTCGGCAATGCAGACTTCAGATCAGATACTGTGATCGATTCTCTGAATGGATTCATCTCTTCTCCTTCAGCCTCGCCTCCTTCTTCCGGTGCTCCTGTAGGTGCAGCCGGGGGAGCGGGACGACCAGCGGCTGGGGCTGGAGTTTCCACACCGGGCACGGGTTCCTCTGTTCTCTCAGGCTTCGCGAATGCTGCCGCGGCGCCTTTAAGCATCCAACTGTCCAGATCCGCGTCGTTCAACTTCAGGAACTTCTTGTTGATGTACTCTGCGCATGCGCGGCCGTTGAAGTCAGGGCCAAGTGCTTTTGCATAAAATTCATAGAGTTTGTCGGCCACATCCACGCCTTTGTCTAGGGCGTCCTTCAATTCCTCTTCTTCAGCCGTTGAAGTTTCTGCCATATGTATCTCAAAGAGATTAAGGTCCGGGTTAATCCCTTGATATGCCAGGTGGATCTGCGCCAACCTGGTCAATCCGTTTAAGAGTGATCTCTGGACTCTACGGGCCTGTCTAGCGAATCTGATGTCCATTCGTTCGATGGAATTTTGGCCGAGTCCCCCGGGATTCCCCTCTTTGCTGTACCCAGACAGTAAGCCGAGCGGCACCCTCAGGGCCGTAGCCAGTTGGTTCCTCAACTCTTCTACGTCCGCGATCCACCTGATGTCAGTCTCTCCACCAATCTTCTCTATGTTGAAATTGTCCGTGCTTCCCCATACCGGAACAATGATGTCTTCCAAAGCGCCCATGCCCTGGAATCTGTCCACATAGTTCGGTGCGGTCGGATCTGTATTCAGCGCTCTTGCACGCTTGAGTTCTGAGATATACTGATCAATGAGGTTCGCTACTGATTCAGCGTTCGCGTTTCCTTCTGGTATGGTGATCTTGTAGATGTAGCGGGTCGGAGTCTTGTTGATGCGGGCCATCAGGATCGAGTCCTCAGTCAGCCGCATGCGCTTCCAGATAGGCAGCGCGTCTGCAAGCACTGAAGTCCCGTATTTGCTGGTCAACCTTCGGATGTCTGGAGTCATTATTGAGATCGTGCGGAATTCTGAGTACTGCGGATCTTGGTAGATAGGCCGGCGCTTTTTGGCTCCCAAGAGCCGGAAGTGCACGTAGTCCCACGGGGTTAATAACTTCCTCTCATCTGCTACTGAATTATGAACAAATACCCCAGCTCCTAATGCGAAGGTATGAACATCTCCTTCAACAGTTATATCATAAGCGTCTTCTACAACATTTAATCTTTCAACTCTAACAACTTTGTGATTCTTATATCTGCCATTAGCCGCACCTTTGAACTCACCCCGGCCGGCTTTACACGAACAACATCCACATCCTTCTTTATGTGATTCGCCTCTTCGGTTTAAACACACTAGACATTGACAATCTTCTTTATGAAAATTTGTTCCACCAAAATTCGGGTTATAATGGTTTCCTAATAGAGCATTACCTATTCTTTCTCGCCATTCTTTTCCCTTTTCTTCACCAACTAAATCTTCGAATCGTTTTCCTTTTCTCCTTGCTCCAGCCTTTTCCATAGACTTCTGATGCTTAGCTATTGAAACTGGAAGATTCATAGGATTCTTCTTAGGATTTGCCCAAGTATAAGTACCAATTGACTTATGTAACTCGGTATGATCAGGAGTTGCCATTAATTTTATGTTATCAAAATCATTATCTAATCTATTGTAATTTATATGATGAACAGTATATCCTCTCTTTATTTTGTTTATCTTAAAACTTTCTTTTGCTACTAATCTATGAGTATAGTGCCAAGCATTATCTTTAGGATTGTAAACTAATTCGTATCCTCTAAGATATTCTCCTTCATTAACTTGCGTATATATCGGCATCAAAGATTCATTAGGTTGGAGTTCTTCAGCGTTCTTGAATTCCCCATTTCTTAACATACACTTATGATCCGGAGTTACATCAAAGTACTTGCCATTATCCAAATGAACTCGTACAAATGTGGTTTTCGGCCTCGTCATTCCTACTTTAAGTATCTTTCTAGGAACGACATTTCCTTGTTCATCACATGAATAAATCCCTTTCCCTATGTACTGATCTGCATTATCTGCCATTTCTTTAATACTTACAGATCGACCATTCAGCAATCTAATCTCAGTATCTCCTCTAAGACAATACCCCATCGGGGTTTCGTAGAACCCTACCAACCTGCCATTGTAATCCACCCGGGATATATTCACCGGATGCTGATCGTCGTTCACACTGACTATCCCAATACCCGGCTGCCCGAATACCTGCACGAACAGATCCCCGAACGTGGTGATTGTCCAGGCCCAGTCAAATATAACCTCTTCAAGGTTGATAATGTCAAGCATCTTTTCTATCTGGTACTGGTATTCTTTATTCTTGGAGGTTACCCATACGGTGGAGTCCTGGAGTTGGGATCTGGTGGTGGCTACGTCTGCGTAGATACCTGTGGCTGCTGACATGAGCGGGTGGGTGAGAGATCTGTCAACTGACTGGTACAGTTGTGAGCGCTCATATAAAACTAAAGTCTGATCTTCAATGGCCTTCCTGAGGTCGGTTGAGACGATTCCGAACTTCTTCAGGAGATCTATGTTCTGCTCGTTACCTTTGGCTGCTTGAAGTTGATCTTTGGAAACTGTTGGTGCTGGAGGGATTAGCTTCGATTTTAGGAAGTCGATAATGTTCATATGTGCACTATCCTTTGGTTAAGATGTTTAGAAAGAGGCATAATCTCCCCCTATTTAGCTTCTATCTATAAGTATAATTTAGACTTAGGGTATTGGCCAACATAATGTTAAACAGTGTTAGCTCGGAGATGGGTTTGTTAAACAGTGTATGACGCTGGATGCGGGATTTCGGGGGATTTATATGATAATGCGGCCTGTTTCCTTTGCATACCAGGTTAGAAGGGCTTCCACCTGGAGTCTGGTCATCACAAAGATGACCTGTTCTTTCTGATCATCCATCACTACGGCGGTCTTGTTATCCACCATGGTGAATCTATATGGGCTTTCCGGATCCTTCTTGGGGTTGGTCATATATCTCCCGGGCTGCTTTGGTGAGCATTTCCAGATGGTCCTTGCCTATGGGTAGCGTGGTACCGAGCTTCTCAGCCAGATCCATCTCGTTCCTCAGGATGATCGCTTCGATCTTCTCTACCTCTGCAGTCCGCTTCTCTTGGAGTTGGGCCTCGAGTTTGGCTATCTGAGCATTGTGAACGTCTTTCCGGATAAAGTGGGAGTTCAGGAATCCGGCAAAGTCCAGTTCTGAAAGTTGCTTCTCAAGTTCCGCTATCTTCCTGTCTTTCTCCTCAATCTGAGCGTTGAGATTCTTGAGACCTTCCTTAGTGCCGGCGTAGTCCAAAAGCATTTTCCTTAGGGAATCGTTGATCCGCTTCTCTTCAACGATCAGCGGAAGCATCTGGGTGCGCCGGGCATTCCCACCATCGATGTAGTACTTCAACCATACTGTATGGCTGTCCCAGTTCTGGGATGCAGAGAGGAATTCCACACTCCACTCCGGAGGTATTCCCCCCTCTAACGCTTTGAGGTAGTCCCGGTAAACCTCGATTGCATGAGGTATGGTCGACATCCAATCGCAGGCCTCATCCGATATCTTCTGGTAGTGCCTCAGCGCTTCGTTGCAGATGTCGTCAATCGGAGTCTTGCATACCCCATTCTCATCAGTCATCATCTACTCCTTGTCTGCCAGCGCTCCCGGGCGTCCTTTTGATCCAAGGACTCCTGGGTGAGCGCGTCGTACCTTCTGGATACATTCTGGAGCCAGGATACCTGCTGCCCAAGCAACTCGTTGGTTATCTTCTGGTTGATCTCCATCTCTCTTAAAGACTGATTAAACAAACTTTGGTTATTCTTCTGGATGCTGTATGACGTTGCTAATCCACCGGCCAATGCGGCAATGATAATTATGTATAGTATATTACGCATAATTATTTGATCTCATACACATGCCAGACAAACGGGGACATGTGAACCGTCCCTCTGTAGTCGTATGACTTTGCTTCCGCCGGGATGTCGTGCCCGGTCCCAACCACACAAAATGTCCGCTTCCCGCCTGGGTACTCGGTGTTGACCTCTGCCCAAAGGCAGATCTGGCCGCCCTGGGCCCCTACGTGGTGCAGCAACGCGGTCGTAGGCATGTCTATCGTCTGGATGTTCGTGCCTTCCTCTACCATCCGCGCCAGATCCAATGTGTACTTGAATATCTTTCTCATCACTCCTCCTTAGCAGTCGTCCAGTTCCGCACTATCCACCAGTTCGTCCAGGACAGTCTTGATAAAAGCCTTGCTCATGTATTCGTTGTCTATCCTGAGTTTCCCATCGGCTTGGTAAAATGAGAATCTCCCAAAGCCGACTCCCTTCCTTGCCCAGACCACCGTGAAGTGCTTTGGGAAGAAGCAAACATTTACAAGGCGTTCTTGATTATTATCCTCAGGTTGATGCCGTACAACTTTAAGACTGTCTGCATCCTTGACATACACTCCTTTACCTGAGCCGCGCTTAACTTTACTTTCCTTGGATTTAGTTCGACTATCAACTTTGCTAATTTTGCTGTTTTCATACTTGACCCCTTTCTCCTTAATCTCACAGAAAACTACCCTATCCCTGGTGCTCACCGGAACAAAGCAATGTTTTTTGATATCACACGTTGTGCAAATACTTCTCATTCTAACTATCCTCCTTGACTTTACCGCAGTTCTGGCAATATGTTAGATTCCCGCTGCGCACCCACATGTGCTCTCCGTCTACCGCGCAGTTGACTATCCTGGCTTCTGGAATCGGCTCTGGCTTCCTTTTCGGATCGTTGATGATCTCCAGGCAGTCCTCGCAAATCCCGAAGTCTGTCCTCCCCTTCGATTCCCCGCACATCCTGCATCTCATCTTGACCTCCATCTGAAGTGATCACTTCCAAACATTCATCACAAATACCAAACTCTACAGAGAACGTAAACCCGCTGCGTGGCTTGCTTTCTCCACACATCCGGCACATCATTTAAGACCTCTGGATCCTGCCTCTTCCCGGTACCTGTCTACAATCGTCTTTGCTTCTAACCAGGTATTTGATTGCCACTTGAACTTGTCTCCTGCAATCGCGGCCCGGATCCGGGAGAGAGCGTTTGCCAGGGTCGGTATCAGATCTTCCTGTTCTATTGAGGAAGATGTCATACTTTGACCTCTTTTCTTTTGAAGAGTCGTTTATACCATACCAAGACTCCCTGTGCGTTTCAGTGCATACTATACGGTTGGCAGGCTCATTCATCTCCTATCAAGCGTCCACGCTACAGCCAGCATTTCGGGTGATCCTTGGCAGTGTTCCTGCCTGCCGACTCCTCTTGACCGGAAGCCGGACTGGGTCGTTGGTCAAGCCGCCACAAGGATCACCCCTTGATTATTTTACGGTCACTGTCTTGTTCGCTAGATCAACAGTGGCTGTCGTTGGTGCTGCCGGAGCCGCAACTGCTGGTTTCTCCGGTACTGCCGGCGCGGTGATCGTAACCAACGGCGTGCTGGATACAACCGCGGGTTTGATCGCTACCGGTTTTGTCACTTCTTTCTTCTGGCAGCCGATAACAATCCCAAGTAACAACACTGATAAAACCACTAATGCTTTCCTCATACCTGCTCTCCTTTGTTGCTGGATCCTTTTATCTGCTTATGCATCCGCATCAAACTGGATGCGATGTCTACATCCATGGTCCGCGGTGAATAATGCAGTTCCTGTCTAGCCAGCCAGATCACAGTCTTGCTGGCACCATCTCTTTCAATCAAAGACATGTTGCGCCTGACAAATGCTTCCTTCTCTCCCCTGCTGACGCGAGTCTCACGTCCGGTCTTACTCAAATCAAACCCGCAACTTGGACACTTTGCCACAGCGACTCCTTAGGTTATAGCAACTTATACATGGTTATAGCATAAATCTGCTATAACTTTGGCTCCATCTCAGTTAGCCTGGTCTTGTAGCGCTTGACTGCACCTTTACGCTTGCGCTGACTTTCTCGAACCTTAATTGCATGTACAAGACAATACCGAGCATTCACTCTGGGCTTGCCGCATTCAATACACAGGCCGGCTAGTTGCCTCTTCATTTGCCACTGATACTGTCGGCTTGCCATAATCGTGTCTCCTTATACAATAACAGCCCAGATCAAACTGCCAATCCAACCTAATCCAGTCCACCCAGTAAATAAGTTCAGCAGGAAGATCGGAAGTTTGTAATGATTGTGCATAGATACTGCCAGTAATGTCGGCAGAAAATAGAACCCGAGCGCAAAGATCGTAATCATAAGAATTAAACCTCCTACGAAAACATATTCCCAGACTGTATCCATCAGATCCCTCCAAGTAACTTCCGTAAACCATTGAAACCACATCCCAATACTCCTTGGTGTTTGAAGATTCTGGATTCCGGATCATACCATGTCTTCCTTTTGCATGCAGGGCATTCCGGAACCTCATATGCTTTGCACACCGGACACGTATTTACTCGTTCTGAAAAGAAAAAATACTTCTGCGTTTTCGTCTCGTCAATCGGAAGTTCTTTCCCGCAGAACGGACAGCAATGGCCTGGGTATGGTTTCGGCTCATGCTTATGCTTCCTCTTGAGAGACTTCATCTTGACTGGGCCTTCCGGATCCGGGAATAGAGGATCCGGTATATTGGTGTGCCGCTTCACGAACTTGCGCGGATGGCCCCAATTCCCTCCGAATATCTTTTTGATCTTATTTGTTATTTTCTGTGGACTTATTTCCATCTTTCTTTTTCCTTGGTAGTTCCCCGGTCTTTATAAGCAACACCTTGAGTTTCTTCAGCGCCTTCGCCAAGTACGACCGGGCATTCCGTTCTGAATATCCAAACTTCTTGGCCAGGGCTTTCCTGGGCAGCCCATCACAATACATTCCTCTCAGCAGATCCCGCTCTACCGGTGTAAGCACTGGACTCTCAATCAACAACCTAACGGTGCACTCTAACCGGAACTCATCAGTCTTTCGATCTTGCTGCTGGAAGTCAAGATCCTCGTATTGAACGATCAGATCCGGGACTGTGATCTCTCTGGTCTTGTAAGCATAGACCATATGCAACTCACTGCGAACGTACGCCCGGATGACAAAGAAGATCATGTTCGATGGAAGATCGCAGTTGAATACGTTCAGGGCTTTGTAGAACCCCAAGATCGCTGTATGATACAAGCCTTGAGGCTTCTCTTCCTTGAGGTATGAATACCTTTTGCGTAAACCATAAATCAGATACCCCAGATACTTGTCAAACTTAGCCAGAAGAAGATCTCGGGTGTACACGTCCTTGTTCTGCTGGTACTCCTTAATTAACCGTTTGCACTTGTCCAGGGAAAAATTGACGTAGTCTTCGGGAATCACATTGGCACCTTTGTCTCATCTATTATGGATCCTCTTGAAAATATCTGAAACCTTGTCGATCCCTTCCCTGCGCTTAATTCCTATGATCTCATTGCCCTGCGCATCTTTCGCCATCTGGCTGACTGTCTGCTGCATGTCCTCTGCCGGATTCACAAACTGCTTCTTGGCTGTCTTATCCATCAACTGTTTCATAAGAGCGAAGTCCATCGGACGCTTTACACTATAAAGACATTGAGTCACTGATCCAACCACCGCGTCTGAGCAGTCTTTGGATCCTTCCATAACCACTTCCCGCATCCCGCCGTCATCCAGGAATTCTATGTCGGCAATCTTAAGCGGGTGGTCGACTTTCCCATCCTGCGGATCCTGCTCCAGATGCTTGAGTTCAAACAGCAGCATCTGATGCCGGTGGGAGACCCACCTTTTCTCATATATCAAGTTCCTAAAATCAAAGTACGGCTGGTTCGTCTTATCCACTGACTGGTTCTCTGCCTCGATACCCTCGCGCTGCAGCAACTGCAATGTATCCTGGGAGGCAAGTGGCAAGTCAGCGGTAAACTTCTGGATGTGGACTCCATTGGCCCGCAGGTCAAAGATGAACTCCCGGATCTTGTGGATCGGGATCCGGTCGCCTTCCCGGGCTTTGATCCGCATCACGAAATCAGTCTCGATGATCGGAGACATCTCCTTCATGTATGTGCCGTCAGGCTTCTCCACCATAACCTGCCGCCACTCTTTGACGCCTGACATAGCAAGGCCGCATGCGTCACCTGAGAATGCAATGTCCATGTGGATAAACCTTGGAACATCCTTAGTCATCCGCAACTTATCCAGATCAAAGAACCACATCAACTTAACTTCATCTTCCAGGCCGATCTCAACGGTCGGAACCTTAACTGGATCCACCTTGGTAAGATCAAAACACTCAATGATAAACTTCTCTGACGGGAACAACTTCAGCCTTCGCGCACCGGCTGTTGTAATACCGGCAATATCCCGCAGCGAACGGATCAAGTCCATCTTGAATTCAGTCTGGAATTCAATCGGGACTTCTATGATCTGGTATCCGTTCCTTGCGTATTCTTCTTTCTGGCTGTCGTCAATGAGCTTCGGCGGATTGAATGAGTCACCGACAGCCACAGGAAACCTCTTACCGCAGAACAGATGCTGCGGCTTGGCTTCCCAAAGCGGGATGTCAAAGATCATTACGTCCTGGAACTTCTTACGCTCCGCAATAAACGTCTCGATGAAGGACAGTTCATCCTGCTTGGATGAGACAATAAAGAGTTTGCCTAAACTCCGGCCTTTGGAAGCGAACCGGTTCTTGAAGCGCAATGACGTTGCGTTGTATGTCTCAAGAACCTTCTCCTTCTGCTTAATCGATTCGATAGGAGAATCGACTTCGTCCAGGATGCCCGCGACTATGTCTTCTCCTATGATGCCGAATCCGCGTGAGTTGGGTGAGGCCAGGACATACTTGATCAGAGCAAACTCTAACTCAGTCCCATGGACAGTCGTTGAAATATGAGACGCATGTTCCCGGAACCAAGGAGACTTGACCATAAAACTCTGCATCTTGCTGAATCCTCTGGAGTCTCCCAGTGTCTTGTTCAGGTTGAAGAAACTGATAGTCATCTTGTTGGATTCAGCCAACTCAAAGTATTGCCAGGGATTCCGAAGGATCATCAGCCTGTATTGAATATAACAAAGAGCGTATAAAGCAATGGTGCTTTTCCCGGTTCCGATTGACCCAGTCAGTACGACTGAAGTCTTGGAGTCGTCACTGAACATTTCGGTCAGAGAACGTTTCCATACCGGATAGACATCTAAACCATTACGAGTGACGGCACCGAAGTATTTCGGATCCTCAAGAAAATCCAGGACTGATACGGGCGCCTCAGTAAAAAGCCGCCGCTCAATATCTGAGCAATGATATTCGAGCTCAGACTGTTTTTTCTGGAGTTCCCGGCGCCTGCGTTCCTTCTCCGCTAGGAGTTGTTCCAGGTGTTTCCGGCGGTCCTCCAATGTCAATGGGTGTGCTTCGTTCACGTTGGGCCTCTTCCTGCAGAGCTTTCTCGGCTTTAGCGATCTCTTCGTCAGTTTGATGAATCTCATCATCCATCTTCAGAAGAGCGTTCTTCAAATCACCAAGCAGCCGGTCCATTTCCATAGGACCAAGTTTAAGGTAGTCTTGCGGTTGTCCGCCAACAACAAGGATATCCTGTTTGACATTCTGAACGAACTTCGGCGGAGACTCAACGATCTTCAGTTTGATCAATGTATTCTCATATAAGGTTATCTCTTCCCGGATGCTGCGCATTGTCTCATTTCGAACCCGATAGATCGTCGGATAGTCGATTAACTCGACATTGCAGGCCCGAGAACAACCAAGGCACCGCTTAAATGCCGGTGCCTCGGGTGTTGCTGGAATTTCTTCTATTGGTTTGCGGCAGCATACTGACCGCCACATTTGATCTCTACCTGTTAATGATGCCAGTTGCTTGTTCAAATGGTACATCCGCATTTCGATCCCAGCGATAACATACATCGCTACATTGTCAGCCGTCAATTGGCGGATATCTGAATTCTGGGATTCTCGGATTTGTTTCAAGTACTGCTTTACTTCAGATACAGGCATGTTCAGTTTCTCTGAAATAATATATGCATCGCCTAGATGCGTCAGATACGCTACCTGTACTCGTTCCATCGGGCTTAGCGGTTTGATAGGCAGATTCGATGTTACATCATCTTCAGCCATATTACTCCTCTACTATACCCTGGATGTCTTGTTCTCCCATGAACTTCAATTCATATATTTTACCATCACTTCCTTCGGCTGGCAACTTCCCCATGATATTTTTATCATAGGCAACCCGGTCACCAACCTTGACCTCAGTCGGAATGAAGCACTGCCGCGTCTTATGTACATACCCAGGGCCCACTGCCATAACAACGCCGTATTCATTCTGGTATGCATGCTGCACCGGAAGCGGTATGTAAATAGATCCGATCTTCTCCGGTACTGGATCCGGGAATACTGCAACCCTATCCAGGGTAAGTTTGAGCGGAAACTTCAATCCACCACAACTTTTGCAGCGAAACGGAACATTGTACTTATTCAGCCTCTCGTTCATCTTGGAGTCGACCGGGAATGTATGAACGAGTTTGTTCTGTTCCCAGTCAGCATCCTTTATCTCTACTGTCTCTGTACCGCATTCTGGACATTTCGGCATAGTTACCCCTTTATACTGTGACAGTCCTCTTTGGTTCGGCAATGAACTTTTTCATAACCGTCATATCGGCCGGTGATACCTTGATACCGGAGTTCTCCAGCAACTCAAAAGGAATTGCCTGGGCGTCAACCTCAGATTCCTGCTCCAGGTATTTAATGAACTCCGCATTGAACTCTTCGTATTTCTCCGGAGGCACTGAAGTCCGCCCGGTCGCTTTACCATCCTTGTCCTTTTCAGGCACGCCGTATTTCTTAACCAGGTCCAGGCGAAAGTCTTCGATCTTCTCGATGTGAGAAACCAACTTGTTGGTGATCTTCTCGATGCGATACGCCAACTTGAATTCGATCTGAGTCAGTAAGATTGCTGATAGCACTTTTTCCGCGTCCTTGATATCCTTCAACGTCAGTTTCATTTGGTTCTCCTTTTCTTAGCGATCGAAGGCTCGCCTATGCCTTTTGGCGGAGGGCTTCGCACGATACAGAATTACACCGGTTCATCCTGCCGCACCTGCTTAGTTGCACCCCCCAGGCAGTCCCTGATTGAGCCACAGGAATTTAACTTTCGTCCGCACTGTCTCCAAAGTATTCTTGTGCATCACTCGAGTACCCACTGAATCCGGAAATTCCAGAATATCCTCTACTATTGGATAGATAAGACATATGGAATGAACGGACCCAATTCCACTGATTCAGTATGTAGGTTCTGAATTCAGATTCGGATAAGATAATTACCTCACGGCAATCCATCTTCACCATCTTAATCGCGTTCTTGTAATCTTGCTCATGGTTCTCGGGCTTCTGCAGACCTATATTGAACTCAAACTTATCATCTTCAGCATCCTTAAGCATGCTGGTAACCTTCTTAATGTAGTTCTCCTTAAAAGCAGCCATTGTCTCTTTGTAAACTTTCTTATGCAGTTCCAGGTTGTGCTCCAGTTTTTCCAGCAACTCCGCTGCGTTCAGGTTGATCTGTTCCATACGCTCTCCTTAGTTTCCCTCACCAAGCCTTAAAGAAGAAACCCCGTCCTTCTTTACCACTGTGAAATATTTATCTGCGTAACTGTTCAGTTCATTGGTATGCGATATGACATAAACTGCTTTGCCCTGGCCTTCTGTATGCAGCAGCGTTCCGATTGCTTCCTCGCCAAGCATATCAAGGAATGCGAAGATCTCATCCAGGACAACGAACCCGAGCAATCCGCTTGAGGGCAACTTATACCGCACCGCTACCCATTTATTCAAAGCCAGGCACAGCGCAATATCTACGCGCTTCTTCTCACCGCCTGACAGAGATTCGTAAGCCACAGTAAATCCATTGAACCGGACATCAATGCCGATCTTATTGCGCTCTTCACCAGACTTGAGCGTCTTGGTAGGCCGGATCAGGATGCTCATTGATCCGGTACTGATCGTGGATATGTATTCGTTGGCTAATTGATTGAACTCGTTGCAGAATCGATCCAACAACAGCGACTTTACACCGGCTGGGGAGAAGGCCTTCTTCCAGAACTCCATCTTCTCCATCTCTGCTTCAAGGGCCTTTCGGTCACCATGGTGGCCATCAAGTTCTTTGTTCAACTTATCAATGCGATCCAGCAATTCCTTGTCTTTCGTCGCGTATTCCAATAACCTTGTTTTGTAATCCTCAAGTCCCTCAAAGGCTTTGTCTACACTCTTACACAGGATCTCTTTTCTCTGGTGATTCAACTTATCGTTATTCACCGCTTGGACCTGGCTGCGGAAACTGGAGAGTTGCCTGCGCGTGTCATCTACCTTTGTCTGAAGTTCAGCCATCTGGACCTGAACAGCCCTCTTCTCCTCTTCTAAAATATCAGTCTTGTCATCTACCTCTTTCATTCTGGCCAGAAACTTACTGATTTCTATCATCTGGATCTCAGCGTAAGATTCGATATTTTCTGGGGTTATGAGTGAACCGCAGGAGTCACAGCGTTCCCCAAGAGTCTGGCACCGGACATTCGAGATCTTGCTCTCAAGATTGAGTATGTTCTCTTCAGTCATACGCTGTTCAGTATTCAGGCTGCCGATCTTGCGTGAGTAATCCATCAGCACAGTATTGAGTTTGTTCATTTCATCTGTATCCAACCGCTGCTGATCCAATATACGATCCTGCGCTGCGGCAATCTCAGCCAACTTAGCATCGAAATCGATCGGGTTGTCTACGATCGCATCGATCTCTTCGTGAGTCTTCTTGATAAAACTCTTGGTCTCATTGATGGTCTCCTGGACTAGATCGATCTTCCCGCGCAATCCTTCCGATTCCACTACAGTCCGGTCGACCTGATTCTGAAGTACCTGGGACTGCGTTTTCAACGTTTCGATATTGTCCTGAGAGTCATCGATATATTCTTTTACGGTAACGTAAAGCCGCTCATAAATATCAAACCCAAGCAGCCCGGTCATCATATTGGTGCGCTCAACGTCAGAAAGCTCAGTAAGGGTCTGGAGTTTCTCTTGGCTAAAGTAACAGGAAGTCAGATACAAAGTCTTATCAAACCCCAGTACTTCTTGCTCAAGCCTGGTCTGCCTGTCAGCCTGGCGGAGCCCACCAGTCAGATCAGTGGCAGCATCCAATGCCGGGCCATGGAGTACAGACAGTCCATCTTTCCGAGTACGCTGTACAAAGAACCGGTTTGTCTGGCTGTCTTCCAATACCAGAAAGACCGTGCAGTCTTTGGCCCCGCGGCGCACAACATCATTCCCGGTCAGTCCCTTGGTTGTCTCACCGAACAAGCACCAGTAGATCGCGTCAAAGATACTTGATTTCCCGGACCCATTGCTGCCCCCAAGATCATTCTGACCAGTAACCAACGTAAATCCATTCTGGATCTCCAGATCGATCTTGCCTAATGATATGAAATTCTCGATAACCACATGCCGTAGCCGGCCCTTGAACAGATTCTTCTCAATCTCAATATGCTCTGATCCTATGACAGTATCCAACAACTTCTTATAGGACTCGTCCTTCTCATTGATCTTGAGCCACTCATCCATTATAGCGCCGAAGTCTGCTGACTTAATCCGCTCGTCAAAGTATTCAGGGATAATGACACTGACTACGTTCTCGTTGTCGCTTTTGGTAAGCGCATGCATCACGCGATAATAGTTTCCGTCATCCTTGACTTCCTCAGGAGTATTGACAGTAATGAATTCAGGATACTTGAGTTTCTTGAACGTAACCGTGTTCTTCTCTGTATCCAGGATCCACACACCGTGCTCACCTGTATCCCCGAATGTCAATGGTATGACAGAACCCATGACAAAGCAGTTTGCATCCTTGCCCCCCAAGACCATCTTGGTATGGTAATGGCCAAAGAAAACCCACTTGTTATTCTTAGCCAATTTCGTGTAGTCTATACCTTCGAATTTGAACCCAGCATCTGTAGAGATTGCCGGCTGCTTATGGAGCACCACTACATCATAGCCCTTGATATCATCTGCATTAACGTCCTCACAGTAATCCACAAAGCGGAATCGAACCCCATTCAAGATAAGTTCTTTAATAGGAGATGTCTTATTGATAGGATTAAGGGCATCGTAATGCTTCTTGTAGATTTGGTCTGCTACAAGGTCGTGATTACCCCGAACTAGATAAACTTTAGCGAGTTTGCTTAGTCGAATGAAGAAATCATCCACGAAGTTCATCGCAACCACAGGGATGTTCACTCGTGTATGATAGACATCACCACCACAGATTGCTACATTAGCAGCCGCATCTTGAGAAATTGTAAGAATTTGCTCGTTCGCGTTTATCTGATCTTGAAGTCGTCTGGAGATCCCAGTAGTTTTATCCACACCGAAACTTTTCCAATCATTAAGATGGAGGTCACTAAATAAGATTATTTTCATGTTTCCTTTCCCACCACTTCTTTCTGCGCAGACTCATTTTTTGTTTAGTAGTTTCTGAATGTTTTCGCCCCAGCCCCGCAAGACCTATATTTCTTTTATGCTCCAAAGATAAAATTCTATTCTTCCCGTACATAGGGTTGTTTTTCCCGGCCATCGCAGCACTCATTTTTCTCTTTGTTTCTTCGGAATGCTTCCTACCTAAATTTAATCCTTTAAGATGACGCCTATGCTCCTCAGTCTTCGGCTTTCGCATTCTTTGTAAAGTTTCCTCAGAATGATGCTTCCCAAACATTGGATTATTTTGACCAGAGATATTGTAATGATTTCGGATCACTTTTTCGCGAGTCTCTTTGGACATTGGCCGCGGGCAACCTAAACCACCTTCAGCAATGTTGTATAGAAGATCCTTACCTAACTTATCTCTATATTCTGCTATACATTTCTTCTCCAATTCATTCAAGGAGCAAAGATTATCTGCATATGTAATAACTTCAACCATAAACTTATGCCGACCATATTTCGCCACTGCACGCTTGAGATAATCACCACTACCTAAATATCTCGGGGCAAACAAGCCTAACTTTTGCCCAATATAAATCTTGTTGTTAACTAAATTAGTGGTCTTATAAATATAACCATAAATCATCGTTGTTCATACCTCGCTAGAGTTTGGTAATAGTATGCCTGCAGGAATGGAATCTTAAAAGTGTATCCTTCATTAACAGCCTTAGATAACCAGATCAACCGGCCTACTCTTCCATTGAGGTCCCGAAAACAGTGTATCTTCTCGAATTCATTGTGTGCTTCCCATGAGTTCATATGCGGCAATCGCTGAAGGTACAGATCCATTGCTTCAGGTATAGCATGCGGCGGCGGCGGAACGTACCCCCCAATAGCCACCTGCACTTCTCGGAACTTACCAACCCACGGTTCCTTCAAGTAAGCCCCGACAATCCTATGCAATTCGAAGATACATCCTAAGCATAGATCTGAAGTCACTAAGGCATATTCAACAGCCTCAAGATCACCTGGATTGATCCGGTCCTCACCTTCTATGCGATTCGATTCTAAACAGAATGCTTTTATTTGTTTTAACCGTTGCATAGATTGCCTTTCAAATAAGTATCTGTTTCCTTATGACATTCAACACAAAGTGTTTCTCCATTATTTATATTCCATAATTCCGAACAAGCAAGTGCTTCCTCGAATGTTCTTATGGTATATTCAAAAAGAATCTTTGAGAATGCTTTTTTATCCAGAATACTGGAATAGCACCATACACAGAATGCCACTGGTATTATCCCGAAATACCCGGATACTCCACCCTCTCCCTCAAGATCAACTTCAGATCCACAGACGGAACATTCCAAAGGTTCTGGTTTCACTTTACACTCTTGATCTTCTTAATCGGTTTACCTTTAATACCCTTCACGCCTTGCACACCTCTGATTCCTTTGACACCTGGGACAGTCTTGGCTACATGCATTGTGCCTCCTTATAATACTAAAGTCTTGAGTTTCTCAAGCAGAATATCCAACGTCTCAACCTGCAGAACATTGTATTTCTCACAGACGATATCTGCGTTTCCCTTCCTCCAGAATCCCTGCGGGCAGCAGACAACAAGCCGGCCACTGCGTGCATGCAGACCAAGTTCGAGCAATGAGATCGGAGACTTCGTATTTGGATCGAAGTACATAATAATCAGATCAGCGCGGTCCAAAGCATCCAGTTCCCATTCAACCTGCTGCCGGAACTGAGGATTACTGATGTCCTGGATCCAGGAACTGTCCCAATCATCACGCCGCGGATTCAGGATAGTGACATCCTTACCTTCAACTGCAGCCACTACTCTTTTTTGCCAAGGTTCTGCTGTACCTTGTTCTATACTACCAGCAAGAAAAATTATGTTCTGAGCATCTTCGATAGAATTTGGTGCCATTATGACACGCATACAGGTATTCCTCCCAAGATTGGTCTGCAACCAGCCTTGATCTCTGTGCCGGTTAACCGGTGAACCCGGTATCCTAAGTACCTAAGTTTATTAGTCTGTATAACATCTTTCTCATGTCTTCCAGGTAGAGAGTGCCAGTAATCACCATCACAAAATATCAAATCAGTCCCCACAACAAAATCAGCAAGTGCTATTCCATTTAATGGTACCTGAGATTTATACGGAAGTTGGTTCTGGATTAACCACGATTCTATTATATTCTCAATCTCAGTGTTTCTCTTTTTATTGGTTTTATTCTTAATAATGTTAGAACATGAAATTGAACAATATTTTCTTCCATACCTTACTCTCTTACGCTCAAGACTAATGCTCTTCCCACAGCAAGCACAGTTGATAGTGATTAGTTCAGACCCACCATTCCAATTAGGTTTCTGCTCTCGGCGCAGTATTTTACAGCAACTGCATAATTTAGTCCTGCAATCTTTTGCTGTAAAGGCAACGCCACATTTAGTACATTTTTTATCGAATTGGCCTCCACGCCAGTTTGGATTCTGAGAACCTCGGTAAGCCATAGATTTCCATTTACTGGAACAACTTCGACTACAACACCGAAGTTTTTTATGTGAAGTCTTAAATTCTCTTGAACAAATCAAACAGATTTTTATCATGCCACCTGCCCGTAGTAAATAGCGTTCTGGAGTTTATTTCGATATTTCTTACCCCACTGATTTGCATGTTTGACTTTCTTAGGCGCATACCCAATACATTTGTGAAAGGATGTCCGCAATGCTGAGAAAATATCCAGGTCGGAGACGTTTGCGGGATAATCCAATTCCTCACGCGCAAGATCCAGGAAGATCTTACACCTGAGAGTCTTCAGATTATCACTGGCGAAAATCTCTTTTGCCAAACTGTAGTGTGTCCTAAGAAAATCAGTCCTCCCAATCTTGGTTGCCATCGTCTTACCCTCTCATAAAATCAAATTCCAGTTGTTTGCGCTTTGGTGTCTTTTTCCATTTATATGAAGGAAAAGAATTCCCATGGATATGGTTCATGGTACACATCGAATTCACTGAGTCCAACCACTTTCGCGCTGCTGATCCTTGTAAGGTTTGTGTGTACGTATCGAATTCCATTGTAACCTTCAGCAACTTGTCCATTAGAATCCTTTCCGCCGTGCGTACTCCGCAATGAGAAGACCATCCGCGTCCTTCAACTTCGTCCAGTCGACATTAGGGAATAGTCTCTGTCCAATATCAAGCGATGCTTTCTTCAGATCCGGACCTTCCAATCCTGATGGAAGCAACGCCTTCTGCCACTCCTTTGAATCAATGTACATGTATGGAAAGCATCGCTGCTCTATAGCAATAAGCGTCGCCTCCAATGCGCGAACTGCAGATACAGTTGCTTTGAACCGAGTCGGGTTGACCATTGGCCGTTCAAGCGCCACAAAGACACACTCTGGCAGGAACGACTGGAATATCTTCTGCAACTCATCATAGTCTATCCGGCTGATATTCTGCTTTGCTTTGGTGTAGTTCTGCCCGGTAGTGATCGGTGTCGGATAATAACGATACGTTCCATCATCAGATATCGTACCAATTGATCCTGAGACCCCGTTATCAATTCCGATATAAATTTTATGTGCCATTATTTCAGGAACTCCTTTGAACTGATGCCGCCGCATGAAGCGTCAGAATACAGATCCATCACTTTCAATACCGGGTCAGTATACTTAAGATCGATTGCATACCGCTTGATGGTAAAGACATCCCGCTCCTTATCGATGACATTAACGATCTGGATCTTCTTCTTGACGAACTTACGCATCATCTGGCCATTGAAGATCGTATCGTGAGCATCGATCAGTTTACCCTCGAAGTCAGTAACCGATTCGTACTCGTTGTTGTCCGGTGAGAAATATGCCAGCGCTGTGTACATATTCTCCCCAAACTTCTTGCGCATGGCTATGATCGTACCATCCTTGAAACCAACCCAGGTAGTGGGCACATTCAATACAATCTTATCGTCAGATCCAAACACCATGTAAGACTTCAGATCCCTCAGGAGCTCATCCTGAGCCGGCCTGCGATCATAGTCTGATTTGGTATAGACTGGCGTCTTGTCACTACGTATGATGATCTCTACAAAGAAACTCTCCATCGTTGCTCCCTTTACGGTGCTGAGCATATATGCTCCTTAATGATTCATTTCCCATGTCGTTTCCGGCATGATATCCCTGGAAACTCCGTCTGCCAAATCTCCTCTACAACTTTCCTGATCTTCCGTACCCGACTCTTAAATTTCCGACGGGATAGTTGCGGATACAGTTTTCGCACTTGCTCCCAATCTGTAGTATCATACCGACGTAGATTATACATCTCCAATAATACAGCGTCAATTGCAGCGAGTGTGTGCATAATATGCTGTTCCAAATTCTCGCTCATCGCAGTGTCAAAATCCCGAGTCAGTATCAATTCGTTAAAACCCCGCATCGACGGAATCACTGAATATATATCTGAAGTCGGATCATCTAATTCATTACGCTTTTCTGTCCACCACGTCGGAGTCTCTCGGGCTATTCGATATTTGACGACTATTAAAAAGTAATGCCGACGATGTGCTAAGTCTTTTGTCCTCTGCGCTATGTACCATTCCCACACCCTCGCATCCTGCAAAACATCCTCAATAGGTCTGTTCGTGTCCTTAGCTATCTGGTGAAGCCAGCTACGTTTTGCCGTACAGTTGACATATGCTGCTGCAGTATTGTAATCCTCTGACGCATCCGCATCTCCCGTTTTTAACCCTCTCTCCGACGCTTTGTAGAAAACTCTCATTCAAATCCCCCTTCCGTCAATAAAAACAAAAAGGCACTACCGTTTAAGTAGTGCCTTGAAATCTATAACCAGAGGACTGCTGAATTCTGTTGCATGCTTGGTACCCTCTCAACTGCACTCGTGCTGTTTATCTACGCTATCTCACTGGAAATGAATTTTATCATAACAGCCCGAGCGTGTCAAGGTAATTATTTGAAGGCCTCTCCATTATCAGGTCACCGAAATCGGGAAGGAGATCGTCGGTGGTACAACAGTAACACTGATAACAAAGAGGCCTGAAGGTCAGACTAGCAGATCTTGATGGGCCTGAATCCATTCACCAAATTTGAAACCGCGGATTACTTCTTTTTTCCCGTCCGGAGCTGTGTAAGTAAACTTGTTGCCCTCTTCCGCGACAAGAACACCGTCACTGACCATGAGATCTTGGATCCCACTGTACGGGTCCACACCACGATCAAAGTATATGTCGAGTGTGGTTTCTTTGAACGGCGCGGAGATCTTGTTCTTGGCAATGTAGACCTTGGACTGAATGCCCAATTTCTTTTCCTCATTATCCTTATCCTTTATCTTCTTACCTGTAGATAATTCCACACGGACTGAAGCCTGGAACGGGATCCCGGATCCACCCGGTGTCGTCTTAGGGTTACCGAACACAATACCTATTTTAGATATTAAATGGTTGGAAATCAAGTGAAGAATGTTGTTGCTCTGCAGATGCCCGGAGACCATCCGCATGCCGGCGCGGATCTGCTTTGCCTTGATCATGTCCGGCTTCTCGAATTTGACCTCCTGCTCATGGCGCGTAGACAACAACGCAACTGAATCCAGGGCCACCACAATCGGACAGTCAGCATCGTTCTCAAGGATCAAATCCACCAGGCTTTTCTTTGCCTTGCCTTTGGAATCCTTCCAGCCAAGGAATACCTTCTCGAAATGCTCCTCGACTGTCAAGGAATTGAGCATGATCAGTTCGCTGTTGTCAATGCCGATCGTTGCTCCGAATTCTTTGACATAGGCATCCTCAGTATCGTCAAGGATAGCCACACCGCCCATCTTCTGGACATTCGCCAGGATATGATATATGAGCAAAGACTTACCTGTCGATGGATCGCCAAAGATATCGACGACTCTGCCAAATGGAAACCCTTTCTGGTAACTCCCGGAGATCGCTTTGTTCAAAGCGAGGCTGCCGGTATTCACCCAGAGATCCATCTTGTTATCACCGCCAGTGGATACGCCTTCGAAGTCTTTGACAACCTGGGACAAGTAGTCTTTGCTCATATTCACCATCCTTTATATTAGTCTACCTTGAGATATTCTTCACGGCACGGGGCTTTGGATGCGCAACCCATGCATTCTTCCTTCTTAGGACCGTAGTCAGTGCCGAAGCACTCAGGTTTCTCAGCAGCGGGCGCGGGTTTAGCCGGAGGCGGTGTTGCTGCCTTCTTTGCTGCAACAGGGGCCGGAGCCGCGGCTTCGGAAACTACCGGTTCTGTCTCAGCCTCAGCTTCTGCTTCGATGTTCGGATCCTCACCTTCCAGGATCTTCTTAATATCATCGTAGGACTTCGGTGCCGGGACAGCGGCTTTGAGCTTGAGGATCTGCTCTTTCCAGTTCTGTGGCAGCTTATCCTTGATAGACGTAATATCCGGATCCGGTATAACATCATATTCCACGAAACCACTCGTGGATTCTTTCTCCGGAGTCTTGGTTATTGTAACGTTGCGTCCTTTGTCTAAGTCCAAAATATCCTGGTATTTAGGATTGTTGATGAACTTAAGCACGGCTTCAAAGATCGTAGAGCCAGTCTCCAAGATCTGAATACCTTTTTCCAGATTGTTCAGATCCAGTGCATTGAAGATGTAACGGGTTTTGGCCCTGATCTTGCTTGCCAAAGCCTTGTCATCTGGATCCTTGGTGTTGTAGAGCTTGTAAACCGTCTCGCACACTGGGCAGCGGTGCTGTTTCCCATTTACCCTGGGGCAGACTTCGCTGGTTGTGTTGCCTTCGATGCCCAACTTAAAGTGCATCGGATACTCGTAATGGATATACGGAACGTCATCCATCAGGTATTCAAGGGACGGCGGAAGCAACCTTATATAATTGTCTCCATCCTGAAGCTCCATCCTGTCAGCACGTTTGGAACCCTTCTTGTCCCACTTTTCTTTTAACTTTTTTGCATCAACACCCATTTGCTTCCTCCTTGTTTAGAATTTCCCAAACTTAGGCGGGGCTTTCAACCCTTTAGGTCCAGGTCGATCGCCTCCGGGTCTTTTCGCCGGTTCTTTGCGCTTTGCGGTTTGGACTGCCACGAGTTGCTGTTCGTCGAAACAATCCTCGATTGCCTTTCCTTCTGCTGTCCTTTTCTTCGACATGACATTGTACCTCAGGCAGCCATTCAGATACTCGATCCTCATATTGATGGTGCCTTCAAATCCTGTGATCGTATCCTTAACCTTATCTCCCAACTCAAACTTGAACATTTCTCTCCTTATTGGTTGTTCTTCCTGACTTTGTCAATACTTATTCCAAAATCTGTCATCGCCATCTCCTGGCGCTTGGTTGACCCGATCTGAACCAACATAGTACAGCGCTGGTCCAACGCTCTGACAATAGCCTTCAGGATCCCTTGCTGCCGCTCAGATTCGATCAAAGTCCTCTGAGCCTCCTGATATGTCTCGTCAACCTCAATCGCAGATGAAACCATAGTCTCTGTAGCCTTCTTGTTCTCAGCCAGGAAAGCAAGTCTCTTGCTTGAGTCAAGATTGGCCCTGAGTATATTCAGGTTCATCTTCTGAGTCTCAACCTCGGCTGAGGCGAATTCCAACAGGGTCGCAAACCAAGCATAAATTGACGGCTGCTTGATAAACTCATCTGTCAGCATAGCCTCGTTGATCTGAACGATCTCTCTCAAATTCCCTTTGAAGTCTTTTCCGCCGACCTCAATCGACAACTGCATATCCAAATTCATTCAACACCTCCTCATATATACATACCATCCAAGTCACCAAACGTACCACTTATTTTACCGGAATCTCCCGGATTGTCCCTCTTTTTACTCACCCAGCTCTCCCCATGACCGGCCAACTTGGGAATCAAATACCATCGGAACCTGTAACCACGGGAAATACTTAGGGATATCATATTGTGCTATGTTCCCGATCTCTTCAGTTATGTCCTGAGCCACTCCTTCCTTGCATTCCAAAACAATGCTGTCATGGACCGTAATAATGATCTTCGCATCAATCTTGGACCTCTTGATGAAGTTATTTAAGCATACCATTGTGAACAGAATAATGTCTGAACTGCTGCCCTGGACCGGATAGTTGACTGCCTTGCGCAGGATATCACCTGGCATCAAAGCAATACCTTTAACCTGCGGGAACCGCGCAAATCTGCCCGTAGGGTACTCAATGAATCCTTGACGCCGCAGGAGTGTGGCTGTGCGGGCATGCCAGGTCAGGAACCCAGAATACAGCACGAAGAACTTCCGTCTGAAGTCTTCGCATTCAGCCCGGCTAAGTTTTAAGCCATAGGTACCCTCTGCATAGTACATAAACCCTTCTGCAGACTGACCATAGATAAACCCAAAGTTGACACCCTTGGCCTTCTGCCGATCACTCTTGGACACCTTATCAAGCGGTTTATTAAGGATCTTGGAGGCGGTCAACGCATGAATGTCAGTGCCGGCATTGTAAGCCTTGATCATTGTCCGCTCACCGGCAATGCTGCAGCCTATCCTCAATTCAGCCTGGGAAGCATCAACGTTCAGGATCTGGTAGCCTTCCGGAGCCACGAACATCTTTTTAATGTCCTTATCCCGCGGGATATTCTGCAGGTTCGGGTTTTGGCTATTGTGGGAAAAAATACCGCATGATAAATAACTGTGGTCTTCTTCTACGGTGATGTCATATACTTCAAGGCTTCCCGCAGGGATAATTTTTTTAATTGCACAGACAGGCTGTCCTTTACCTGTAAAGAGTGTATTTTTATATGCCCACTGTTGGTAGTTAAAGCAAGATTGTTGATGTCGTTGTTCTTGGGATTCCCGTCGATATGGTGAACCACAACATTCGGAGGCAACTCTGGTAATCCTAAAAATTCGGCCATCACCACATGATGTGCAAACTGCCTCTTCCCATGATGGATAATAGTTAAGTATCCCCGATTGTCGTCGCACAACCCTATCCAGTTGTGATGCTGAGCCTCGGTCTTCTCCCTCATTGGATTCTTGTCTCCAATCTTTGAACGTGAGTATCGAATCTTCTTCAACGCTTGATATTCCGCGTCCGGGAGATAATTCTTCAATACCCAAGAAATGTTGTGAAAAGTCGTCTTGAGTTCCTTGCTCAAACTGACTGCCGTTGGGCAATCCGTCTCTCTGTACCGAACCAACACCTTCTCGTAATTTGCTTTGATCCATGACTTTGAAATACTCATCTGCTACCTCCTTTATGGTTATCCATCTACCATCGGATAGTAGCACTTTATGGGATGTTGTGCAAGTCAAAACATTCCCATTACACAAATAAATATCATACATCGGCTCAATACCCTTAATCTGAGTAGCACTAACTGGGCACCACCGGCCTTTATGCGTCCAAACTTCATCACCAATCCGGACATCCTTAATCTCTTTTATGCCTACCCGAGTAACTACAGGCGTCCATGATGCTACACAACTTAATCTCCCCGTCCTGGTCCCAATGATACTAAACCCGCCCCGGAGCCTGCCATCCGAGTTGGTCATCGGTGGGATCTTGATTACGTAGGTCGAGAGCGCCTTCTCGACCTTCCGGATATCAACCAGGTACTTTGCAAGTTTGCAGTCCTGGCTCTCCGCCAACTTCACCAAAACCTCATGGTCAACTGAATATCCGGTCTTGGTCTCTTTGATCGGCTTAAACTTCATCTTCTTGAACAACAGGTTCGACAACTGCTTCGGTGAGGCAAAGTCAACGTTCTTGGCTGATGGGAAATTTTCTTTAACAGCAGCATTCAACTGTATCAATTGCTGCTCATAGATCGCTTTCAGTGTCGCCGCGTATTTGGTATCGATCAGGATCCCGGTCAGTCCCATGTCCACAATGACATTGCAGAATGGCATGACCACCTTATACATCAGATCCAGGAGTTTCGGGAACACAGCCAACTTCTTATAGAACAGATGATAGAGTTGAAGCGTATAATCTGAATCCTCGCAGCAATAGTTACTCATGTCAGACAACGTCTCGCTTGGCTGGAACTGATATCCAGTCAGGAACTCCGGAGCCAGGACTTTCAAGGAGTAAGACAATCTGTTCTCATCCAGCAGATACGACATGATCATGGTATCTGAGATCTGACCATTCACCTGAAACCCAAACTTCCGCAGCCAGCGCAGATCAAAGACGCAGTTGTGGAGGACTTTCGGGACCTTTGACGCCAATACGGCTGCCACTACCTCGCGGCACTTGTCCTGGATATTGATGTTGATGTTCTCCGGATGATCCAGCGGGATACACACAGACTTCCCTGGCGCATATCCAAAGGAGATCACAACGATCTTGGCATCTGGAACAAACGGATCCAGGTTGTTATTCGTTTCAATATCCACTGAGATTACTTCCTGGCTCAGAAGCAGATGCTTGAATCCCTGCAACTGCGTCTCATCCATAGCCAGAGTGTACTCGCGGTTCTGATAGAGCTCACCCTTAAGGAACATCTGAACCTTATTGAGATCCGCCCGCAGCAGCGGCGTAGCAGTCTGGTTTCGCAGGCAGTAGGCCGGATGCAGGACCGGGAAGAATGCAACCCCATCCTTAATCGTAAGCGTGCCCTTGTCATCCATAATCTTATGTTTAGGGAAGAAGTGATTCAAGGCAATCCCGCCAACCAGGATAACCACCTCTGGTTTGATCGCATCCAAGTCTGCATGCAGAAATTCTGGTGGACAGCACTTGAGCGCCTTCTTATCCGGTGTCTCGTTGTTCGGAGGATGACAATATACTGTATTCAGATATGACAAGGAAGCATTATCAAACCCAACCTCATCCATCAGTTTACGCAAGAGTTTTCCGCTGGCTCCGATAAACGGTGCCTTTCCTGCAGCTTCTTCCCGGCCAGGTGCCTCACCAACAACGACAACCTTGGACTCAGTCAGAGTCGGAGGCACTAATGCCCGCTCCTTGTAAATACACTTCTCGCAGATTGGTTTCTTCTGCTTCGTGTTCAATTTTGCTACAACCTGGTCAACTATAGTCTCAGACATTTAATCATCCTATGGCAAGTATCACCGCAAAGTGTCTCGCCGTTGTTGATATTCCATAACTCGGCACAAGCGAGTGCCTGTGTAAAAGTGGTGATATTGTATTCCTTGAGAATCTTAGCAAATGGTTTTTTATGGTGCGCGTGTAATTTATTACCTCGGGCGCCGCACTTCTGGCAAGTAAAATCGTCACGGGTAAACACATTTGACCGCCATTGCCGATACTCAAAACTCTTTCTAATTTGTTCCTGAAGAAGAGTAGCACCACAATAATTCCAGGGCACTGTTCCGCGGCGTGAAGGTGGTACTGTACCCATTCTTTTCTGTGCTTCACTCAAAGCCTGGCAATGTTCTGTGGATAATGGTTTACCCAAGCGCGATTGACTGATATGCTTTCTATGCTCAAGCGTCATTTTATACTTCTTCATTGAAGCACTGATCTTCTGTTTCTGTTCCTCTGAATGGTTACGGCCCTGCATCCATTTCCCATGCCCAAGTTCCTTATGAGTAGAAGACATCTTTTGTCGTGTCTCTAAAGAAGCCTTCCTACCGACATTAGTCCTATGTCCTTTTGGAAACAAATACTTGGCCATGCTACTTCCCGTTATAAATTATATCGTCGACGTAAAGTACTTCGCGGTCCCATACACCGAGTACATACCACCACCGCCCAAATGGCGAATGAGCCAGAAGTATCGGATCCTTTTTCTTCTCTTTACCATCAGAGTCTATAATCAAACTTAACTCTAAATCTTTATCCGATACCTTCGCAAAAGCCTTCTCAAAATTCTCAATCTCATCAATCGCTTCCATCGGAACGTTCCGAGCATAACTGGTAAAAGAAACAACCTGAACTTTATATTTCGTGCACAATGCTGATGATCTCATTCACCAACTCAACCGGCTTCTTCTCGATCCGCTCATCCTTCTTAATAAAATCTTGTTCAGAAACTGGTGTATTAGACACGGACGCTACATTAGTTGTTGAATCCCAAGAGACGTATGTATGAGTCTGTGTACTTGTATTATCCAACTGCATTGATTGGTAACTGTACTTCTTTTCTTTCCTAAACTTATTCAGCAGATTCCTCAGGATACCCATTATTCCTCCAGGTTAACTTCTAGTCCAGACACGCAGCCGCGCTTGGCAAAGATCATCAGGACAACTATGTTTTATTGTCTCGCGCATAAAACCAGAATATGGAATCACTGGATATGTTTTACCACGTACTCCAGCACTCCATTTTGTCAGCGAAGATATATTGGATGACAAATCATATACCTCTTCCTTCTCGCAGAAATCACAGACAATCTTCTTATCTTCTAGCACGTAGCGCCTCCGGGATTACCCAACCACACCATGGACACTGAATCCAACCAGGTTCAATTACACGAAGACAGGCATTACAATAACGCGGCTTCTTTTCCTTCCTGCCCCAGAACCATCTGCCAGTAAGAAGCCCTAGGATAAACGCAAGCAGACACCAAAATACCCAGGCAATAAACCTTCCAACATTCCAATATCCTTGAACACTCATTCGCATCTCCTTTAAGATAGGGCCTCTGTATTACCATCCGACGGGTAACCCTGAAGGCCCTA
>Ga0209777_10000989_pt1 | contig 43551 bp, 44 predicted proteins | sample FrelakmetHBP12HB_FD_187147 | JGI IMG/M metagenome (GOLD analysis project Ga0209777, IMG submission 187147) | Freshwater lake sediment microbial communities from the University of Notre Dame, USA, for methane emissions studies -HBP12 HB (SPAdes)... | ecosystem: Environmental > Aquatic >...
TCCGCGCTGGGAGCCAAATTCTAAAAGCCCGACTCCGTGAAGGAGCCGGGCTTTTCTCATAATGGCAGATTGCACGTATTACCTGCTTGGCGGAAAGCCGTAAGCCTCTATCACCTCCATGGGGATGTCGTTTTGCCGTGAAACCTTCACGCCGTAGTCCTGCGTTATCATCCACTCGATGATTTTTTTCCGGTTGTTCTTCATTGCATCAAAGTCATGCGATGCAGGGGCCTTGACTTCAGAAGAGATTATGCCGGCATACACCTTCAGCGGTGCGCGGATGATATCTTCAAGCAATGCCGCATCGCTTTGTTCAAAAAAATACAGCATGCCGCATTCGGCAGCGCATTCCCCCAGCATGCCCCGGCCCGCCATGAGTGCCTGATACTCGGCAATGTCCTGGCCGTGTAGCTGGCATGCCGCAGCAAGCCCTGCGGTAAAAGCGTCTTTGTCTTCCTGGCGGATTGCGCCGCTTTGCATAATCAGGTCCGTGTAAAACGTGATGATCGGATCACCCCCCTCGGTGCTGCTGGCGCTGGCCATGATTATGAGGCTGGGCAGTAACGGGCTGCGGGGCCAGGCAAATGCCTGCAATAAGGTAATATCCGTAGGAACTCCCTCCACCGCGCCGCCGCACAGATCAACGCGCGCCACGGACAATTTTTCAAAAGTCTCACCGCTGCCGAGATGTATTTCAGCCTCCCAAGCAGCATTCTTTGGCTCAGTGCAGGTAAAGGCTGCGGAACCCTTCAAGGACGAGAGGCTTGTTTTGACCGCTTCAAGATGCTTTTGTTGCGGAAATATAAAATTGTTTTTGCCCATGGGTTTACCTCCTTTAATTGCAACTATTTATCGCCCTTCAACCTTTTTGCCGTCAGACCAGAGCAACTGCTCGGCCTTGCCGATGGCGGCTTCAAGCGGCTTGCGAGCATCGGGCTTTTCCCATGACCTGAGCGATATATGCACATTGGCGGGATCATCGGGCATGACAGCAGCCACGACATGGATCGTTTTATCTTTGCCATCGATGTTTTTAACTGCATGATAATAGATATTGAAAAATGATTTGCGCTGCTCTTGTAACTCAAGCCCTTCCTGCTGTGCCCAGGTGTTCAGCATCGCGACCGTACCATCCAGACTGCTTTTAATCCGGAACCGCGAAAAAAATATCTTATCGGTCGATGACTTGATCGTGTAGGGTCGAAACGGATATTTCGCTTTGCCCGGGTCCTGCAATGAGCCGGGCTGCAGGGAGGTCCAGAAGCCCCGGTATTTCTGCACATCGGCAAGAGGCTCAAGGCCAAGCATCTTCTGGCGCACATCATTGCCAAACACCTCGACGCGCTCCGGTACAAGCGATTCCCAGATGTCGAGCCCCACCCAACCGCATCCTTCCTTTGCCAGCTTCTCCAGAATCCATAGAGTAAAGGCATCAAAACCGCTCAAAGCGGGCATGACCTGCCTGCCGCCGAAGCAGCCGATGACAACGGGCTTTATTTCCGGAAACTTTTCCTGGATATCGTACAGGTAATTTCTGCCAGCAATCAGATGGGGCTTTTTGCCCGGCACATTGAGCACCATGGTTTCATCCCAGTCGCCGCAGACAAGGAAATACGAGACCAATTTTGTTGCCAGTTCAGCCTTATTAGCTTCGACAAATTTATATATTCCCGGGAGCGGCTTTTCGGTTTTGGTGCTGCTGCCGATAATGACATAGTCATACGGAGCAACCGTTATCACCTGATCAATCTTTTTCACATCCAGGGGCTGCTCGATGCCTATGATCGCTTTAATCCAGTAAGCGACTTCTGGTGTTGAGCCGTAATTCGAGTCGTAGATAAGAAGTCCTTTTTTCATGGTTGCCTCGCAGATATTAACAGTGATTAGCAGGGTTATTGCCGCAAGTATCGCACTGAGCAAAATTTTGCGGGGCATTTGACTTTTTTTCATAAATCCCCTTCTCTCCGTAGCTTAAAGTTTATCGCGCCAGGGCGTAATTTTACAACAGCATTCCGTATCTCACGAGGGCAGGTGGCTCACCCGCTCCCAGACACCCAGCTTGTATTGAATTCGTTTACAGACCGTACATGCTGAAAAGGTCACGGCTGCAGTACTGATCTGAATTCAACCGTTCATTCACTTTTTCTTCCGGAAGCCAGTTTATATCAGCCCCGTTTATATTATTTTCAAGTATCCTTTCCGTAAGAAACGGGGTAACGGTTTCAACGGTATCGGCAAGACAGTTGTACAGGGCTTTTGCCATCGCAAGCTGGTCAGCGTCCATGGTGCGCATGTCTTGAATGAGAAAGTCTGTGACAACTATGCCGGGACTGATGGCACCGATTTGCACCGGCATGCCTTCCGCATCCTGCATCAATGCTTCGGTAAAATAACGCACCGCCCGTTTGGTGGTTCCGTAAATATGTAGGCCTGCAACCTTGTTGTCGTTGCTTCCGTGGCCGTAGACATTATAAATTTGCCCGCTGCCTTGGGCAATCATTCCCCGCAGAGCGATGAGTGATCCGTAGATCAGGCCGGTTATGTTGGTGTTTACCACCGGCGAAACCTCTTCAATAGCAACCTCAAGCAGGCTTTTCATGCTATTGGTAATGCCCGCGTTATTTATCCATATATCAATCCTTCCAAAAGCCTTGTATGCACCGTCCCAGAGAGCCTGCACGCCTGTGCTATCTGTCACATCACAGGCAAGACCATATATACGATCCGCTCCGTACTTGGAAGACAGAGCTTTGATTGTTGCCTGAACCTGCGTACTGCTGCGCGAGCTTACGGCCACCTTGCAATCTCTTTTCAGGAACTCCTCGGCCATGCCGAGCCCAATTCCCCGTGTGCTGCCGGTAATGATGACTGTTTTCATAATCCCTCCATGAACGCTTTATTGTTTCAATTAGCGGTTAAGCTGTTTGGCTGTGCCGCAGGAGCACAGGTAATGGTTTTTAGCGGCAGCGTACCGCCTTCCCGCTTCGCGGATGCGTTCGCGTATGGGAAGTTCATAAGGGCAGCGTTTCTCGCACTCGCCGCAATCAATGCAGGTGTCGATTTTTGCCATGAATTTATCCCACTCCCCTTTGAAGATGCGCTCGGGGGCAAAGCGGGTAAGGGCCACCTGCGTGTACATAATGGCTGAGATCATGATCTGCTGCGGACAGGGCTGGCAGTAGTTGCACATGCGGCAGAAGCCGTTGCCGAGTTCGGCGCGGATCCGGTCCATGTCGCTCAGGTCAGCTTCCGTGAGGCTGCCGCCGGCCTCGACGATTTTTATAATCTCCGCCATCTCCCCCGGCCGGGCAATGCCGATCAACGTGAGAAGGCCTGAAAACTGCAGCAGATACTTGAAGGCAAGAGCCGGTTTTTCCAGCATGCCGCCCGCCATGGGCTTCATGACGATAACGCCCGTGTCATGCTCGCGGGCAAGGGGCAGAATTTCTTCTGCTGCTTCCGTATTGACAAAGTTCAGCCCGATCATGACGGTTTCAAAAAGGTCCGTCGCAATAGCATCTCGGGCCACGGCCAGCCGGTGCGACGTAATGCCGATATGGCGCACCGCTCCGGCCTGCCTGGCCTTCCGCACCACCTCAAGCGGCCCGCCGGGCGCATGCACAGCCTGAAGGTCTTGCGCCGTGCTGACATTGTGAAACTGATACAGGTCAACATAGTCGGTTTGCAAGTTTTTAAGGCTCTGCTCAAGATCTTCCTGTACTTTGGCGCCTGTGCGCGATGCTGATTTGGTGGCCAGCACCACTTCAGAGCGCCTGCCCTTAATGGCCTTGCCGATCCGCTCTTCGCTGCACGTGTACATGCGTGAGGTATCGATAAAGTTTACTCCCAGGTCGAGGCTTTCCCGCACCAGGGCAACTGCTGCTTCCTCTGGCGGTGTCTGGATAGGAATACCGCCAAAGCCTATTTCTGAAACCATGAGTTCTGTTTTCCCAAGCCTTATTTTTTCCATCACTCAATGATCCTCATCTGCATGCACAATGACACTCTGTTTGCGCCCATTCGGCAGCCCCCTACTTAGCCGCTGCAGCGTCTTTGCGCTCCCAGCGCTGGACATTTCTAAAGCCCTGCTTCATAAAATCCTTATTCACCACCGTGATGCGGTCTATGGTGATTTTGCTCATAAGAAATCTTTTTTTGAAGACCTGGTCCCTGAGATTTTTAAGCACCTGCTCTCGTTGTTCAGGGGTGGGGTTAGGGGGCATCATGCGGATTGCCGCATCTTCATAGGGGGCTAAGTTAATTAATACTTTTTCAAATTCCGGGTCAGTGCCCTCAAGCAGCTGGCAACGGCCTTTTATCTGGCAGCAGCGATAGGGCCCTTCGATGCCGACAAATTCATCATGCCAGTTCAGGCTTACCCAGGGGTTGGCCTTGATATGGGCCAGCTTCTCCGTATTCATTTCATGAACGCCGTACAGGACTTTCTTTTCCGGATCAAAGGTGAATTCAGCAGTGGTTGACAGGGGCCGATTGTTCATGCTGGTGGCCAGAACAAATGTTTTTGTATCTTTTTTTATGCCGCCAATCATGGAGAGTATCTCTTTCCAGAGCTGCTCTTCGGTCATGACCCCTTCGCCTTTCTTTTTGCCCAGATATTCACCATTAAGCCACATCTGGGTGGCTGTGGTATTGGCGTCAAGTTTCATCTCATGACAGTCGCCGCAGGACACCCCCTCGGGAATTTCCGGATGCCCGTTACTGACTGCTGCCGAGGTATCGATAGTTTTTGCCTTCTTTGCTTTTTCCTGCTGACCGGCAGCGTCCGAAGCTTCGACAATACTGATCAAACCCACAAGAAATGCCGCTGATAGTAAAATCAGAACCAGTACATTTTTTTTCATGATATTCCTCCTGAAGTGTTTGTGAATTAATTTGCTGACCGGACGTCCGGTCGAAAAACATGCTAAAAAAACTATATTGCCTTCATTACAAAATTTGTCTGGAAAGAAACCTGTTCAGCAATGTCAAAATCAATATCAATGGAAAAATATGTAAAAAAGGTGCCCATCACCAGGATATAAAGAACACGGGCGATTTGCTGTGCTTCAATAGTGGTGAACTTGCCCGCGTCGACTCCCTCGTTGACCATATGCTGAAATATTTCGACAGTTCCGTGGTAAAACTCTGTCATCACCTTGCGAATTTCCTTGTCTCTAGCTCCCATTGAAAGGAATTCCAGGCAGAACCGGTAAAAGCCCTCATTTTTTTTAAGCATATGGCTTGTTTCATTTAAAAGCACCCGAAGCCGTTTCTCTGGGTCGTCTATTTTGAATAAATACGCTTTCAGTTCTTCCGAGTGGTATTGTTTTACTTTATACAGGAAAAGTTCTAAAAAAAGCTCCCGCTTGGCGGTAAAATAATGATACATACCGCCTTTGCTGATACCGGCTTTTTGAGCAATCATGCCGATGCTGGTTTCAGCATACCCATGAGCATTGAAGCACTGCAGGGCAGCAGCAAAAATATCTTCTTTTCTTTGAATTTTTATATCTTTTCTCGTCATAATTTGTCAATCTATTAACCGGCCAACCGGTCAATATTTTTATATACGGTTTTTTTTACAATGTCAATGGGGCAGCGCGTGTCTTTTAGAATTTCCGAAATTATTGTTCGGGTATACGTACGATAATCTCCCAGTGCCCAGATGGGGTCGTGATGGGGAGCCAAATTTAAAAGCCCGATTCCGCAAGGAATCGGGCTTTTTTTGTGGCTGTAAGATCAAGTTGCAACTACTACAAAACGGGCACTGTTTTTTTTACTCGGGCAGAAGCTCCTTGAGCTTATCTCTGAACGCTGGCAGGACCTTTTTCCAGTCGCCGACGACACCAAAATCGGCATAGTTGAAGATAGCTGCTTCAGGGTCTTTATTTATTGCGATGATGCTCTTTGACTGGGCGCAGCCACTTAAATGCTGGATGGAGCCGGAAAGTGCTACGGCAATATACAGATCGGGGTTAACAATTTTTCCGGTAATGCCCACCTGCCGGTTGGGGGCGAGCCAGCCGCTGTCGCAGGCAGGCCTTGAAGCGCCAACCGCACCTTTGAGCATTGCCGCCAGCTCCTGCAGTTCTTTAAATCCATCGGCGCTGCCGATGCCCCGGCCGCCGCTCACTATCACCGAAGCATCTTCAAGCCTTACCCCTTCTTCATTTTCCGTTATCCGTTTCAATAATTTCGCCCGTATGGCCGAGGGGTCAAGGCCCGCATCAATGGCAATGACCTCGCCAGTTTTCGAGGCATTGGGCTCAGGAGGCGGCATTACCTTGTCTCTCACCGTGGCTATCTGCGGACAGGAGTCGCAGGTGAAGGTAGCCTGGGCATTTCCTCCGTAGACAGGTTTGGTTCGCAGCAGTAGCTTTGTATCAGGGGCAATGGCAAGGCCGACACAATCCAGAGTGGCCGTTGTGTCCAGCCGAAAGGCCAGCATGGGCGCCAGGTCACGCCCCACGGATGTCTGCCCCAAGATGAGGATCCGGGGCATCACCTGTTTCACCACTTTTTCCATCACCGATACGTAGGCATCGGTCTGGTACTCTTTTAGCAGCGGGGCATCAACGACATATACTTTGTCGGCGCCCAGGGCGATAGCTTCCTGAGCCAGGCCGCCCATGCCGCTTCCGACCAGCACAGCGCACAACTCGTGCCCCATGTCATCGGCCAGCTTTCTGCCGAAGCCCAATACCTCCCTCGTGATCGCAGGCAGTGTGCCTCCGGTGATCTCGCAAAACGTCATAATGCCGTTATAGTCAGCCATGAGATGTACCTTTTTAGATTAGTTAACGCCGGACACGCTTGGCTTTGTCCGGCCTACAATTTTTTTTGTACCCAGTCATTCTGAGGAGCCGAAGGCGACGAAGAATCTCTGTTTTGCATTACATGGTAGGGGCGAATGGCCATTCGCCCCTACACCGAAACAGAGATCCTTCGCTTACGCTCAGGATGACGATCCTGTTCAACCTGATTAATGCTACATCAACCTTTGCTGCCTGACTGGCGGATTACAGCAGCTTGGCTTCCCGAACTTTGAGGGCCAGGTTAGCTCCCGCCTCTTCCGGGGTTTCTCCTCCTATGATCTGGCACTCGGTTTTCCGACGCGGTGGATCAGTGAGGCTGACCAGGTTCAATCTATTCAGTGCGGATACGTCAATGCCCAGCGCTTGCGCATTGCGTGTCGTGATGGGCATCTTCTGAGCTGCTTGAAGGTCCTTCAACTTGGGGTACCGTAAGTCGCCGATCTCGCTGCTCGCGGTAACCAGGGCCGGCAGGGGCGCCTCGACCACTTCAGAGCCGTCTGATACCACCCGCTCAACCGTTACCTTCCCGTCACTCAGGTCTATTTTGCAGGCAGCAGTGATGCAGGGGATCTTCAATATCTCGGCTATTCCGGAACCAACCTGGCCGGCATCGGTATCCGCCGCCTGTCGTCCGCAGAGGATAAGATCGTATTCACCGATTTCCCGTATGGCGGCGACTAACAGGTGAGCTGTTGCGAAGCTATCAAGCTTTTCAAAGGCGTTGTCTTCCAGCAGGATCAGATCATCAGCACCGGAGGCCAAGGCTTTCCGCAGCACGGGCTTGGCGAGGTTTCGGCCCGCGCTTATCACCGTAACCCTGGCGCCTTGAGCATCCTTTATCCTGATGGCAGCTTCCAGTGCATTCTCATCGTAGGGGTTCATCACCGGAGGGGTGCCCTGGGGCACTATCACCCGCTTTGCTTCATTGTCGACTTTCGTGCCCGAGGAGGAAGCCTGCGGGTCAGGCACCTGCTTGATGCAGACAATTATTCTCATTTTCCATAACTCCCTTGATATCGTCTCTACAGGCTTGACTGTTCAGCAACCTGTTAAAACGCTCAGTTTCTTTTTTACTCTTTTGACGGCTCCGCTCCCCAGAAGTAGCTGCCGCTGCCGACCCTGTTGGGATCAAGCATTTCCTTGAGTCTGCGCTGCCAGCGGTATTCCGGCGATTTTGAGAGCTTTTTCGCGCGAATATCTTCTTTGGCATGCGTGGCCCGTGCCAGACCCAGGAGCATGCCGCCGGGAGGTCGGCCGAGCGTGGCTTTTATCCTGTCGCCCTCGTCTGAAATTTCCACTGCCGCTTTGGCCGAATCAGGGTCATAGGGGTCATAGAAAACAAAGTCCTCCCATCCGGTGACGCCTCCACCGCCCTGGCCGCCTATTGGCCCCATGGCCTGATCACCGGCATCCCCGATTCTGCCGGCATATTTCTTCAATAACGCCTTGCCTGCTTCGATTTCACCCGATGCCCAAACATCCGGAGAGGCTACGGAGTTATACGTATCGATAAAGCCTCCGGTGGCGGTAAAATTGATACTCTTGAAGCACAGCTTGATCATGAACAAAAGCACGTACCTCTGCATGGCAGGCTCATCAACCAGCGCTATGTTCCATCCTCCTGTCACGCGCAGTATCTCGTCCAGAACTTTTTTTTGATACTCGAGGTCACGCGGCGTCATGCCGACGAGTATGAGCTGGAAGTTGCGCCGCATCTCTTCAGTGAGCTTTTGTATTTCCGGCGTTTCCAATAGCTCCGGCAGGTCGCAGAGCTGCTTTGCGGGATCGGTCACTATTTTCAGGAAAGCCGCCTGCAGCTCATCGCCCCACATGACGAACTGCCGGTGGGCGATATAGCCTATTTCCGAGTCATAGATCCTGTAGATCGCATCGGCAAAGGCCTGCCAGCTGGAGAAGGCCGGAAACGCTGCCTTAAAAAGGTCCTCCGGAAGGGCCGTTTTGTAGGCCGGCACGGTACCTTCAATGGGCAGCACCGCCGGGCCGGGCCAATTAACCAGGCGTATTGCAATCTTGGTCACAACGCCCCAGCCCCCGGCGCCTCCCAGGGCGCCCCTGATGACGCCCTGCGTGCTCGGTCCGGGCCCCTCGGCGCAGAACCAGCCCAGTCCGGAACCGAAAGAACCGGTCCTGAGAATATCACCCGTCGGCATGACCCACTCTATCGACAGTATGCTGTCCTGGGGAGAAGCAAAATACATGCAATCCGGTCCCCCGCCCTGAAAACAGCACGCATTGGCAAGCACCGAGGCGCCGGCGCCGGCGCCGCTTATATGATTGTTCAAACCCTTCTTCATGGCTTCGGCTTGAAGCTGCCCAGCCACTACATAGGGCTCAACCACGGCAAACATATTCTGTTCGTCGATTTCCAGTATTTTATCCATCCGCCGCAAGTCGAGAAGTATTTGCCCCTCTGCCGGCGGTGCTGCCCAGGGGCCCCAACCCGTGCTGAAGACATGAAATTTTAATTTAAACCGGTTGCAGGCTTTGACGATGGCCTGAACCTCCTCCGCGCTGCCCGGCATGAGCACAGCCTCGGGCCGGTCAAAGAATTTGCTTCCCTCAGTTACGTCGGTGACGAGCTCTGCCATCCATTGATACGCATATGAATACAGCGTCGCCGGCTCCTCCGTGATATTGTCCGGCCCTACGACGGCTTCGAGCGCTTCGTATATTTCTCTTGCTAGTGCCATGGGTAACTCCCTCCTGTTAGATTGCCTGCCCAACGAGGTCGATGATATCATACACTTTCATCTTCTCGCCCCGGTCATTGACAGCGTCGGTGAAATTCCTCTCGCAGTGGGGGCAGGCGCTCACGATCGCCTCAGCGCCCGTGGCCGTTGCCTCTTCGATCCGCTCTCCGGCGGTCCATGAGGAAAATTCGGGGTACCGTTCACGCACCCCGGCGCCGGCGCCGCAGCACCACGCATATTCCCGGTTTCTTTCCATCTCGACGAGCTTGATGCCCGGAATGCTTTTCAGCACATCCCTCGGCGCGTCATACACGCCCTTTGCCCCGTTATACCTGGGTTTTCGCGGCTCATAGACCAAGACCTGGCCGCGAATTTTCTTCTGCTCGCCCTTCCAGGGCACATGAGGTTCCCCGCGTCTGCCGAGATGGCAGGGGTCGTGATAGGTAACGGTCAGGGGAACGGTTTTCGAGAATTTTATTTTTCCTTCCTGTATAAGCCGGTCAAGATACTGCGTGATGTGAATGACCTCGAACTTAAAGTTTTTCAACTCGGCGGGGTAAAGGCGCTTGAAGGCGTGGTAGCAATCGGAGCAGCCCGTCACCACGGTCTTCACGCCTGCGGTGGTCCAGGCATCATTATTGTTCTCGGCATACTTGAGGAATTCGCCCCGGTAGCCCATATCGCAGAGGCGGCCGCCGCAGCAGTTCTCGTCTTTCCCCATGATGCCGAAGTCGACGCCCGCACTTTTGAGCAGGCTCACCACCGTCCTGGGCGTTTCTCGGAGCTCCTCGTCAAAGCTGAACCGGCAGCCCACGTGGAAGGCCACTTCAGCCTTCTCACTGGTCAGGTCTTTCACATCCAGCCCCTCGGCCCAGTTGGCGCGATCGGCCTTTCTGGCCATCATCATGTTGTCTTCCTTGCGCAGGTTGTCTATGAGGGGAATGTCCTGGAAAGGGAAGCAGCCGTTGTCGATGAGTTGAAACCGCAGCTGGCGCATCACCTCGACGGGTTCCAGATCATAGCGGCACACCTTGCAGGCAACGTCACAGCACCCGTCCAGCATGCATTTGAAAACTATGTCCGTCAAACCTTCATCAAAGCAACTGATCCTGTCCTCGAGAAGGGCCAGGGAGACGCACAGCCTGCCGCTTGCCGAGTAACTCTGGAACTTATTATACTCTATGCTGGGGCAGCCCTTGGCAAAGCGCCAGCTCTTCACATGAGCAAAGGGAATCCATTTGCAATATGAGCACCGAGCGCATCTTGTCGCGGTAGCTCTAAAATCTTCCAGTGCCACGTTATATTTCCTCCTTTGTTTGATTTCCGCCTAGAAGCAAAGCTTGCCTGGGTTCAATACATTATTGGGATCGAACAGTGCTTTCAGCTTCCTTGACAGGCTCGCATGCTCGGCATTTCTGCTGTATGCCAGGTCTGCCCACATGCCGTAGGGCCGCGAAAAAAACGCTCCCTGCTTTGACAGCTCTTCGCTTGCCCGGGTAAAGAGCCCCTGCATCCTTGCCACCTCGGCCTGGTCATTCGGGTCGTAGGGCAAATTGAATTCCACATGGCAGCTCGTGCCCAGGTGCGTTGGCTGAATGTACACTCCTATATCCGATACGGGGTACTTGCACGCTTCGGCCACCGAGCGCATCGCAGTCACGAATTCGGGCGCCCTGTTAAGCGTGGTGAGAAAGAAGATGTCCTGGCAAGAGCCTTGAGCGCGAAGTTTCCAGTGCGGCTCCTTTGCGGGGTTGAGCACTGCTTGCCCAACCTGTTCAGCCCGTGCCCCGGGGATGGCCGATTCCAAGCGCAAGCCGAACTGCCCGGCTATATCGGCAATGTCATTTTCCAGAAATGCAACCTTTTCATCGGGCAGCAGGTCACGGCCGGCCAGGGCGAAAATGAGAACCCATGGGGCAATCTTTTCCTTCAAGCCCAGAATGGACGCCACATTGGAACCATTGAGCAGCAGAAGCTCATCATGAAACCGTATCCGCAAGAGTTTATAGGCAAAGCCGATTAGGTTATCAAGCCTTTCAGAGGGCACAAGGTAAAACTTCTGAACTTTGGGCAGCACTTCACACCGCAGCGACGCCCAGGTGACAATGCCCATGGTTCCCTGCGCTGCTCCCAGCAGCTTGTGGTAATTGAATTGCCCCGGGCCATATTGATAGAGCGCCGTATCCTGTGTTTTGCGGCGTTTTTCCAGCACTTCTTCCAAGGGGATGAGTTTTGCGTCCTCCCGGGCCGACGAGCTGATGCTGGCCCCTGCTAGCTCACCGGTTCTGAATATATCTCCGCTGCCCATGACCGTTTCAAGGCACCGCAGCGGCTCGGAGAGCGACCATGCATACCGGGGGTTGGTTATAGGCTCCCGTTCCAGAACGCTAGCCAGCACGGATTTAGAGGTGCGCGGCAGCAGCGGCATGGAAAGCCGCATTCCCTGCCTGGCCAGCTCCGGCTGGAGTTGACTGTAGGTTACCCCGGGCTCAACTATAGCCACCCGGTTTCTCCGGTCCATCATGATGATCCGGTTCATCCCCCTCAGGTCAACGATAACCGCCCCTTCTGAGGCGGGAACACTGTCACCACGGAAGTGCGGCTCACCTGAGCTTACCGGCACGAGGGGCGTTCTCGTTTGGTTAGCCCACTTGACTATCCCCTGCACGTTATCGGCATTCCCGGGCTTTACCACCAGCAGGGGCTTTTTCGGCGCGGTGAAACTGTGGTCCCTGGAGTACCCGTCCAGGGTAGCCGGATCATCAATCACATTCTCCGCACCGATTATCTTTATGAGTTCATCCTTTTTTTCTGCCATACATACCCCGCCTGTTCCTCTTGAGATGTTCTTGCCTGAAATATCCAGTTCGCTCGTCGCATTTGTTACGTATATTAGTCTGTAAGACTACTACTAAAGAGATAATACTTGAATTTCAAAAACTTGTCAAGTGAAGCTTTTGAAAATGCGCAAGCCCGACAAGAGCTCTGTGCATGGCTTGCGCATGGGGAAGGAAAATCAGATCCTTATAGTGATTTCCCGGTGCAGGGGCGTGTGCGCGCCGAGGAGCCGATTCTGGTATCGGGTGCTCTACTCATTATAACCCATACTGGCTGAATAAATTCCTGCCCGTGTACTTGTCCGAGCTAAAGCGCTCATTTGCTTTTTCATCCGTAAGCCAGGCGATTTCTGTGCCATGCACATGGTTTGCCAGGATCTGCTCGACCAGAAACGGGGTTACGGTCTCGACCGTATCAGCCAGGCAGTTGTATATTGCTTTTATGGGTTCCCGCTGTTCCGGCGGCATTTTCCGCAAACCGTCAAAAATAAAATCCGTAAGCACTATGCCCGGGCTCAGCATGCCGACCAGCACCGGCGTATCCTCTGTTTCAAGAATCAAGGCTTCGGTGAAATGCCGTACCGCGCGCTTGGTTGCGCCGTAGATGCTCAAGCCCCTGCGCTTGCGGCCGTCGCTTCCATGGCCTTCAAGATTATAAATTTGGCCGCCGCCCTGTTTGAGCATGCCCTGCAGGGCGACCTGACAGCCATACATCAGCCCTGTAAGGTTCGTTGCTATAACCGGGCTTATTTCTTCGGTGGGAAGTTCGTGGAGCAGCTGTGTTGTGTGGGTGACCCCGGCATTGTTGATCCATATATCAATACGGCCAAATGAGCGGGCCGCCTCATTCCATAAAAAGCGAACCTGCGCGGGGTCGGTAACATCGCAGGGCACGCTTATAACCACGTTAGACCCGAATTCCCCGGCAAGCTGCTGGCGGGCTGCTTCCAGCCTGCTTTTTGTGCGGCTGCTCAAGGCCACCCGGCAGTTGCGTTTCAAAAACTCTATTGCAAGCCCTAAGCCTATGCCCTGGCTGCTTCCGGTGATAACTATCGACTGCATATACTCCTCTGGCTATTATTGTGGCCGTTTCATAGCAGCGATCACAAAAACGCACGGCTGCATTCCGGGAAGGCTGAGCGTGGCGCCCTATATTCGTACAAACGTTTTTGTGCTGCTCCGTAATTTAAAAGAGAGACAGAGTGTTTCTGCTCTCTCACGATTTTTGTATGGCCGCTTTTGTGGCGATACAGCAAAAAATCAAGCTGTATGTTTCTTCCGCAGCATGCGCACACAGGTTCATGGCAAACAGCCGCGGCCGCTAACTCAATGGCGCTTTGTGCTCCGCCAAATCATTATTAATATTTTCCTTTGCCATGAAAAGCCAAAGGGCAAGCAAAAGATTGGCGGCTCCTTTCAGGCCGAAAGCCCAGCCCGGGCCAAGAACGTCAAAGAGATATCCTCCAAGCTGGAGAAAGAAGAGCATTCCAATCGGCTGCATGGTGTTGAGGCCTCCCAGAATAGACCCAACAAGCGCCTTGGGTGAAACATCGGTAGCCATGGTATTGGCCCCGGCAATGGATCCGGCAATGCCGACCCCTGCCAGCAAACGGCGCCGTATGTCAAACCGGCAAAGGGGCCCGGGCCGGCAGCTATCATGAGAAGCCCTATGCCCCCCGAGACCAGGGTAAGGATAATGGTTGGAAGCCGGCCCCATTTATCCAGCATGATGCCTATAAAGGGAAATGCGATAAAGGTGACAACGCTCATAATAATCATGGGAATAGCGCCTTTTTGCGTTGCCGCCTCGGAGGTCATCTGATATTTGTCCGCCAGCTGCACGGCCCATGAAATGATGAACGTCGCCAGTACGGTAATGTCCGCTCGGCTGATGAGGGAGCATAAGTAGCTCGATTTCAGGGCCGGGCTGCGCAGAACAAGCCGCGCAACCTCTTTCAGGCTCTTCTTGTCTTCCTTTTTAGTCTCCGGAAGGCGCTCCTTGAGACAAGCCCCGGTGAAGAACAGGCCGAGCAGGGCCATGCAGGAGGCCACGGTGAAAAGGCTTTGGACTCCGCTTTTACGGCCTATGGGGGCGATGCCCGCAAATATGATAATGCTTGCCAGTCCGATCATGATCCCGTTCAGGGCCATGCCCTTCCCGCGGTCCTTTTCCCGGGTATAATCGGCTACCATGGTGATGAACTGCGGATAGACGAGGATCAGGCCGATACCGAGAAGCAGGCGCAGAACATAGGCCGTAAAAAGACTGGGCGCAAAGGGGAGAAATTCCTGGCTCCGCGAAGGAGCAAAGCTCAGCAGGGCGCAGATTTGGGCTGCCGGGCCGGCAGGTATGTGCAGAAAAGCCGCAATGTCATTTGAATGGCCCAGAAGATAATAAAACACAAGGGCGGTGGCAAAGCCCAGAATCGCAAGTATTTTTCTGCCCGTTTTATCGGACAGGTAGCCGATGACGCCGACGAATAACAGCGTCGCGACCTGGCTCATGTTTTGCAAAAAGCCGTTAGACAGCCCGAAAAAGTCGGGCGTAATTTTGATCACATCCTTGAGAAAGGCCGGCTGGATGATTGCGGGCATGACCATGAGCATGCCGATGAGCAGGGTGTTCAGGTAGAGAAAGAAGAAATTGAGCTGCGTCAAATCAGGGGGAACTTCAATTCCTGCAAATTTTTTTGCCGCACACGGGGAAGAGTTGATTTCTGCCATAATGCTCTCCTTTGCGCAAAAAATTTGAACTTCTGCCGCTTACTGTAAATATATATTATTGCCTCGTCATCTCTGTGCACGTACCGTCCACTTTGTTTACAGACTGTTTTTTTCATTCACCCGAAAGCATGGTCGTGGGAAACCCGGCCCTGATGCAGCCGTTGAAAATCACTTCCAGAGGATCGGTGCGCATTTTCTGCAGTTTCTTGAAAATATCGGGCCGCTCCTTCTGCACGGCGGGCATGATTTCTTGCATTGCCTTGCCCACAATTTTCGGCGTTTCATAGGGGTCAAGCAGGCTTTTCAATGTTTTGGTCATCTTGCTCAGCAGGAAATCGATGTCGTCGGGTACCAGGCAGTAAGGCATGACGGCATTGCGGATCATGTCGCGGTAGTCATATTTATTGATCACTTCATCGCGCCACCAGGTGAGGTATTCCTGCACGCCGCTGCGGGAGATGTTCCCCTCGGCCAGGGCCAGGGTCACGGCATTTGCAGCTTTCCACCCGCTGATGATGGCGCCCGTCATTTCAGCCTCCTGGCACCACACGGCATCGGAAATTAAAATCACCTGATCCTTATACGGGTCGACGATATGCGAATACATATTGCCCACGATGGGCAGGCAGCGCTTCTTCTCGGCATGGCGAAACCACGGGGCAAAGTGGCCCTGCGTGGTGAAGCGCGTGAATGCGCCTTCCATATCCGCGCCGGGGTGCAGACAGGTAACCATAACAAAATGCTCGTCACGGCCTGCCCGGGGCGTCATCCAGATGCGCATGGGCGGGTCTTCATTGAGAAAGATTTGAAAGAGGGCGTATTTTTCCGGCGGCTCGACGCCGGCCATTTCATAACCCCGCGTGGTGGCGGTGCCGAAATACTTCCGGTCATGATTGAAGCCAAGCGACTTTGCCAGGCGCGAGGAGCGCCCGTCGGCGCCGATGACAAATGTTCCTGTAAAACGGCTTCCCTCGCGGGTATAGACAGTTACCCTGCCGTTTTCCGTGCGGGCGCCGATGACATTGTAGGGATTATATATATCGGTATGATTCTGCCGGGCTTCCTGAAGAAGACCTTTGAGCAGGGCCTCCTTGTCGTAGGTGGCGCTGATGCGGCCCGCTTCGCCCCTTTGCGAGTTTACCGCATAGTCGCCCAGCTGGATTTTATTACCCCTGTGCGAGTAAATTGACCAGGTGTAGAAATCCTGGTGCGCGCCGCTGTAGTCAAACGAAAAACCGTATTTGGGGAAGCAGAAGCGCCGCTGCCTGGCATTGAGAATCACGCGCTCATCCAGGTACCGGCCGGTCAGGGTGACCGCCATCATGCTGCAGGCGCGGTTGATGTCGGTTATGGCGCATTTGCGCTCGAGCAGGGCGACCTTGAGCCCGTTTTCCGAAGCGGTTTTCGCCGCCATCAGGCCTGCCGGGCCCGCTCCCACGATAATGAGATCATAGTCTTTTGCCATAGTGCTGTCCCATGCTGCATGCGGCGCCCACAACTCTCATGAATCCGGCGCCGGAGGATTATAGGTGGAAAAGATGTAGTCTAATAGACTACTTCCTTTTTTATATGCTAAAGAGCATGCCCTGTCAAGAACTTATTGGCGCGGTAAATGTGGCGCGGGCCCGGATAAAAAGCGGCTGCCCCGGCCGGGTTGCAACCCCCCTCGGCAGCCGTGCAAGAATTTTTCTGCAATTTTTCTTGACAAACACTATGCCAACGGACTATCATTCTGTCAGACTACAACTGACTAACGAATAGTCCTAGTGTCAACACAACAACTTGAGCAGGGAGGCGCCTATGGCGAGGGTTGCTTTCAATGACATGATCCACTTTACCGAGGAGCTTGTCGACCGTCGAAAGATGTTCGAGGGGCTGGATCTCGAGCCGCTTGAAACCTATATCGGCATGGACACGCGGCCTGCCTGGGAATTCAAAACGCCCCTTGCCAGCGGGTTTTACAAGCCCTTTGTGCTGAAGGGGTCCGACAAAATAGAGAAGATCACCTATGGCGAGCTGCACTACATGGGCAGGGTGAAGTATTGCGCCCTGAACTTCACGGCAGGCGACAATTACGATCTGCCCGTGTTTGCCTGTGAATTCGACGAGAGCGCTGCCCGGCTGAGCATAACGCTTGATTTCATGCCCCTGGTGGATATCGCCGTGCACCCGGAATACCGTGAAACATATCTTGATCCGCTGGCTGGCCTGTGGCGAAAATACCGTACCATCCCCGGCTTGACCAAAGAGGGCCGGTGCCTGCTGCAGCGGCGGTACGCGCCCTGGCCGTGGGCGCGGGCAACTCTTTCTCACTATCCCATCGACGGCCGCGTCGAGGAGCCTCAGGACCGGCAGGCTGTTCTTGAAGCCATATTCGATTACGCCCAGCTGTGGCTCGACATGATGAAAAAGGCCGAACCCATAACCGACCCGGCATACAAGCAGGAAATGCTTAAGCGCAAGGCGGCGCTGCAGAAGTACTACCGCGATTTGGATCCGGGCGGGGAGGTGCTCAAGAAAATTTTCGGCGAGGAAAAGAAGAATCTGTTCGTGAGCCTTATTTTTTGAAGGAGGGCAGGGCATGGCTGAAACAACATGGACGCCGTATTTTGAAAAGATGAAGCAGGCCCTCGCAGGGCTGCCGCTTGCCGGCCTTTCCACCTTGCAGGGTAGTGTTATTGGGGCTCTGCAACAGCGGCTGGCAGCGGCCGGCAGCGCAAAGATCGAGGCCTTTGGTGCGGAAAAAATTGAAAAGATCGTGCTGGCTTCAGTGTCCGGCGAAAGCGTGCAGCTGGGCCTGTGCTCGATCATTCCCGCGCAGGGCTGCGACCTGCCCATCTTCTTCTCCCGCTGGGTGGAAGACCGGGGCGGCGTGGGCATGTACGTTGACCTGCTCCCCACGGTCGACATTCTGGTCGATGAGCCGTACCGGGTGAAATATATCGAGCCCCTGGGGCCCGATTGGGAACGATTTGCAAACCTGCCCGGCATCGCCCCCGAAGAAGACGACAGCCTGCGGGCCTGCTGTTCCATTGTCTATACGGCTGCAGCAATGCTGATCGAGCGGGAGGGCATGCGGCTTGCGGCCCTTGCGCCCCATACCGACTATCTGAAACACTATATCGAGTTTTATGCAGCAGCGGCCCCAGCCGGCACCGCGGAAAAGCGGGAGGAGCTGCGGCGCAAGACCGCGGCTGTGAGACAGACACTGCGCGGGCATGTCACCAGGGTGCTTGCCGGGCCAGCCGGTCAGGGCATTGATCCGTCAGCGTCCGCGGATTTGCCAGAACTTTTATTCTAAAGAGGAGGATCGTCATGTTCGACGTGCTTCAAAAAGGCGTTCACTTTGCCAATTCCGATCCCGCCGCAAAAGACATGCTGGCCGATTTCAAAGACCACAAGGTGGGGATGAAGCTGGATGGACAGGATATGACCATCGTCATTGCCGATGGCGTGGTCGCCCTTGAAATGGGCATGCGCGAGGACTGCCATGCGGCCATGGCCATGACACGGCTTGACCTGTGCGGCGCCATCGACAACAGCTACGACCTCATGGAAATCCGGGAAAAGGGGCAGATCATCAAGGGCGACCGGAAAGACCCCAACACGGCGGTGCACTTCATGGCCCTGTTCCCCTTTTTCGATGCCATGGTCCGGCTGTACGAGCAGGACCTGGAATTTAAAAGCGATATCGATGCCATTAAAGCATCCCTGTAGAAAGAGATGGTATGGTCAAGCACACGGTCGATCCCGAGAAGTGCCGCGGCTGCGGTAAGTGCGTTGAAATGTGCGGCCTCGAGCTCTGGGTGCTGGTGGACGCGGAGGGCAATAAAAAGCGGGCCCAGGTCATAGAGGAGGCAAAAGACATCTGCCATATGTGCCTTGCCTGCCACGATGCCTGCCCCGAAAAGGCGATAACCATTGTAGAGGTGAAATGAGCATACTCAGGGGTAGCCCATATGAGCTTTCCGAAACTTCGGTATAAGCCCGCACCCGAGGCGCTTGACATCATCGGGAAGAGCCCGAACGTACGGAAGCTGGATGGGTCTGACGGTACCTTTTATGCGTTTTTTTCCGGTTGCGGCACGGCGGCCAAAACGGGCTTTATACTCTATCCCGGAGGGCTTATAGATGCCCGGGCCTATGCGCCCCTTATGCAGGGCATTGCAGCCGAAGGCTATACGGCTGTTATTGCAGCCATGCCTCTGAATCTTGCCGTGCTGGGCTCATCGCGCGCTGGAAAAATCATGGCGAGATTTTCCGAGATCGAGAAATGGGCTCTTGGCGGCCACTCCCTGGGCGGCGTCATGGCCTGCCGCTATGCGAAATCAGGAGATGCGAGAATCTCAGGCCTCGTGCTGCTGGCATCCTATCCGTCACGCCGGTTCAGCGTTGAACATATGCCGCTGAAAGCAGTGTCGATCTATGCCACAGAAGACGGGCTTATTAAGCAAAACGTTATCGAAGCATCAAAACAGAACCTGCCCGAAGACACGCACTTTGTCGGGATTCAGGGCGGCAATCATTCGCAATATTGCGCATTGGCACCGCAAAACAACCTGTACCGGGGTGACAATCCGGCGTCAATAACGCCTGCCGAGCAGCAGCAGGCAATTGTACGGGCTGTGGCGGATTTTCTCGGAACCATTTGAGTATCGGTCATGCACATAGTGCAGGCACTTACGGCATTCATAGGTATGAAGGTCTGTATATGAACAGAGCGATTACCCCGACTGGTCCGTGCCTATACGCGGGAGTTTCAGCAGGGCAAAACCCGCGTCATCTAACGGAGTTCCGTCAGGGAAATATCGCAGGCATGCGATCGAGGCATTCTATCAATCTCTTGATTCCATTCTGTCAAAAAAGCGCTGAGCACCGCATATATAGGATGAAAGTATTGCGAAAATCCAATATACTCCCTAAGAACGGGCACGGGCATCGGGGCCCCGCGGCGCTCGCATTGAAAGATCCGCTGCGAGCGCTCATGCGCAGGCATCATCGACACTTAGAGGGATTATAGAACAGTGAGCACGCGGACAAAAAACAGGGCCATACAGATTTCGCAGGGCGAGATTCAAAAAAAATACCATGATCAGATCGTGTTTGATCTTAAACGGGGCTTCCTCCAGTTTGTTACGCTGATACTCATCAGCAAGGGGCCCACGTATGCCTATGAGTTGAAAGCCGATATACTGCGCTATTCGCAGGGCGGCTTTGATATCGACCGGAACAATCTGTACAAGAAACTGCGCTCGCTGGAGCGTGACGGCGTTTTAAAAAGCTCCATGGAAAATTCAGCACGGGGAGCGCAACGGAAATATTACACGCTGACCCCGCTGGGGACGGAGCTGCTGAAAAAAACCCATGGCCTGCTTTTTCCGCTGATGAAATCGATGCGGCAACACATTGTAGACAGGAAATAATCCTGCAGATCACAATTAACAGGCGGGCATATGTCTAAAGACTTCAAAATAATAGAAAAACATCTGGAGCAGCTGCTGTTTGACATCAAGCGGGGATTCCTGCAGTTCGTGGTCCTTTCGCTGGTCAACCAGACGCCCCGGTATGCCTATGAGATCAAGGAAAAAGTGTTTGAGGTAACTGAGGGCACCTTTGATATTGACCGAAACAATCTGTACAAGAAACTGCGCACTCTCGAGCAGGAGGGCATACTCAAGAGCTTTGAAAAGCCTTCCGGGCAGGGCGCGAACCGGAAATACTACGCCCTGACGCCGTTCGGGAAAAAATTTTACCGGGAAGTGTCGGGCCTCATGGGCCCGGTGATCGAGTCCTTTTATCAGCGGATGCAGAATTTATAAAATCGCTTGCATATTTTCATAGCGCGCTCATTGGCCGGTGACTTGTTTTTGATCTTTCCCGCGCGTTCTATTTCATTATTACTTGACAATACAAGGGAGAGTAGTATACTTTAGGTAGTAGTCTTAAAGAATAATTCTCATATTCTTATAGTGCCATGTCAACCACCTATGATCTGATCGTTGTCGGCGGAGGCACCTCGGGGCTGATGGCCGCAAAAACAGCGGCTGAAAACGGCCTGCGGGTGGCCCTGCTCGAACGGAAAACCGACCCGGCGAAAATCCAGCGCTCATGCGCCCAGATGTTCCTCATGAACATGGACTCGTTTTACAACGAGCACATGTATTTTTCCCGGGAAACGAAAAAGTGGGTGTTCCCGGTGAACGGGTTTTCCGTCAATTATGCGGGGCCGTACCGGGAGTTTTACGCCCTGCATTTTACCGCTCCCAATGGCCGCGACCGCATTGAAGTGGGCGATTATGAGAAAAACGCCGGCAGCGCGGGCGTGCCGGCCGTGGTTTTCGACAAGGGAGCCCTTCTGCACGGGCTTTTTGAAGAAGGCCGCAGCCAGGGGGTGGATTTCTACCTCGGAAGAAACGTGGTCGACGCCCGCTGGACCGGGCATTGCGTCATCGTCAAAACCAGCGAGGGCGATAAGCTCAGCGGCACCTTTTGCATTGCCGCCGACGGCATAAACTCACGGCTTGCGCGAAATCTGGGCCTGAACCGGGAACGGATTTTTATCAATACCAGCCGGGCAAACAGCTATTACATCACCGGCGTCAGCTTCAAGCGCTCGGAGATGATAGCGCTGGGGCTGTGTAATGATAAGGAGCAGCTGGGAACCATTCCCTTCTGCATACTCCCGAGCGTGTACCGGCCCGATGAATACTGGCTCTATATCGTGGGCCGGGAGCGCATGGACTACCTGATCCACAAAAGCCCGTACCGGCGATGGTTTCGAAATGTCGAAATCACCCATGAGCGCTGCGCGGTCGTGAATAACTGGAGCCCGGCCAAAGAGCCCTTCAAAGACAATGTTCTTTTTGTGGGCGACAGCTGCTGGTTTGCCGAGGCTGAAAACACCGGCGCCCTGCTGTCAGGCCATAAGGCGGCCCATGCGGTCTGCCGGGCCCTGCACACGGGCAAGCCGGGTCGGGAAGGCATTATGGACTATATCGCGTGGTGGAAAAAAAACTGGCCCGAAACTCATGACTACCGCGAGTTTCTGTGCTACCCGCTGTTCAACCGGCTGTTCACGGAAGATGAAGATAATTATCTTCATCATATTGTTGTTGAGAAGCTGTCCTGGACATTGAACCCTTTTAAATTGTACAGCAATCTGATGAAAGGCATCATGCCGCACCTGGAGCGGATACGGTCGGAGAGGCCGGAAATAGCTAAAAAAATAAGCATGTTCAAGCCGGATGCTGCAGTGGGCATGATGCAGCCCGCCAAGCGCGCGGGATTCCCGTGCTACTGACAGCCGAGACCCGCCGGCCGGGAAAAGTTATTTTTTATAAGCATTTTTCTTGACAACGGACATGGATTAACATAATTCCTAATTAGTGTTAAAGACTAATACCTAAAGGATAATTTAACCTGCATGAAAAACGCCATGCGCAAGCCAGGGCAAAGCACAATCTTCGTCGACCCTCCGGCGCCCATTGCCTGCGATTTCAACTCCAATGCGGACTGGGGCTTTGAAAAGCCCGTATGGAACACGGCAACATGCGTCCGCTGCGGCGCCTGCGCCCTGCAGTGCCCTGACAGCGCAATTTTTGAAAACAGCGATGGCGCTTTCGAGGTCCACATTCAGCTGTGCAAGGGCTGCGGACTGTGCAGCCAGCAGTGCATTACCGGCAGCATCACTATGGAAGCGGCCTGCATGCGGCCGCCCTGGCTTTCAAAAAATTACTAAGGGGCTTGCCAAGCATGGATAGATTTTCCGTCTACGCGCCGCGCCTGCTCCCCCGGGCCGAGCTGTTCACGTCCGGGCGAAGGTCCTGCAAAGGCTGCGGGAAAGCCCTGGCGGCGAGGATCGCTTCTAAAGCTGTTTCCAATGCGCCTGCTGCAGCAGCTCTTGCAAAACAGCCTTTCAGCGCAGGCGGCTTTGCCCATGACGGGCTTTCCGCGGACATGGTTATCGAACGCTATATCGCAGCCATAGACGCGGTCAACAGCGCGTCGGGGCAGGCAAGCAGGTCGCTCCACAAGCCCGTTAAAAAAGCCGTTATCGGCATAAGCAGAACGGTATTTGCGGAAGATTTCCTGGCCCTTGCGCGGATTTACGAGGGGGATAAAAAAGCGCTCTACCTCTGCTTTGACAATGAACACTATATCGACGATTTTATCGCGGGCACCGGGCCCCAGCTTTTCTGCCGCAACGAGCCGTATCACGGTGCTTCAGCCCATGACATCAGCGAAATCATCCGTGAAAAAAATATTCCCCCGGAGATTTCCGATAATGATTTTTCCTATTTTGCCACCGCATGCCCGAGTTACCCCTTTGACCTCGTTGAAAAGGTGAAGCGAGGGGCCGGCTGCCAGGGCAACGGCTTTATTCTCATCCTGACGCCCTGCCCCACGGGCTGGATATTTCCGCCGCGCCTGTGCCACCGGGTGGGCTTAAGCGCAGTTGAGACCGGGTACTTCCCCCTGTATGAAAATTTTCAGGGCAGGCTGCGCATTACCCAGCCGGTTACCACGCTCAAGCCCCTGCAGCAGTACCTGGCAATGCAAAAAAGATTTTTTAACTTTCCTGCAGAGCTGATACTCCGGCTGGAGGATGCCGTCAGCTCATTTTACCGCGGCCTGGTTGCGCAGGAAGAAAAGAGACAGTCATGAAGAAGAACGACGCAGAATCAGCAGACATGATTCGGGCAGGCTGCCCTGCGTGCGGATTTTTTTGAAGTGTGCGTTAACTGCAGGGTATGAAATGAAAGCACATCGCGACATCTGTGTGGGATGCGGGGCCTGTATTAATCTCTGCCCCAGGCTCGCCATACGCTTCATCGACGGCAAATCGTTTATCGATCAGCAGTCCTGCATCGAGTGCGGGACCTGCAGGGATGCCTGTGGTGTCGACGCGCTGCAGGCAGACTGCCGATTCCCCGACCTGCTGCTGCTCAACTCTTACAGCAACCCTTTTGAGGGGGAGGCGCCGGCGGGCGATCAGGAATCCCCTGTAAAGGACAGTCCCGAATGAAAACCATGTATGATTTCGTCATTATCGGCGCCGGCCCTGCGGGCCTCATGATCGCCAGGGAGCTTGCTGCGGCAAAGCAGCGGGTGTTGCTGGTGGACATCAAAAAGGACATTGAAAAAGTCAGCCGCTCCTGCTGCACCATGCTCATCAATGAACCCAATACCCACGGCGAAACCGTGCGGGTCGTCGACAATAATCTGCATTTTGAAAAAACGGGCCTCACGGTCAAGTATACCGGCAGGTTCGTCAAAATGATTAAAAGCAGCCGCATGTCGCCCGGCGGGCATAAGCTCACCATGGTGAACAGGAAAGAGGGCGTGGCCCTGCCCTACACCAAAGAGGTGATCCTGAAAAACCTTCTTGATGAGGCCGTTGCCAACGGCGCCGAGGTCGTCACGCAGACCGCTGGCATCAGGGCCGAGAATGTCGACGGCGGGGTCCGGGTGCTGCTTCGCCATGCCCGCTCGCGCAAGGTGTACGAGGTACGGTGCAGGATAGCCTTCGCCGCCGACGGGGTCAACTCACAGATCGTCAACGGCCTTGAGCTGTTCAAGACCAGGAAATATTTCGGTTCGTTCCGCGTGGCTTCGTACTTTCTCGACAATGTCGACTACCCGTACTGGGACTCCTGGATCACCTGCGTGGGCAAGGGCCATACCAGATACGACCGGGGCCAGGTGTACATGGTGCCCAAGTACCTGCCCGATGCGGCAGAGGGCGACAAGCCCATTCTTGATGTTTTCTGCGGCACGCCCTTTGGCATGCCGGCACAAAAGGGCCTTGATTCGTTTCTGCGGGAGGGCCCGTTTCGCGACTGGTTCCGCAACGCTAAAATCGTCCATAAGGCCGCCTGCGCGCTCAATTTCTACACCTGCATCATGAACCCTGTGGAGGGCAATATCGTTGTGGTGGGCGATGCCGCGGCGTTTATCGAAACCTACTGCCAGTCGGCCATGATGTACGGCTACCGGGCAGCGCGGGCCAGCCTCAAGGTGCTTGAAACCGGCACGGGCTATGACGACTACACGAATTTCTGGCGCGAAAGCTTTGAATACTGCTGGCCCGGCGAGATCGAAAAAGCCCTGCAGGGGTTCGGCCTGGGCCAGCTGTCCGACGAGGCGCTCGATTATATTTTCAGCCTCACCGACGGCGAGGAGTACGAGGGCTATGTGAGCGAAAACACCGCGCCCGACGTGATGAAAAAGGCGATCATGAGCCATATCGACCAGATGCGGCGCGAGCGGCCCGAGATCGCGGCGGTCATTGAAAAGCACTGGAAAGCGTCGGCCGAAGACATCGTGCAGGCATAGAAAGGAAATGCTCATGGCGCGGGTAACCATTCCGCAGCTCACCGAAAAGCGTAAGGCATCTCTGGCCCAGTATGGCCTCAAGATAGTCGAGCACATCGACGTCGACGCGTTCGAGCGAGTGGTTGTCGGCTACCTGGACAGGCACACGGTCCTGCACCTTGCCACGTTCAGCGGCAGCGAGGTGCGCAGCACCGCCCTTGAATACTTCAACGACGGCTTGACGGTCTTTGTTTTATCCGAGGGCGGCGGCAAGATCGCCAACATAAAGGCCCGTCCGCAGGTCTCCTATACAATCGCCGACCCCTATAATCCGGCAGAAGATTTTTTCGGCGCCGCAGGCCTGCAGGTGTGGGGCAGCGCATCGGTATTCATGAAAAACGACGATCCCGGCCGGTTCCAGGAGATTCACCGGCATGCACGCTTTGCCGACGCCCTGAAAAAACAGGGGCTGGGCAATCAGGCAGCGGCCATCAATTTTTATGTCATAACCATAGTCCCGAGGAAAATCATCTACCTCAATTACCGGGAGGGATTCCGCAAAGCCACCTGGGAGCAGGAGGCATAAAGTTTTTAAAGTTCAGCCGGTACCCCGGTGCTCTACTGGCACTGGCAAAAACGCCGCAAGCAATTTTTCATAGAAGGGGGCATAGTATGAAGACTATGCGAAAAAACTTGTTATGTCTGATTTTTTCAGTATGCTGCATGCTGCTGTGCATGGGCACAGGCTGTAAAAGAGATTCCGTGACCTACTGCGGCGAGGGTGAGGCGACCGGGGCGTGGAGTGACTGTGACCCAAACCGCTATAATGTTGAAGGCCCGGCTGAACGACTCCTCAATAAAGGTGTTTCAAAGATTGTTATGGTAGACCTGACAGTGGGGGGCGTGCGCTTCTCCAAGACCTATGATGTCGTCCAGATGACGAAACGGGCCATGGCCGACTGGGAAAAAGCTCAGGCAAAATCCACAAATCCTGTGGTTGCTGAACCCGGCAAAATCGGTGTTATCTATGTTTTACATGGCGGCTTTACAACCTATAAACCCCAATATCTCTGGGATTGCTCTGTTCAGATGTTTTCCTACGACCCAAATCACCCGGTGTATATATTGTATCTGTTTAATAAATTCATGTGGAGCAATATACTGACCTCAGAGGAGGCAATCAAGCAGCTTCGCCAGTACAGTTTTGAGTATCAGCGACTCGGCGGCACGGATCCTTTTGACAGTATCAGTCATTTGCAGTTTCAGGACCTGAAAAATGAACTTACTACTCTGGGAAACGCTCATGGGTTAAAGTTCGAAGCCGACTGGGCGTTCTGGATGATTGGAGATGATGTGTCTCATTATCCCTATCCCCGCTATCTCTACAATCCCCCTCAGGATGCACAATGCGCTGCCGATGTGCCATCCCCCACCACTCCCCTTGTGTGGGTGAATGATATTACCAATCTCATGGAGAGGTCATATCCGACAGCGCCTCCATGCTGGACAAAAACAAGCGGTGTCCCTACAGCTGATCAGCATGTATCTCTTGACGCCGGCCCCAATCCTGTTGCCGAAGATGCAACTCTTGCCCTGCTTCAGGCCGAGGCGGTTGAGGCGGGCATGTCAGATAAGGTGGCTGATGCAAAAACAGGCGTCATACTCCTGAATCATGCTATCAATGATAACAATGAGGCATTTGATCCGAAAATAGACGACACGGTTAATTTGAATAAAAACATCAAGGCACAACTGCTTGCACGCCATCCTTCAATGGACGCCGCTAATATTGTCGGCGCCTATATGGGGATTAAAGAAAAAAATCCTGAAAACGGACTTGTTGAACGCACCATACACATGCGCGGCGAAGATCTTGGGTATGCATGGCTCTATGAAAGCGCCAAGGCAATGCCGGGTGATGAGTGGGGCTATCTGTATTGGGATGCCCTTGAGTATTTAAAAAACAGAGGGGTCAAGCATATTGTCATCGGATTTCCCCAGATCATTACTGATTCGGTTCTCAATCTTGTCGAGATTCATAATCAGATCGCCAAGGAAATCGGCTATAAAACGTGGCTTGGTCAAAGCAAACCCGATCTGCAGAGCCTATATCCCGGCACGGGAAATCCCTTTGCAGATCACTGGGGTATCTGGGTTGATACCAATTGCGGATCCGGGGAATGCTGTTTTGAAATGGGCGGATGCAGCGATGGCAGGCCGTATCCGCCGCCACGACAGACAGCTAACAACATAAAACGCGGCGCCATGGATCCTTCGGTCGCCTTTGATGTAAGCGAATACGGTCATCTTGGCTACAATCAGGCGCTTGGCGCCCCTGATCTCGGCGGACCGGTACAGGACCAATATACCGGAACCTGGGCGCTGTACCGGCCGCCTAATGGCGACCCGCGGGTGGGACAGATGCTTGCACAACATGTTCTCAATGCCGTTCTGGCAGCACCCGAGTAGTTTCACAGGTTTAGGAGTATATAAAACAAAAAGTGTTTTTGATCCGAACAATGTGTCCGCTCCAGCAATAGGATTCCTCGACTTAAATATTTGTCTTGCGAACTGCGTTGGTGCGACATTGTACGCGGATTTAATTATATTTTCAGCCAGCGAAAGGAGCGTCGGCATGAGCAGAAAATCCCTGCCCGAAGCGTGTTTTGAAATATTAGAGCGAGAAATTAAGCTTCAGAGAATTTCCGGCTTTGAAGATTTAGAGCGAGTTAAACTCCTTAACGGCGACGATGGCGGCGGACTAAAAATTTATACTGGGGATAAAATCAATCGCGTCGTTCTGGTTGATTTCAAGCTCGGAGAGGGCGTGCCCGTGCCGCATCATGATAATCGCCTTACCGTTGGCGCTGAAATATTTCAGGTTGCCCCGGACTTTAGCTGCAAGCTTCCGATATGGGGAATAAACTCTGTTATCATGAAGGACGGCACGTACTACTTCGATTCCGATTTTTCCTTCGGCTTCGACCTGGTGGAGGACTACGGCTTTACCATGAAGTATCTCGAGCCGTTTCAGGAGGTTTACCGGAAATTCAGCCGGCACCCTGATTTGCAAATAGTGCCTCTTGCGGATTTGACCACCTGGGTGCGAACCTATATCTCGCCGGTATTTATCAGCGCCATAGCCACTGTGGACAAGCTCCAACCCGTCTACGACCTCGCGGCCGAACTGATAAAGCTTTGGGTGCGGATGCATGCCGATGCACAGCCGCAGGACGAATCTTTCAGGGAAAAACAGCGGCGGCGGATTCAGGCTCAGTATGCAGGAATGAAGAACACCGACAGAATGGGGAAAATACTGCTTGGCGCTTTCGGTGGCGAAACTTTCGGAAAATTTTTTAAGGCAATGTCCTCATAGCTTATTATTGTCAGGTTTAAGCATATCCTGTTCCGGCCACTGATCCGGCAGACAATTATGCTGTGTTGAAACCCAAGGAGGGAAAATCAAAGTCTTACCTTGATCTCCCAGTGCCCAGATCCGTCCGGGGTGGGGAGCCAAATATTAAAAAGCCCGATTCCACAAGGAGTCGGGCTTTTTTAATTCCAGAGTCAGTGTGCGCAAAGAACTTAAAGGAATTCTATTTGGTTTTTTATAGCGTTTCTTGAGAGGCGTTGTAAAACATTTAAAAGTCTGCGAAGGGTTTCTCCAATCGGAAGGTGTTTTGAAACAATAATACCAAAGTGCGCCTTGCCGCTATCAAGGTATTCGTTATGCAGCAGAACGAAATCTTTCACATTATAGGTAACCAGACATCTTCCCTGCTTTGCCGAAAATTGAAGTTGCTCATCATCCGACTTGCCTTTTTGGCTTAGTTCTTGAGCGTGATAAGCATCGTAGCCTCTCTGGCGAAGAGCATGTGCTACAGCAAGCTGCACATCTTCATCCAGCAGCAGTTTTATCTTCATGCGCGCGCTTTCCGTTTTGCCGGGTTGTGTCCCGCTTGTTTTTTCCAAAAAGCAATATCTGAAGATTCTTTTATTTCACTATCCAGTTCTTTCTGATGGTCAAAATAATATGCAAGAGCGGAATGCACTTGTGCGGAAGTAAGATGAGATAGATTTATAAGAATCTCATCAACGCTCATCCCCATCTGGTAATACTCGGCAATACATCTGACTGTAATTCTTGTTCCATCAATTACAGGTTTACCATGAGCAATATCATGCCGGAATATAATGTAAGGATATGTTATTTTTGCAAGAGCTTTACCCATAACAAATATCTCCTTAAAAGATTGATTAACAAAACATCGCCGGGATCGAGTCCTATGATGACCACATAAAAAAAACTTTTTAAAATGCGGGTCTATATCGGCAAAATTTTACGTTTTGGAATTTTTATTTCCAGCAGAATATCATCAGGCACATCTATTAAAATACTGCTCACCGTAAGCCTTCTTTCAAGCAAGCCGACAAAGCATTTTAAAATAAAGCCTTGATTTTCGAGCCATTCCATCCCAAACCCCTATAAAGCAGTATAGAAAGCAGAGGCTAATGTGTCAATCAAAAGATAAGCAACAGAGATCCGTCCGCGCTGGGGAGCCAATTTTAAAAAGCCCGATTCCGCAAGGAGTCGGGCTTTTTTCTTTGTTCTTCCGCTTTAGAAATTGCATAACTACATAAGAAAGTGCAACTGTAATAATGCAACTTTAAATAAGTGTGTGGAGCTTTGCCATGACTTCAGCAAGGATATCTTCTGAAACCCGGCCAACACCTTTGGCTTTCCGAGCCTGCCAGTCAAGACTTTTGACCTGATCGCTTAAGATGACCCCTTTGATATCTTTAACATTAACGGCGACCTCAAAGGGATACCCCTTGGCCTTGCTGGTAATTGGACAGAACAGTGCCAAGCCTACCCGTCGATTATACTCACGCGGAGAGAGAACCAACGCGGGACGATGGCCGGTTTGTTCATGTCCGCTTTGAGGATTAAACTGAAGCCAGACAATATCGCCCCTTTCCGGCACAAAGGCCGGCATTACCAGGCCTCCTTGCCCTGGGCCGGGCCAAAATCAATTTCGCCGTGGATATTTCCTTTTTTAATCTTTTTAAGCATATCTTCAAGCGCAAAGACTGGTTTCTCAACGGGCACTATCACCAGGCGGTTGCCTTCCTCAAGTATCTCAACCTGGGATCCTTCATATAGCTTAATATCTTTGGCCACCGGGCTTGGAATCCGCACACCCAGGCTATTACCCCATTTTCGCACAGTTGTAATCATGACAAGCCTCAATGAATAAATGTTTATACATAGTATATACATCCAAAAAGATTATTCGTCAATAGGGTTTTATCTAGTATAATCCCCCGTTGTTTTTTTTCTACCTCTCTGGGCACAGATTCGATTTCTTATTCGGAATCGTATTTAGATGCTACTATTAGTATACATCAGTAATGCGGTAGGCTTGTGCAAAATTGTCTAAAAAGGAAAATAAAAGCGTTACAGTGATCTCCCAGTGCCCAGACGAGTCCGCGCTGGGGAGCCGCTTTGTTGTGGGTGTCACAGCATACAATTCTTATTCCGCCCATCTCTAAGTCAGTAAAACAGGAAGTCGTTTTACGGAACGTATCCGTCGCGCTTCATGGTCGTGGCGGTAATGAGCCCGTGGCGCTTAGGCCACTTTCGAAACTCCAAGGTCAAAGAAGCATGGTTCAATAGTATGACACGCAATGTGGGCTTTTATAAAAAAGGCCTGGCCACTATATCTAGCAGTCAGGCCTCTCTGATACCTCAGCCTCGATTTTAATTATTACCCACCAGCGGAGCAATCATTTCAAGCATCCTGCATGCCAATGCCTGCAGCGCAGGGTTGCGGTCAAGTGCCGCATTAATGCCGGCGGCATTGGTGTAATAAATTTGTATTACCTTGTGGCCAATAGCGCTTTGCGCCAGTTTGCTGTCGCGGAATGTGCTCAGGTTTTCAAGCTTGGGATTGTCCGCACCCAGTACCTGCTTTGCAGGGCATGGGGCTCCAATGGTTGTCGATTTTGTAGAAAGGGGAAATGTAACAGTATCGCCAATAACCGGCGGGTCATAGTCTTGAGGTGTCTCGTTGGAATCATCCTCATTAACAAAGGCGACGAAAACCTCCTGGGGGGAGATAACGGTTTTATTTGCTTTGGAGTCTTCAGAAAGCCATCGCCTGTGGCGATGGCTCCTGAAGAAGGAAACTTGAAACACTACGTGTTGTGAATGTCAGAAGAACAGGTACAGGCTCTGCGGCCAGGCGCGGCACCCCAATGAATTGCCCTGGTTGCCCTCCGCGTTGCCATGGAGTTCCACCATGATGGCGTAGGTGAAGGCCTCTTTCGGGTCGAAGTAGTGGTAGGCGGTGGTGCCGCCATAGGTGACAGGATTGCCCAATTTGATGGCCCACCAGTCCCACTCCGGCGTATTGTTCCATTCCCACCAGCCGGTGATGCGATCCTGGTTGCCAAGGTACACCTCATGGAAGCTGTTGTTGGCGTCAGCCTGCATGTTCCCGAAGACGCCTATCTTGTGCTGGGAAGTCGTGCCGTTGATGAGGGGCAGTGCGATGGCGCTCTCGATGTCGAAATCCTCGTCCACGCCGTAGTAATTCTGGTGCAGCTCGGCTATCGCCCGGACATTGATAGGGGACCCCAGGGAGCAGTCGGCAGTGCCGCTGTAGACGTCCTGGCCATTGATGGTCGACCGATACTGGTACCAGGCCTCCGGCCGGTGGCGGATCGTCAGCGTTCCGTGGCCGTAGTAGTGGGCGCCGGCGGTGCCGGCGGCGACAATATCCATATCATCGTTATAGTAATCCATAAGGTGTACCATGGTGTTTGGCCATTGGCCGATCTGGGCCGCTTCATTCTGTTGGCTGGTCACCACAAGCATGTTCGCTGCCGGGGGGGTGGGGTCGTTGTACTTGGCAACGGCAATGTCCGTGGCCGAGTTGAAGGAGATATGGCCCGAGACCGTCCCTGCGCTGGTCCCGGTGGCGTACGACCCCCAGTTCCACTGGATATAGGCTTGCGTGTAGCCGGCCGGCCAGAACCACCACTTTTCCACCGGGTTGAGCCTGGCCGGATACCCGTTGTCGGTAGAAGAGCCCAGTGGCACGATAGTCATGTTATGCTCTGTCAGGGTAGACCAGTCTTCCACGAAGTACTCGGTGCCGGGGGGCGAGGGGTTGTTGGTGAAGTTTTGGATCTCATCGGGCTCGCCCACCATGCGCACGTTCAGGCCGAAGCTGTGCCGCGAGGAGAGCTGGGCTGCGATGAAGTCGGCCCGCGAGAAAATGTTGTCGGCATCCGCTGGCAGCATTGACACCGCAGGGTTCGTGGTGGTGATGTCCGTGCGCAGCTCAGAGTAAAACAGCACGAGGCGGTCGGTGCAGCGAAGGAACTCTTCGACCTGCTCTTCCAGCTGTGGCTGGAACTTTTTGGTCATCCACTGCTCGGCGGTGCCGGGATAGTCTCCCAGCCCGTACGGCCGGGCTATGGTCTTCGCAGCGGCCTTGGTGGTGGCGTTGTCCCAGGGGTTGTCGCGGTAATGAAGCCCCTCCACCATCAGGGCCGCGCCCTTGAGCTGGATCTGCACGAGCTGCTTGAAATACATCTCCAGCGCGAGGTAGCGGTTAAGCACCTGGGGATCAGTGGGGCCTGTTTTAGGATCCTGGGCCACCAGGACATCGGTGAAGGCGTCGAGAGCGCTCTGCAAGCCCGCAGCCTTGCCCACCATGAGGTAGTAGATATCGAAGAGCTGCTGGTCTATGCTGGTGGTGCCGGTGATGATCTGGTTGGCCAGCAGCGCGGCCTCTGTCTTGCCCTGTGCTGTGCCGATCATGGTGGAGGACAGGGCCTGCATGTTGGCGTACGTGTTGTCGATGATGCTCTCGCGCTGCGCCAAATAGAGGCTTTGATCGTTTTTGTTGATTGTGGCCATGTCGAGTTGGATCTGGTACGCGAGGTCTTTCAACTGGCCCTGGATAATCGCCAGGTCATTGATGATGAGGGTGAGATCGCCCTCCATTTGCGCGAAGTCCGCCGCGTTCTGGTCATTGCCGCTCCCGCCGCTGACCAGCGAGAGCAGCCAGCCCATGCACTTCGAGCCGGTGTAGGAGAGGGCGCCGCTGAGGATTTGCTGCAGTATCCAGGAAGCAGCTCCTGCCCCCCCTCCCTGCAACTCTTGAGGTTGCTCGGGTTGCTCGGGTTTACATGCAGTAAAGCCCGTTGCCAGCACCACAATTAATATCCACGATAAAATAATCCGAGTATAACGCTGCCGGTAAAAATGTCTGATTTGCATGGTCGGCCCTCCCTTTGTCTGATTGATAAAACTTGCATTGTAATAGGTAGATTATAACATGGGGTCTGGGGGGTATCAATGTAAAAGCGGGCGCACGTTGAGGAATGGGGCTTTGGGGGCGTCTTTAGATGCTGCTCTAAAATATTTTGCGGCGCGCAAGCCTTGCTTGCGCTGAGCCTCTGTTGGGATGAGGCTCGGGAGGATCATCGGTTTCCAGTGGCAGCGGCGGTTTTTCCTGCTCCCTGGCCGGTGTGCGGAATGCCGAAGGCAAGCAGGAGGGAGACCAGGCAGGCACAGGCCCCGAAGAGGTAAGGGTGGCTGAATCCGGGCGCCCATCGTCCCGCGTCCGGCGTGAGAGGCACTGCATTTCCCAGGGTGGCGCCCGTCTCCGCGTAAAGCGTCTCGAAAACATTGACGCCGATCAGCAGGCTGAGATTGTAGAGCGTCCCGAACACGGCTGAGGCGGCTCCCTTTTGTTCCATGGGAGCGGAGTCGAGGACCTGCTTGGCGTTGGCTGCCATGAACAGGGCGTAGGCCAGGGCAAGCCCCACGAGAAAGATAACGACACTGGCAAGCCCCGGCGCACCCAGCGTCCGGGCGAAGAGCAGGCAACCTGCCGCAGCCACGCCCATGCCCGCTGCGCAGAGGCGTGACGGGGCGAACCGGTCGGCCAACCGGCCCGCGAGGGGCGAGAGGACCATAAAGGTGACGGAGTATATCATTAGCACCATGCCCGCACGCTCCGCTCTCAGCCCCTTGGCCAGTTCGAGGAAGAACGGCATTAGAAAAGCGTTGCCTCCCATGAGGATCAGCCCGGATACGGTGATGGCGTTGGCCAGAAGAAAACGCCTGTTCTTCAGAAGAGCTGGCGCGATCAGGGGGTCCTTCGCCTTGAACTGCCGAGCGAGAAAGAGTAAGCCGCAAACGGCGGAAAGGCCGAGGAGCGCCGGGAAGGGCAGAGAATCCCAGCCTTGCTTTTGTCCAATGTTGAGGGCGAGGACGAAGGAGACGACGACGAGCATGCTGAGCAGGGCGCCCAGATAGTCCAGTTTGCCCATCGGCTTTCCGGCGCCCATCCCGCCGGGGATCGCCCACGAGGCGAGAAGAATCGCCAGGACGCCGATGGGCACGTTGACGAAGAAGACCCACTGCCAGGAAAGCCTCTCCGTCAGAAAGCCGCCCAGCGGTGACCCCACGGCGATCCCCAACGCGCCGCACGTGGCCAGAATGCCCATGGCCCCGCCCACCTTGGCAGCCGGGAGAAATCGGGAGACCGCGGTGTAGGTCATGATCACCAAAATGGAGCCGCCAAGACCCTGCACGCAGCGAAAGAAGACGAGCATGCCCAGGCTTGTGGCGAGGCCGCAGAGCAGCGAACCGGCTGTGAAGACGGCATAGCCCCAAATGAACAATGTTCGGGGGCTTACGGTGTCTGCAATGCGGCCGATAAGCATCATGGCCCCGCAGTTGAACAGGAGGTAGCTCATGGTGACCCATGAGACGGCGCTCGTGCCGGCGTGGAAATGCCGCGCGATGGTGGGAAGGGAGATGTTGACCACGTAGATGTCCAGTCGCGCCATGAAGACGGCGACGGCCACGCAGCCGACGAGTCGCAGATGCGAGCTCCTGCCGGTGATCATGCCGCTGTTCACCTGGCGTCAATCACAAATGTGGGAATGATGCTGCCCCCCTGTGCAACGTTGGTGATCTCGGCGGTGCTGATCCGAGTCAACACGGCCGAGTAACCGCCCGAAAAGTGGAAAGGATCCGTGTCTTCGTAGAACTCCCGGAGAGCGAAGCCTTTCTCCAGGAGGGGGTACTCCTCACGGGTGACCTCGATCTTCTCTTGGATGATGCACTCGCCCTCGACGGCCTCGCGGACGGCATCGGCCCACTGGGTCTCGTCGCACCCCCACCCAAGGCGAACGCCCTTACCGCCGGCTGCGTGCGCGGGTTTCAGGACGAGGTTGTCTTTATGGTTCCGCACGTAATCCAAGAGGTCAATCCGGTGGCCCCCGGCATCCGTGGAGTAGCCTTCCCGAAGGATCCGGCCCCAGGGAATGTGTGCGCGGATGGCGTCTGCCTCCTCCCCAGTGAATCCGAAATCGTGGCTCTCGTCCGTCAGGAGAGCAAAGAGAAACTTGTGGCTCAGCAGTTCGCTCCGGAACGGGTTCACCAGACAGACGGCCCTGTGTTTCACAGCCTGCATGAGCGGGGCGATCTCTTCGGACCGCTCCAGGCAGTCGTCGGTGTGCATGATCCGATAGACAAGGTCCACGACGCGCCCCTTCGCCCGAAGTTTTCCTCCGTGGAAATCCAGATCCTCCGGATGGACCGCCGCGGCTTCGAGGCCCAGTTTCTCCATGTCTTGGGCGTTGAGGCGGGCGAAGAGGTCTTCCAGGCCGCCGGGGAAACTGAGGATGCACATTCTGGGCGTACCTGCGCCTCCCCAACTCTGCCATGCGTGCATGAAGGTCTGAATCATGCCGATCTGCACGAGATTCGGCCGCACGTCGTAGCGCTCCTCGAAAGTTTTGTAGAATCCCAGCCCCTGGAAGAGGGGGACAAGCCCGTCGTTGCAAACGCCCCCCATGGGGATGTCGCCGTTCAGTTCCACGAAGCGGACTCCGGCCTCCGTGGTGAAGGAGTCGAAGCGCAGAATAGACCGCCCCGCCGGGGCCGGCGGCTCCAGCGAGAGGATGGTCCCGATCCACTCGTTGAACCCTCCGAGATAGTCCGCATGGAGCTTCTGGTCTTCGAGGACGGCGTCGCGGACCTTGCGGATGGCCCTCGAAAGAACCGACACGGCACGATGCACCTGTCGCATTTCATCGGTGGTCACGAATCGGGGCCGGGCCACCATACAGAAGGGCCTCTCTCCGAAGGTCAAGCCCCGGTCCTTTTGAGATTGAACGAGGTGCTCGATGACCGATTCAGGCTCGGGCCACGACGATAGCACCTCGTTCCAGTAAAGTATGGCGTCGCGGCGCAGGGCGGAGAAACGTGTGTCTTTCACGATGCACCTCCTGAAGATGGCGTCAGAACTTTTTGCAGCAAAATATCTTTCTCGGTTTTAACAAAGTATTGTCTTCCCCATGGTTGTACAAGGCCGGCACTCGAATCGGTTATAGCGGAGGTCAATTGCCATGCCGGCATGCCCCCTGTCAACGCATCGCCGCCGCCCCCATGAGTGGCCTACGCATGACTCGGGGTCATGGCTGGTCCCTATCCATTACCATGCAGGAGATTTCATATCATCTTCCGGAATCCCTGATATAGCTCAATAGCGGCTCGAAAGCATCTGTTGTGATACGGCATTGACCTATAAACGGATGGTCTAAGACATAAATCAAATACAACACGAGTACGCTGATAAATATTAGAATTGCCGTCATGAAAAATTGATGACTGACATTTTTTGCACCGAAAAAGAAGGTAAAAAAAATCAATACTATCGAACATATTATCAATACCATCCATATTATTTCGGGTATATGCTCCCTGCTTTTCAGCAGTCTGAGCCGCCTGTATTCCCCAACTTCGTTCAGATTTTTCAGCGATTCCGTCAGGACATTATTGTTGGGCATAAGAGAGCCATCGATGGATATGAATATTTTTTTTAACCTTCCGAATATCTTTGCTGCTTCGGGATTTCTTTTCCCTTCAGACAGAGATTCCCATTCTTCTTTTGTTACTTTCATCACGTAATCACGGATTGTTGTTTCAATATCTTTTCTTGTAGAATCGGGAAAAGCGGAAGCATCATAGTACAGGTCAAGTAAATGATTTGACTCCTGCACAATTATTATATTGGTTTCCCTCAGGCTGTTCCAGGTTGCATAGACGACAAAAGCAATGAGAACCGCATAAATAAAACAGATGGCATTATAAAGGTAGCCGGCAACATCGTGGTTTTCTTTCAGCAGTTCATGGGGAATTATTTTTCTTATTGCTTTCAGCATTACAAAAAAAACAGTAATGCTTACAGCAGATAAAATGATTACGGAAACTGTAAAAGGGAATTGTAAAAATAATTTCATTGATATAATCTCGCGTTGTGATGATTGATGAATTATTGATAAAACTCGCCTTAGGCCAGGATAAAATATATAATGAGGGCGGTTTGTGTGTCAATGCAAATGGTACAATAAAATGCGGGCCATGACTTTAACCCCATGTTTTTTTCGGCACTGATTAATTTGTCAAGAAACGAACGCCAAAACAGGGATGTGTTCCAAATTTACCGGAGATTTATTAATGTGACTTTCTCAATTATTGTGATATGGACGACGTAAATGTGAGCGACTAAATATTTCAGGAGGTTTACCATGTCTATCAGCAGAAACGGCCCCGATGCAAGTCTTAGCACCCCCGAACGACTGCTCGGGAACGCCCGTCATCCACGCTTCGTTTTCCCGCGGCAATCACATATCATATCAGTAAAGCCTTGCGGGTATCTACTGGCATTGATATTTTTCTCCCTGTTCTTTGTTGTTCCGGCCATTGCGGATATTGATAAGGTGGTTTACTGGGCTCCGTGGGTAACAAAAACCGCGATAAATTCCGCGACTATCAGCTGGCACGGACCAATCAATGCGGCGGGCGTGAAGGCTGGCGAAATACAATACGCCACGACGAGTTATTATAATGAGCATGCTCATGAATTTAAAAATACTGTAGAAGCTCTGACAACGGGCGCCTATCAACATGTACAGCTTACCGGCCTTGAACCAGATACAGAGTATACCTATCTCGTGGAACCTTCAGCCGAGACAGCGGCATTTACCCCCCGCACGTTCCGGACGATGCCGGCCAGCGGTCCATTCACCTTTATTGTCATAAGTGATACACATGCTCAGGAGCAACGGTTTCAATACGTGGCCAATGCCATTGCTGCAAATGAAAAGGAAACGGATGTGCTTTTTATTCTAGACGGCGGGGATTATACCGGGCATGATACCGAGGACCAATGGGCCCAATTTTTCGAGGCAGCCGACGTGATGCTCGCGAAATTCGCCCTCTTTACCACAGTTGGAAACCATGAATATCATAATTCCAGCGCCGACGTGCCTACAGCAGCCGTGCAATATCATGCGGCATACGATATTGATATGGGTGCGCCCTTAAACTATTCCTTTGACTGTGCCCGTATCCGGTTTGTCATTCTTGATAGCCCGGATCCTCTTACTGGTGAAGATCCGCATACTTCTCTGGCCCTTGCCCAGAGCCAGGCGTCCTGGCTTCGGGATCAGCTGGACAATACTATGTTCGGAACATTTACCATTCATCACCACCCCATCTGGGATTATTTCAACGCCACGAATAATGCCAACCTTCAACCATGGGAAGACTTGTATCATGCCTATAGTATCAGCGCGACTTTTGCCGGCCATACCCACACCTACCAAAGGTATTCGGTGAAGGGGATTCCCTATTTCATCGTCGGTAATGCCGGGGGCGCATTTTCGAACCTTAGCAGCGATAATGGCACTCCGGTGTGGTATGTGACGGGAATAACGAGGAACCTGGGGTATCTGAAGGTCACTGTAGATCCGGTCAAAAACACGGCCACAGCGCAGGAGATTCTCATCGGCTCTGTTGAAACGGATAATTCTACGGAGGTTACACTCTATCCGCCGTATACGTTTGATACCCTTACATTTCCGTTGAAGCCCAAAGGTGGTTTGGGTGGTGGTGGGTGTTTCATTGCTACCGCGGCTTTCGGCTCATACTTCGATCCGTCTGTGAAGATATTGAGAGATTTTAGAGACAAGTTCCTCTTTACAAACCATGTCGGCCAGTCTTTTGTCAACTGGTACTACAAAGTATCCCCTCCCCTGGCGGATTCAATAAGGACAAGAGAGATCATGAAAACGATTGTGAGAATAATTCTGCTCCCAGTAGTGGGCTTTGCATACCTGTGCTTGAAGGTTGGGGTTCTTACGACGCTTTTAGTGCTTCTCTTCTGCGCGGCCTTTATTTATCTGGGGATAAGAAGATGCTATCGCCTTAGATATTGTGTGCAGGCTGAAAATCCCCTCTAACTCCAATGCTGTTCATTTAAGCAAAAAAACCTCCTCGCCCCCGGCACGGGGGAGAGGATCGAGGTGAGGGGGTCGTGTTTTTTTGCTGTGTTTTCAACACCCCTCATCCTGACCTTCTCCCCTCAAGGGGAGAAGAAACTCTTAAATGAACAGTATTGCCTCTAACTCCCCTTTGCAAAAGGGGAGAACATTTTGCTCCCCCTTTTTCAAAGGGGGATTAAGGGGGATTTTAACCGGCCCCTTATTTATGTGGGGCTGTACTTAGTAGGGGGGAGGGGTCCTCACCTGTTAGCAAATTGTTATAAATAGTGTTAAAGAATCCCTAGTACAACGCCCCGCAAACAAGGGGGCAAAAAAATCCCCCTTTAGCAAAGGGGGTTAGGGGGATTTGTCAGCTGAAGAAATCCCCCTGTATCCCCCTTTTTCAAAGGGGGATGAAAACAGGCATATTTTTGATATACTAGATATTGACCCCTTTATTGTGTGGCACTGTACTTAGTGCCGCACTCATGAGGCATCATTTTCATAGGTATAAGAATATGCAGTAACAAATGTTCCTGCCCCGGTTCTCTCTCTGTATTTAACCGTCACAGTTGATCCGGCAACAGTAACCAATGTATAGCCGAAGGCGCATTGTCGCGAAGTAGCACAGGCAGTAGATTCTCCATCATTGTAATTGTCAAACAGGACATTCAGGGTTCTCGGTGCATTTGACGCATGGTCCGCACTGGTCACGGGAGAGATAACATGAGAGCCCGTTACTCCGTCCAGACATTGATAGGTGGTATGCGAGGATACACCTGTCACCGCAGCAAAATCAAACTTATGAAGATGCCCGCAAAAATATATATCAGCTTTAGCGTTTTCCAAACTCGACCAGAAAGCATCTCTCAGCGAGGGATTTTTGCCGAGCGTATCAGTAGAATACGTATCAATCTGAAAGGCCGGCGAATGACCGAATACGAATAAGTGCTGTTGCTGTCTTCCCGCAGTGATGCTGTCAAGCCAGGTCTGGTTGACCTTTGTATCGGTTCCAAATCCTGTGGCGTATTCATCAAGGAGAATAAACAGACTGTTATTATATGCGACATAGTACGTGCCGCCTACTTCTCCCGCAGGCCCGTTCTGTGGCAGAGAAGGAAACGCGGCATTCCAGGTCGAGAGGGTATCACCCCAATCACCCGATGAATCAATTTTGTATTCGTGATTGCCGGGTATCGGATAGAAAGCGATTCCGGCATTGCTTAATGGCGTTGAAACTATCGTCTTGTAATATATTAATTGCGCCGCAAAATTTTCTGTGTATGTACCGAATACTCCCGCAACCTCGTCACCCGCGGAAAATACAATACTTGCCTTTTGGGAAATTATGTCATTTACAATGTCAGTGGTAATAGCCGGAGAATCAACACTTCCCGAACCCACCTCGCCCAAATCCACCTCTCCGAAGCCACCGGGATATACATGATTGTCAGACATAACGGCAAAGGTGAAGGGCCCACGGCTTGATTCACATCCGATGTTGCCCGAGTAGGAAACAAGCAGGATAATAATCCACAAGAACAGTTTGAGTACACGCTTCCTCATTTTTGGCCTCCTCATAAAAGCTGTAACGGTTCCAGACCCCACAATCTTAGATAGAATTCGGGGCCGGGGGGGCGGGGTATAGGGTTTGTTATTAAATGCCGGGTTTCATTTCTCAACTCGACTGACGAGCTCTGTCAGCATTCTGTTTAGACTTCTTATTTCGGTGCTTTGTCCCGAGCGTATCCAAATAGGCCAAAAGAGATTGCCCGGATGGTTTTTTTGATGTCGGCTTTTGCGCCGGTCGGCGAGAGGCAGTTTGCCTGCGGCTAATCTTTATCTTTTTTAAGTTGTATTTTTGGATAATCGATTCAGCAGTCTTGTTAATTTCATCGCATGAGCAGTTTTGTGCCGCTATCTTGCTTCTTGTTTCATGCAATTGCCAGAGGGCAAAATCTTCGTCTTTGGTAAAATCGTTTTTATATGCCCGCATGACTTTCATGCATATTCTTTTAATATTGGCTTCTGCTTTAAGATCTGCAGATTTCTACACAACACGTTCGCCTGTTTTAAGCACCTCGCGGGCGAAGGGATTGTCCTGCGTAAATTCGCTGGTTAAATAGGGGTGCGGCTCTATTGCTGCGTCAATATCTCTGGCAACCCTCATGAGTTGAAAGGTGAAGTCGATACTGTCTCCCGCAAACGTATCAGTTAAAAGAGCCACGTCAATATCGCTCCATTCATGAGCCGAGCCCTTTACGCATGAACCGAAAAGATATGCTGCATCAATATTAATCTTGCGTTGCCGCAGCTCACCCACATAGCGCTTTATCAACTCATGGATTAATTTTTTATCTTTTGTTTGAGCCATGTCCGCACATCCTCTATTTTGCTGATGTTTTGCTCTGTGAACCCCCTGGTGCACTTTCTGTAAAAATCCTTCTTGTAATCTTCGTACCGCGTTTCAAGGTTAAAAAGAGTTATATATTGCAATATATCTTTTTGGTCTTCCGTCATTTCAAGGCCGGTCTTGACTGCAAGCCGAAAAAGATCATGGGTGCGAGGGACGTCACCACCCATCGTTTTAATATAGTACGCTTTTAATAATTTTTCTATCGACAGATGCCCGATAAAAAGCGCCCACATATATTCACCAGCGCCAAACATATTCTTCATGGATTGAAAATTTTCATCAGAGGAATCAATCCAAAATTTAATATGTTCCTCATTATTCATGGGGCGCACCTCTTGTTTAAGTAATGTTGCTTCTTATCTTCTTTTTTCTGCAGTAAATATTTTTTTGTCGAAAAAGAATGCTTTTTCAGAACCCCTTTAGCTGCGGCAATGGCATCATCCACTGGCTTCAAAAGAATGCCCTCTTTAATCGATATAATTTCGATGGTCTTGCCCATTATGGATTCAGTATTCTTTTTTAAGAGTATACCGCATTTACCCGCCCTCAACAATCGCAATTTCATCCTCCGTCAGGCCGTAGAGGTCGTAGACAAGCTGATCTATCTGGTGGTCGGTGGCATCGATCTGGCGCTGCAGGGCTGTCTTTTCGTGGGCGGTGTTTGCGGCGGCAAGCTGCTTATTGAGCGCAAGCATCTGCTCAACCATTTCCACCATGCGGTCATGCATATCTTTTTGTTTCGGGCTATCCATATCAACGCGCGGAATGGGGGTTTTTTGAATATACATAGGCTTATATTCAAAATATCCACCTTGTTTTGTTGAAGAAATAAGGGAAATATAAAAATCCGAAATTTTTGAATTCAATACGCCCAGAAGGAATAAATCGTTGATCGGTATAATGGTTGTCTTATCATTAGAATAATATCCTTCTGCATCAAGCATATATAATGCTCTTGCAGCTATTGTGGGAACAATAATTTTATGTTTGTCTGTTACTTGAGTATATTCAGGTCTAAATCTTTGAAGGGCATACCATTCATATTTTATTCCTGTTTCCGTGGAATCCCTGGTTAGCAATTTGGATTTAAATTTTGTTAAATGGGAATAAAGAGCAGGATACTCTTTTTTAAATCTGGCTTCGGCTTTATCAGAAGCACATGAAATGCTTTGATCATTGTGCATAGGGAAATGCCAAGGGATATAAAGCAGATATTTTGTGTTTTGGGGCGGCTGATACCTTTTTATATGGCGAATTCAACTTCAAAGTGCACCACTTAAAATAAAGAGAAGGGCATTGCGGATACATCCGATAGTGTGAAATGGGCTAACACATCACATCTATCAGGAGATACCGCAATGTCCTATAAGCATTTT
>Ga0209777_10000990_pt1 | contig 43511 bp, 31 predicted proteins | sample FrelakmetHBP12HB_FD_187147 | JGI IMG/M metagenome (GOLD analysis project Ga0209777, IMG submission 187147) | Freshwater lake sediment microbial communities from the University of Notre Dame, USA, for methane emissions studies -HBP12 HB (SPAdes)... | ecosystem: Environmental > Aquatic >...
TTTCAGAAAACGGCTTCTCTTTGATGAAGCTATCAAACAAAATCCCTTGCATTAAGAAACTTTCACCCACTCACACCACATTTTTGAAAATATCGATCGGTAAAAATTACTTTTTACACGGACTCGATCCCTTCGGGAGGAATTGAAGGGGAGAAGGTTGTAAACGACATGACGACCTATGCACTTCTTATAGCTGTTTGAGTGACGCAATGCTCGCGCGAAGTGAATGCCTCGAAGGATTGCGGTCGGGCACGCATCTGCACTCGCAGTCATCAAAACAAATGCGATGTCAAGTCTGAACGTATTCTTCTCGACTGATTGGCCAGCGGCCGATTCTCGAGCTTGTTTCTTGCTTCTTTCAACAAAATTTCAAACATTAGACAACTCTCATTCTTGCATGAAGTAACGGGATGATTCAAATTATTCAATTGACAAAGAAATTCGGCTCGTTCACCGCAGTCGACAACCTCAACATCGAGGTGAAACCCGGTGAATTCTACGGGTTTCTTGGACCGAACGGCGCCGGCAAAACCACCACGATCAAGATGATGGCTGGTTTGTACGCCCCCACCGAGGGCCGCATTCTTATCGATGGTTTTGATATTCAAAAACAGCCGATGGAAGCAAAAACAGCGACCGGCTATATTCCCGACCAGCCATTTCTCTATGAGAAGCTCACCGGGAGGGAGTTCCTGTACCTGACCGCCGGCTTGTATAAAATGAACCATTCCTCCGTTGCCGCGCGAGTCAAAGAGTTGGTGGACGAATTTGAAATCGGCTCGTGGCTGGACCGGCGCGCGGAGGACTACTCGCAGGGGATGAGGCAGCGCATCATCATCACCGCCGCCTTGCTGCACAATCCCAAGGTGCTGGTCATCGATGAGCCCATGGTGGGTCTCGACCCGCGCAGCTCGCACATCATGAAGCAGGTGTTCAAGCGGAAATCGAAGGAAGGTGTCGCCATATTCATGTCGACGCACAGCCTCCAGGTGGCGGAGGAGCTTTGCGGGAGGATTGGAATCATCAAAGACGGCCGGCTGATCTTCGAGGATACCATCGAGGCGCTCCAGGCATTCAAGCGTCGGTATGATGGGAAGTTCGAATCGGTATTCCTGGAGTTGACGAAATGACGTTTCCACCGTCGCTGCACCTTCTTTACTTCAAAATCAAGAGCTTCCTCAAAATGAGCTCCGAGCTCACCGCGAGGACTATCGTCAAGAATATCGCGTCGGCAATCGTCTTCGGAAGCTTCAGCCTTGGGGCGTATTATTTTTCCCGCTCGACGACCTACTATCTTCTCGACAAAGCTCACCTTGGCGTTTTTCTTCTTCACCGGTTCATCTCGATGCTCCTGTATGTGTTCTTCTTCTCCGTCAACGTTGGAAATATCATCGTTTCCTATGCGACTCTGTATCGTTCGCAAGAGACGGCGTACCTGCTGACAAAACCGGTCTCCCATGTGGGTTTATTTGTGATCAAATTCCTGGACAATTTTTTCTACAGCTCGACAACGCTCTTCCTGATGGCGACGGCGGTGTTGTTAGGATACGGCTCATACTTCGACCTCTCCTGGGGATTTTATCTGCAGACGATGGTTTTGCTCTTCATTCCTTTTATGGTGTTATCCGCCTCCGTCGGAGTCATCGCGCTGATGCTCTTGATGAACCTTGCCTCGAAAATCGGCATAAAAACGGTGCTCGCGTTCGTCGGTACCGGATATATCGGGTTGGTGTATTCTTATTTCAGGGTGACGAGTCCGTTGGACCTGGTCAACAATGTGATGAGATACTATCCGAACGTAGATCAGTACTATGGTTTTCTCGAACCGTCTCTGGTAAGGTATTTGCCAAACCAGTGGGTGGCAGACGCGCTGTACTGGAGAATTCAAGGAAATAGCTATCACGTATTCGGGTATACGTTTATTTTGCTGGATGCGGTCTTTCTGACACTTGTAGCGATGGTCATCCTCGCGAAGAAACTCTATTATTCAAGCTGGCTGACGTCGCTGGATTTACGGGCACGCAGTGAAGCGCGGGGTTCGAGTTCCGGATTCCTGTCGTTCGCCAGGCGCCCGATGCTTGAGCAGCAGAAGAGCGTTCTGCTGAAAAAAGAATTCTGGCAGTTTTTCCGCGAGCCCGGCCAGTGGATCCATCTCGTCATTATTTCCTTGCTCGTCTTTGTATTTCTCGCGAGTGTACCGCAAATCCGCATAGGTTCGAAATCGCCTTTTTTGCAGACGGTGTCGTATCTTGTTCTCTATGTATTCAATGCTTTCTTGATTTCTTCGATCGCTCTCCGGTTCGTGTATCCGATGATGAGTATCGAAGGAAGGAGTTTCTGGTCTGTGCTGAGTGCTCCGGTCTCGAGGGAAAAAATATACTTTACCAAATTCGTCATCGCGATCCTTCCGATCTTCGTGGTGAGTCTCTTCTTAGGGATTGTCTCCTATCGTCCCCTCCAAAGTTACGGACTCCTTCTCGACCTTGCGATTGAAAGCGCCTTTTTCACAACGCTCGCACTCGTGAGCCTGAACCTCGGGGCCGGAACTTTTTTTTCCGATTTCTCGGAAACGAATCCAATCCGTATCGGGTCATCGCAGGGGGCGACACTGACGTTCCTCATCAGTCTTGTCTATTTGATATTTCTCATTGGAGTGATGTTCCTTCCGTTATTTGGTTATTTCGAATCGATGATTCGCGGAACGTTCTTCTCGACCCGAATCATGTACAGCGGAATGGTTATCGTGAGCCTGGGCTCCCTGCTGGTGACATTTGTTTCTTCCGCTGTGGGACTCCGTTCGCTGAGGAGGGACTTTTAGCGCCCTGTCGGAAAGTTTAATTTAGTTGCGGGATGCAATTCATGGATCATAGAACAAACATATTTCTTCTCATCCTCCTGTTGTTATTGAACGAGGGCGCGTCCGGACAAGAGCGGTTTGCATACAGCTCGGTCGCCGAGCAGAAGTTCTCCCGGGCGCTTCAGCTCTTCAAAACGGAAAACTACTCCGATGCTGCTTCGATCTTCGATGAGCTGGTTGGACAGCAGCCCGTTCATCAGCGTACGACCGCTGCACTCCTGATGGCGGCGAAGGCTCATTTTGAGCAGAGGGAATTTCCCCGGTCCGCCGAGCTGGTTACGGATCTTCTCAACGGCTTTCCCGAGTCTGAGTATTCCGACGAGGCTCACTACACTCGCGGCCTGTCGTATTTCATGATGAAGAGATACCGCGATGCGACCTCTGAATTGCTTAACGTCATTGAGTCAGCGCACAATAAGATTATCGTCGAGGGCTCATTATCCGTCATTGACTCCGGTGTAACGAAGCACCTCTCGGTCCCGGACCTTCAGAGCATCATCCCGACCGTCCGGCAGCAAGACGCACGGGATCTTCTCTTGCTGAAGTTGGTCGAAAAGTTGTGTGATGTTCGGGACTTTGGAAGAGCGCAGGAGATGATAGATGAGCACCTCAGGCAGAGGTTGTCGGGGGCATACGTCGACCGCCTGAAACAGGTGCGGATCAGGCTCGCACAATTGGACAGCATAAAAGTCAAGATTGGCGTGATACTTCCGACGACGCGGGCTGCTCAGTCGACCGGATTGAATAGCTTTTCCAAAGAGATTCTGGAGGGGATGACGTTTGCCTCCGACCTGTTCAATGAACACGCAGGGTCTTTTGTAAAGGTCATTCTCGATATTCGAGACACCGAACACGACACGACCCTTTCAAAGCGAGTTCTGAGGGAATTATCAAGACACAAGGATCTCCTTGCCGTTATCGGTCCGATGTTCAGTGACGTTGCGTTTGCGTGCGCGCCAGTCGCGAATGCAGAACACATTCCTCTGCTTTCCCCGACGGCGAATGAAACTGGTATCACGAAAAGCGGGCCGTACATGTTCCAGTTGAATCCCGACCTTGAGATGCATGGCAAGGCGATCGCCCGTTATGCGATTCAGGAAATGGGATTGAAGACGTTGGCCGTCCTGGCTCCAAATGATCCGATGGTCAATGAACTGGTCGACCAGTTCGTCGCTGAAGCCCGCCGGCTCGGTACTGACGTCGTTGCAGTCGAGTCGTACCCGCCCGATTTAACCGAGCTCAGGGAACAATTCATGGATTTGCGAAGGGCCGCCGTGGCAGGGGACGCGAGGGTTTCGTTTTCGGGAAAAATGCAAAAGTCGAAGGTCGATAGCATCGTGCACGCCGGGGCCGATCCGAAACTCGTAGATTCTCTCCTCGCGAAGGGCGGAGAAATCGGAGTCATCAAATTGCTGGGGCCCCGCGGTCGTCATATTGCCGATTCGCTTCATCTCAGTTTGATCGTGCCGCAGGTTCCGGGTGATGACATTGAAAAACCCGTCACGGCCATCGACGGCATTTTTGTCCCGCTGGCGGACGCCGAGCAGATCGGCATTGTTGCTTCGCAGATGGCATACTACAACATCAAAACGCAGACGCTCGGAAGCGCAGCATGGTATGACCTTTCCCAATTGGAAGCGCAGAAGCGGTATGTGGACGGCGTCGTCTTTTGTTCGGAGGCGTACGTGGACAGGGAGGATTCCGCGTACGGGGTCTTCAAGAATTCTTTCACGAACCGGATGGGCGATCCTCCAACGAAATACGCTCTGTTCGGTTTTGACGCGCTGAATCTGCTCCTCAGCGTTATTCAGGACGGAGCAAGGACTCGCGAGGATATTGCACGTTCACTCGGTACAGTTGAGGGATTTCATGGACTCCACGCGACTGTTTCTTTCGACAATCGAAGGGTAAATGCGGTGATGAATGTATTGAGGTACCACAAGAACGAGATCAGGAAAATAGGAGAGATCTCAATCAAGTAACAATCAGGCGGAGGCAGGCATGTCAGAATCTTCAAAGAAAATCAGCGAGCCGTCGCTGTATCATTCCAAAATTCCGGATTGGCCCGAAGACGAACGGCCGCGGGAGAAACTTCAGCGTCGCGGCCCCGAGGCGCTTTCCGATGCGGAGCTGCTTGCGATTCTTCTCAGAGCGGGGGCGGGAAAAGTAACAGCAGTCGACCTCGCAAAGAAGCTCATAGCGGATTTTCAGTCGCTTGCGAACCTGTCTTCACGGACGGTTCGTGAGCTCATGCAGTATCGCGGCATTGGGGAAGCAAAGGCCGTTTCCATCATCGCTGCTTTTGAATTGGGGAGAAGAACTGCCGCGCATCATCGCGGGAGAGGGCGGGCGATAACTTCCCCGCAGGATGTTGTCGAGCGATTTAAGCCTTTCATGCGGGACCTGAAGCATGAGCAGTTCAAAATTATTTTGCTTGACAGCGCAAATCATGTTCTGAGGGATGTGGAAATCTCCTCCGGCATACTTGACTCATCACTTGTTCATCCCCGCGAAGTGTTCCGGCAGGCCATCCTGGAACCGGCGGCAAGCATTATTTTGTTACACAATCATCCGAGCGGCAATGCTGAGCCGAGTGCAGAAGACATTCAAATCACCCGGCAATTGGTCGAATCGGGCAAAATTGTGGGTATCCACGTCCACGACCACGTTATCATCGCCGGGGACGCATATACGAGTTTTGCCGAGCGGGGAATTATGTAGGATTTTGGATTTATATTTAACGCTTTTTCCGATTTCGCTTGACAAAAAACCTTAAATTGCGTATTTTAAGGTCAACGTTTAAGAAGGTTGATCCTCGAAAATACATCATTACGAAGGAGAGCATACCAGATGAAATCAATAAGATTCCTGCTCATTGTATCTTTTGCAGCAAGCATCGTGGTCTTCGGTGGTTGCGCTAGTTCACCTTCAGACCAAGAATTACAGCAACTTGACCAGTTGAAGAAAGATGTCGCGGGCCTCGAGGGCCAGGTCAAAGACAAGACGGCCGCGAAAGCGAATCTTGATAAGCAGAACAACGAAAAGAGCGCAAAGCTCACGCAGTGCCGGTCCGATCAGGACGCTGTAAAGAAATCACTTGGCAAGTAACTGATTGAACTACGAAAACTGAAGGAGAAAACACGATGAAAGCACAGAAGCTATTTTCACTGATGTTCCTCGTCTCAATCCTGTTGCTTGCAAACACCGTCGCGCTCTTTGCCCAGCAGATGAGCAAGGAACAGTGGCAGGATGAGATGAAGACGTACACAGCCAAACGCACCGACCTGCAGAGCCAGTTGACCAAACTCGATGCAGATATTAAAGACTTGCAGGCGCAATCCGATAAACTGGACGCTGATTTACAATCATGTCAACAGGAGCTTTATGCGCTCCTCGGCGGCATCACCCCCGAACAGCTCAACGCGTTTATCAACGAATTGTCAACGATGGAGAAAAGGGTGTCTGAGCTGCAAGGAATGTCCGATGATGAACTCTTGAAAAACAGAGATGAAGTAATGAGGATTGACGGACGCTTGAAAGAAATGGCACAGAATAAAATTGCTATGATACCCGACGTCGGCAATCGGATCCGCGTCCTCCAGGACAAAGTCGCCGGGCTCATCAAGACTCTGACGGTGAGCAAAGAGAAGACATACACGGTCGGGACATGGTCGAGAAACCACGATTGCCTCTGGAACATCGCAAAGAAGAAGGACATCTACGACAACGCCTGGCTCTGGCCCAAGATCTGGCAGGGCAATCGCGACAAGATCAGGGACCCCGATCTTATCAAGCCAAAGTGGGTGCTGCGAATTCCGGAAGGGAACGAGCTTACGAAACAGGAAAAATCTGCCGCACACTCCTACTATAGAAAGAAGGCTTCTGCTCCGGCCGCTGGCGGTTCCGGCAATTAATGGGTGACTGTCTCCCGTTGAGAGCACAGGTCACAGAGTAGTCCTTGTTTCGTCGAGAGACAAAGATCTGTCATAAGCCCTCCTGCGCATCTGGCGCGGAGGGCTTATGTATTCCGGTGAATCCAGGGGAATGAATAGAAAGGAGAGAACGACTTCATTGGCTGAAAAGAAAATTCCGGCTGAAGGTGTTGACATGCTCCGGTTGCTCGGATTGAACGATGCCAACCTGCACATCCTGGAGGATCAGTTCGATGCTACCATTACCATTCGAGGGACTGCCATAACTTGCCGCGGCGACCAGAAAGAGGTTGACCAACTCGAAAAAATCTTCAAAGAGCTCATCTATATTCTCCACAAGAACGGTAACCTGTCCGTCAACGACATCGAGACGGTCATTGATCTGGTGAAAGTGAACGGTGAGCCGGCGCTCCCCAAATCTGTCACGTCGCAGGTCGGGGACGATGAGTTGGAGACCGTTGTCCTTTTCACCCGCAACGGCATCATTCGGGCGAAGACCTCCGGACAGCGAGAATACGTTCGCCAGATGAAGAAGAACGACATCGTCTTCGCGATCGGGCCGGCAGGGACGGGGAAGACGTACCTGGCCGTTGCCATGGCCGTCGCGGCGCTGAAGAACCGTGAAATTACGAAAATCATTCTCGCCCGACCTGCCGTGGAAGCCGGAGAAAGTCTGGGATACCTGCCGGGGGATCTTCAGGAAAAAGTCGATCCGTATCTTCGCCCGCTCTATGACGCCCTCGATGATATGATCCCGCCGGACAAACTCAAGACCTATGTTGAGCGCAGGGTTATCGAGGTTGTGCCGCTCGCCTATATGCGCGGGCGAACGCTCAACAATGCTTATGTTATTCTCGATGAAGCACAGAACGCGTCAAGCATGCAAATGAAAATGTTCCTTACGCGGCTTGGCGCAAATTCAAAGGCGATCATTACCGGGGATATCACGCAAATTGATTTACCCACCACGACGGTTTCCGGCCTGGTTCAGATCAGGGAAATTTTGCAGGAGATTGACGGGGTGCGCTTCTGTTATTTTGACAGGAACGATGTTGTTCGGCATAAACTGGTGAAAGACATCATCGATGCGTACGACAAGTACGACACCAACGGGAACTCTGAAACGATAGGGAGAGCCGAATCGACTTCCTGATATAACGTTCCTTTCAGCCGGTCGGCGGCCCGCGGGGTTTTCTCCTTGGCGGACGGGACTTTCCAGCACACAGGTCTTGTCAGTTTGGCCTGGTTCAAGAGAATCGGGGGGCAGAAATGCTTCCAATAGTTATTGAGTAAGTTCGTTATTTCCCTGTTTGCCAAACTTCATCAACACAGCCGCTGTCTTGAGCTTCCGTTGGAAAATTCGTACATTGACGTAATTGCCAACTCCCCTTCGACGTAATCTATTATGAAAAAGATAAGTATTCTTGCCGCACTTCTGGTTTGTTCTTCATTCATTCTCGCCGAATCTCCGGGCCAGTACTCCCGGATCAAGATCTTTGTGCCCGATAAAGCCACGATTGTCAAGATCTGGGAATCAGGAATAGACCACGAAGGGTCATCGGGAAGAATCGGAGGTTGGATGGAGTTTATTGCCGGGAGTTACGAGTTGCAGCAGCTTGCTAAGAACGGCGTACAGTACTCGATTGTTGTTGAAGACCTCCAGAAAGAGGAAATGAAACATCTCTATCCCGGTCCGTTGAACGCTCTCGGGTTCGGATATGGAAGCATGGGCGGTTTCTACACCTACAGCGAAGTCCTTCAACAGCTCGATTCAATGCGAACGCAATATCCTTCTCTCATCACGGAACGTGAATCGCTCGGCCCAACATGGGAGGCGCGCGCTTTATGGGTCGTCAAAATTTCGCAAAATGCCGACGTGGACGATCCGGACAAGCCGGAAGTTCTCTACACCGCGCTTCATCATGCTCGCGAACCCGAAGGAATGATGACGATTATCTACTATATGTGGTGGCTCCTCCAGAATTATGGTACCGATCCGGATGCAACCTATCTTCTCAACAACCGGCAAATATGGTTTCTTCCTGTTGTGAATCCGGATGGATATGTGTATAACCAGACGACGAACCCGGGCGGAGGTGGATACTGGCGCAAGAACAGACGGAATAACGGCAGTGGTTACGGCGTCGACCTGAATCGCAACTACGGCGATTATGATATGTGGAATTCTCCCTATGGCGGCTCCGACACATACGCGGCCAGCGATGTGTATCGCGGTCCGAGTCCTTTCTCCGAACCCGAAACGAATGACCTCAGGTATTTTGTCCTTTCGCATAATTTCAAGACATGTCTGAATTACCACACGTTTGGAAACGACTGCGTCTATCCGTGGGGATACCTGCCGTGGGAAACCCCTGATTCTGTCGCCTTCCGGGAATTCTGTTTCGACATGACCGGATACAACCGGTACGTCAGCGGGGTTGATATGCAGACAGTAGGGTACGTTACCCGCGGCAACTCGGATGACTACCTGTATGGAAGCACGGAGAAACCGAAGATATTTTCGATGACTCCGGAGGTGGGACCGTCGTTCTGGCCGTCGAGCAGTCTTATTCTTCCGCTGGCAGTGGCAAACCTCGAACCGAATAAATATTTTTCCTTCGTTGCCGGTCAGTACACCATTGCGAGTCGATTCAATCTGGTGGACCAAAATCATAATGGAGGGATCGAGAAAGGAGAGAGTTTTTCTCTTGATGTGACTTTGAGAAACAAAGGTCTGGGTGACGCCGGAAAAATCCGCGCTCTCATTTCAACGGCGAATCCGAATGTCATTTGGACTGCCGATACCGATTCGATCGAGGGACTTCCGGCGCGCACCGAGGGTCAGGTTGCTTTTTCCGGTTTCCTCATTCCAGGGACTATTCGCGGCGGCGCGGTTGAGTTTTTCCTCCGGCTCACCGATCCGTCGGGTTATCTGCATCGCGACACCCTTTCCATGTTCCTTGGTGCTCCGGATACCCTGTTTGAGGATAGCGGAGACAGCGGAACGGGAAACTGGAATACCGGGGTAAGCTGGGATACAACTTCTGATGCACATTCAAGCCCTGCCGCTTTTACGGACAGTCCTGGTGGAAATTACACCGCAAACGCGAACAATGCGCTGACTCTCAAGGTGCCTATCAGTCTTGTCGGATATGACCATGTTTTGCTGAAGTTCTGGACCAAATGGCAGGTCGAACCCGCGTACGATTTTGCTTATGTGGAAGTCTCCTCGAATTCAGGGACGACATGGTCGACTTTGCGCTCACCACTTTCACACCGGGGTTCCGGCGTCGGTGTGCAGACAATCGGGACGTGGGGTTTCGACGGATATACCCCGGGGATGGAATGGGTCGAGCAGGATGCTGACCTTTCGCCTTTCGCCGGCTCAAGCATCTTGATCCGCTTCCGGCTTGTGAGCGACGGCGGCTCAAACCGGGATGGAATTTACATTGACGATATTGGAGTATTTGGTTATAAGGATTCATTGGGAGTGGGCGTTTGCGGAGTGCCGTATCGCTGGCGATGGAACCTTGTTTCCGTCCCGGTGATTGTCTCGGACGCGAGGAGATCTTCTGTATTTCCACAATCAACGGGGCCGGTCTACAGTTTCGAAGCTGGCGTCGGCTACATTCGGGTAGATACTCTCCTGGCCGGAAGAGGATACTGGGCGATGTTCCCGGCAGCGGAGACGCTGGCAATTATCGGAACGCCGATTACTGCTGAGACAATAGCAGTACATGCCGGCTGGAATTTGGTAGGTTCTCTGTCGGTACCAATACCAGCGTCATCTATCTCCAGCGTCCTTCCCGGACTGGTGACGAGTGAATTCTTCGGTTACATTGGCGGGTACGCTACAGCAGACACGACCTGGCCTGGAAAAGGATACTGGGTTAAAGCAAACCATGACGGTAGCCTCATCATGTCTGCCGGAACCACTGCTTCTCCGGCGATGTCTTCATCGACCCGCATCAGAATCGAACCCACAGGCGAGTTGCCGCCCCCGCCCCCGCCGTCCGATATTCAAAATCCCAAATCTGGAATCCCAAGCCTGTTCGCACTCGACCAGAATTATCCGAACCCATTCAACCCGACGACGACAATCCGATACCAGCTGCCAGTCAACAGTCTGGTTCGTCTCGGAGTCTACGACATGCTCGGGCAGGAAATTGCGACCCTGGCAAATGGAATTCAGAATGCCGGTTACAGGTCGGTCGAGTGGCGTGCTCTGGGAGTGACGTCGGGTGTGTATTTTTATCGTCTTGAAGCGATGAGCGCTGAGGCTCCGGGCAAGACCTTCATGCAAATCAGGAAGCTCCTGTTGTTGAAATGATCATCGCCGATCCGGAGAGGTGCTTCCGGACCCGGCTCGCAAGTCGCTGCGGTTCCTGTCGTGGCTTGTTGACCAGGCGCTAGGCAGCGCTCTTTGCCAGGATGGCCGACGGCCCGAACCTTCGCAGGGGAACCCATGACAGGACCCAGGACTGTCACCCATCATGGTATCGGGAGACACGCACCTACTCGAACTTTTTTGCTTCGTTCCACAGCACATCCATTTCTTCCAGTGTGGATGCATGGATGTCTATTCCTGATTCCTTCAGCCGGCGTTCGATGTACTGGAATCGTTTGATGAATTTGTCGACCGTCTGCCGGAGCGCATTCTCCGGGTTCACTTCAATGAAACGGGAATAATTGACCAGCGCAAAAAGCAGGTCGCCGAACTCCGCTTCAATCTCGGCTGCCGCACCGGCCTCGATCGCGCGGTGAAGCTCCCGCATTTCTTCTTCCACTTTCTTCCAGGCATCTTCCTTTTTCTCCCAATCGAACCCGACCTGAGAGGCTTTGTCCTGAAGCCGGTGGGCGCGCAGGAGGGCGGGAAGCTCCCTGGGCACGCCGTCCATCAGCGATTCTCTGCCCTCCTTCAGCTTGAGTTTTTCCCAATTCTCCTTGACATGGTCCGCATCCCGGACAGTTGAAGTTCCGAAGATGTGCGGATGACGAAAGATGAGTTTTTCCGAAATCCCATCGATCACTTCCTGCAAGGTGAATTCGTTCTGTTCCTCTGCGATGTTCGCGTGGAAGACAACATGGAGGAGCAGATCGCCTAATTCCTTCCTCAATTCGTTCAGGTCGTTCTTGTCGATCGCTTCCACCACTTCATACGTCTCTTCGATGAGACTGTGACGAATCGATTGGTGGGTCTGTTCTCTGTCCCACGGACATTCTTTACGAAGTCGTTTGGTGATTTCGACAAACCGGGTGAATTCAGAATTTGCCACGAGAGGTACTCCTTTCAACTGGGTCTAACGTATTCAAATCCGGGATGAAATGCAAAAGGGAACCTTCCGCAGGTATGGCTTGTCCGCCGCCTTGCGCGCTTGTTGCGTCCGTCGATGTGTGCATGAATAGCGTGAACCCGGTGGCGATTGTCCTGCGTTTGAAATCTTCACAAAAATTTTTATATTCCCCTGCAATTGTCAATGCCGACGCGATTTCATTTCTTGATAGGACCACTTCATGAAGCAGAGAACTTTGGGATTCTTGTTCGTCATCGTCGCTCTTGCTACGTTCTACTTCTTTACACGATCCACGCCGCGTGAAGCAGGAATGCTGCTCGTCAACGGGACAATCTATACGCTTGACCCCAATAATGCCGTTGCCCAGGCCGTCGCCATCCGCGGAGACCGGATTGTGAGCGTCGGCCGGACGGACGAGATGAAGCGGCGTTATCGTGCCGACACGGTCATCGACCTTCAGGGAGCAACGGTCATGCCCGGATTCATCGACGGGCACGGCCACGTGCTCAACGAAGGAAGTCGATTACACAACCTTGACGTGACCGGCGCGACTTCCCCCGATCAGATCGCGGAAATGGTGGCCCGGCGCGTGCAGGAACTCCAACCCGGGCAATGGCTCATCGGCCGGGGATGGGATCAGAATATCTGGCCGGTTAAGGAATTCCCCAAACACGACATTCTCGACAAGGTTGCGCCGTCTCTTCCGGTCGTTCTCCGCCGCATCGACGGCCATGCGATGTGGGTCAACAGGAAGACGATGGAACTCGCGGGTATTAACCAGGATACCAAGGATCCGGACGGCGGAAAGATCTATCGCGATGCGAAGGGAAATCCGACCGGAGTGTTTGTGGATAATGCAATGGACCTCGTGAACAAGGTCGCGCCTGAATTGACCGACGAAGAAATCGAGCAGCGACTGAAACTCTCGCTCGAGGAATGCGCGCGGCTTGGTCTCACCGAAGTTCATGACATGGGAGTCGACCTTCAAACGATTCGCGCCTACAAGAAACTCATCGACCGCGGACAGTGTCCGATTCGCGTCTATGCCGCAATCAATGACCCCGGCGAAACCTGGAATTACTATCTGGAGCATGGCGCAGAAATCGGATACGGCAATGGAATGCTGACCGTGCGGGCGTTCAAACTCTATATCGACGGCGCCCTTGGCTCTCGCGGCGCGGCAATGCTCGATTCGTACAGCGACGACCCCGGCAACCGCGGTCTGACGGTGACCGCTGAAAGTGACGTTGAGAAGATTTGCCGTCAGGCGCTCGAGCATGGCTTTCAAGTGTGTACGCACGCGATAGGGGACCGCGGAAATTTCATTGTGCTCAACGAGTATGAGAAGGTCCTCAAGACGATGCCCCTCAATGCGCCGTCGCCCCGTTGGCGGATCGAGCATGCTCAGGTGCTGCAGCAATCGGATATCCCTCGTTTCGCACAACTGGGTATTCTACCGAGCATGCAGCCGACCCATGCGACCTCGGATATGTACTGGGCCGAGGGGAGACTCGGTCCGGAGCGCGTCAAGAGTGCTTATGCCTGGCGGTCAATATTGCAGACAGGATCGATTATCATCGCCGGCTCTGATTTTCCCATTGAAGGAGTGAATCCGCTTTGGGGATTCTACGCTGCGTTCACGAGGAGTGACAGGTCCGGTTATCCACTGGACGGATGGTACCGCGATCAGAAGATGACCCGAGATGAGGCTGCACGTGCATTTACGCAGTGGGCCGCATTCGGCGCATTCCAGGAGGAACTAAAGGGCACGATCGAACCGGGTAAGTGGGCCGACCTCACGGTGTTTTCTAAAGACATCATGCAAGTCCCTCCAATGGAAGTCTTGAACACGGATGTTGAGCTGACAATGGTCGGCGGAAAGATCGTCTATAATAAGCCTGTCCAGAGTGCTCCATAGTCGCTGGGGTCTGACAGCCACCGGCTGATTGACAACCAGTTACTGGCGTTGGGCAGAACAGTGTTCGGTGTCTAATATACGAGGTCCAAACTCTGAATAAACCTAGCCTCTCATTCCTAAATGAATTCTAAATCGAGACTTCTGAAAAATAGCTATCAGAGTGTCATTCTGACAGGCCTCTTTGATTTTTCAGATGTCTCAAATCCTACTATCAAAATCCGAAATTCCGCTTTTCAGAATCCCGCTCCCCAGCGGAATCTTCCGCTTTCGCGAAGCGAAAAAAAGAATGCTCGTTCCATCTTCCGGATGGAACGGCACAGAAGGGGGACAAATCCGATCCGGCATCTATACTTCGCTTTCTCATGATGTAACCGGAGTGCCTTTCCTGAACCTCATCCCGTTCCTCCACGTAGCGACGTGCCGGCAGAGCAGCCGCAAAAGTGCATAAATTATGCCAGTTTTGAGGCCTATGTGAAGAACGGCTGACATCCGCCACGATGGGGGTCGTATGTTTTAATGGACACGTAACAATTATTTTTTGTTTTCTTATCAGATGACTTGACAAGACGCGAAAGATTTTTTATATTGGCGGCGGAAAGCTAATGCGATTTTCGTTTGTCATTCTATCGGGAGCTAGAATCAGAGTATGACCTTATTTGCGGGACAGAGTGTCGGAAAGAAATGTCCCGAATATTGTAATCAAGATTTGCTAAGTTCTTTTTCACAGACATAGGCTAACGATTATCAAATTGTTATCAAATGTACACTCCAACCAAGTTCACCTCAAGTCAATCATCATTCACTTGGAGGTCTCATCAATGACACATCGAATCTCTTTATCAATTGCGTTCATCTGCGCCCTGAGCCTCATCGTGTGGAGTTGTGTTGATGTGAGCACGACCAACATCACGACCCAGGATTACCGCTCGCTTGCCCGTTTCTATGACGTTGCCGTCGATACATCCGGGTCGTTGGCTCTCACCATTGATGGTGCCACGATGGGGAACCTTTCGCTCGGACAGAAGATTGACTACGCGAGTGTCGCGGCAGGGAACCGCACGCTCGCGTTCGCGGGGACCACGCAGCCTGTCAACTTCAATACGGATGAGCAGAGTACCGTATTTATTCATCCCCTCCTAAAGGGCAGGCGCTTCTTCAATCTTGGCGAGGGGGATTCAAGAAAGAACAACGCTCCAAATGCTAGGCGTGCGAATGTGCGGTTTGTCAATCTTGCCCAGGGGAACCCTCTTTCGTTCCGGGAAGGGTCGGCGACCGGTTCTGCCATTGAAGCGAGTGTTGCGTATGAGGCCTCGTCGGCGTACGATAGTCTTGCGGTTGGAAGGCACACATTTTTCGCGGTCGCTACGGGCAGCTATCTCGCCACGATCAATGGGGCGCACGCCGCCGTCGCAACGAAGTCCAGTGCATCCGGTGCTTTTGACGTCAGTCTCGACAATGGAGTTGTTTATAGTATTGCCGACACGGTGGATAATTCCCATCGATTTTATACCTCTGCGAAATTCTACGAGGCCCCGGTCGGCAGCAACGGACCGGCTATCCAGATGATCGACGTTTCGGGCCAGAGGATCACTTTTCAGGGAGCGTCGATGACCAGCACGGACGCGACGGTCAATGCCACCGGCACCGGCAAGTTTACTCTGACGTCGAATGCCACCCGGGATTCGTTCTGGCTCGCGTACACGGTGAGCGCGACTATTGACTCGACGGACACTATCACCGACGGCCACTTTCACGATGCGGCGGGCGTTGTGCGCACGTTCGACTCAGGAGATTCTTTGACGAATGTGACGGCGACATTTGATTCCACATGGCAGACGGGCGATGCGCAGTCGCTCACCGCAGCTCTTGTGGATTCCCTCTTGAAGGGTAGAATCTACGTCGATTTCCACAGCAAGCGTCATCCAGCCGGGCTCATGCATGCCTACCTTATGCCGGATTCATTTACGGTTAACAATTTTTCGGGTCAGTGGAGTGACAGCACGCTTACCGATTCTCTCAGGAGAGAATTTACGGCCGGAAAGGTTTACGTTAATTTTCTTACAGCCGCAAATCCCGCCGGCGACATCCGGGGCCAGTTGACGGTGGACCCGGCCAAAGGTCAATATGGCATTGCATCATTGCCCTCGGATTCAATATACGTCGCCGGACATGTGTATACCATCGTGGCTGCGGGTACCGGCAGCGGATTGAAACTCTTCAAATTCGCCGACCGCCAGGTGGGTGTTTCCAAGGCGGCTATGAAAATCGAAAAACCCGCAAGCTCATCGGTCCTGCGGGCGAAGAGCTCTCACAAGTGAGCTGACCATGAAAACAAAAGTTCTCCAACTTATTCCAGAGGAGTATCGAGCCATGAATCGAAGGATAATCTTTGTGGTATTGATTCTGTTGCTTACGATGGGTTCTGTCTACGCACAGTTCGGGAAAATCAGCGGGACGGTGACCGATAAGCAATCGAAGGAACCACTCGTCGGCGCGAGTGTGGCGCTTGTGGGAACCACTCTTGGAGCCGCGACGGACATTGAGGGCAGGTTCGTTATTCTCAACATCGCCCCCGGAGTGTACGATGTCAAGACAACCTACATCGGTTACCAGGAAGTCACGGTCCGCGGCATTCGTGTCAGTGCAGGATTGACCCAGGAGGCGAACTTCGCGTTGTCGAGCACGGCCATTGAAGTGAACCCCGTGGAAATCGTTGCCCAGAGACCATTGATAGAAAAGAGCGCGACGAACGCTGTTCGCGTCATCAGCTCCGATGACCTGCAGAACCTTCCGGTGAGAGGAGCCCAGGCGGCATTTGCGCTCCAGCCGGGCGTCGTAGAGCAAAATGACCGCATCTTCATTCGTGGAAGTCGTCCGAGTGAAGTGGGGTATGAGGTGGAAGGGGCAGATGTGAAAAATGCCGTCGGAGGCAGACGCGAAGGAGCGGGCGGTTATGGGGTTACCAATGATGAGTCGGCGGGAAGCATGGTAACAACAATACCAGAGGCCGTAGAGGAAATCCAGGTCCAGGCAGGCGGCTATAACGCAGAGTTCGGCGGTGCCAACGCAGGGATCATCCAACAGAGCTTAAAGACGGGGAGGGACCAGTATCATTGGATGATTCAAAGTGAAACGGATAATTTTACGGGGGCAGGGGATAATCCCGGGAAGCAATTCCTGGGAACATATTCGTACGGCTACTCCGACCATGTTATCAGCGTCAGTGGCCCGGCGATTACCGACAAGATTCGATTTTACATGGCCGGGGAGAACCGGTTTATGCGCGACTATACGCCGACATTCTGGACCGGAGCCGATTTTGGCGTTCTCAAAGACAATGGGAAGAGCGGCGGAGACACGAATAGCACTGCACACCTTGCATGGCCCAGCGGCAATATCCCCGGAAGGTCTCAGAATTCGTATTCATACAACGGCACGCTGTTGTTCGATTACAAGCCGCTCCTTGTGAAGTTGGCCGCTGTCGGCGCATGGCAGCGAACCCGCGCGGATGGCCTGTCACAAACAACCACCATCCCTCAGCTGCTGCCGATACAGGAAATCTTTGACCAGGCCCGATTGCCCCAGATTGATGAAAGCAATATCCTTCTCAATGCGAAGGGAACATATTTCCTGAACGCAACCACGTTTTCGGAGTTGAGCCTTAGCTTCGTGGACACGCGGTCGAAGCAGTATGACCCCAATTTTGGTGACAATGTTCTTGCCTATGGCGACAGCATTCAGGCCGCCCAACGAGGTTGGACGTACACGAGCTACTCCACACCGCCTCAGCAGTATAATTTTGCCGGTTTCATATTCGACAGGCCGGGGACGCCGATCGCCGGGTTCGGGAAAGCGCAATCGAGTGAGTTCACCGGCAGCCTGAGCCTAACATCGCAGACGGGCAGACATGAGATCAAGGCGGGTGCGTCGTACGAGCGCTGGACGGTGAGGGACTATACGGGCCTGAGCGGTTGGGCGTATAATACTCCAGGCGTGTTGCCTAATCTGCTGACGGCGATGCGGGCTGAACCGGACGTAGCGCGTGACCCCACGACGCTGGCTACTCTTATTCGAAAGGAATCATTCCTGAATAATTATGGGTTTGATGAATTCGGAAACGAGATTGATTCAGGACCGGATGGCCCGAAACATCCCGAATTCGTCGGCGCGTTTGTGCAGGACAAGATCGAATTCAGCGACCTTATCATCAACGCGGGCCTGCGGTTCGATTATCTCGACCTTGATACCTGGCGGATCGCCGACCCCAGCAACCCCGGCTACGACCCGGTCAACTTTACCATTGACCCAAGTTACCTGTTGAAGGGTCGTACGTATACCTATCTCGAGCCGCGTTTGGGCTTTTCATTTCCCGTGAGTGACCGGACGGTATTCCATTTGCAGTACGGTACGTTCGTCCAGGCACCCCCGCTCTACACGGCCTATCGTGGGCGTGCATCGGCGGGCGACATCGTTGTCGGCCAGCATTATATTACAAATCCGATTGCTTTCGATATTGCTCCGACAAGGACGACCCAGTACGAACTTGGATTTTCGCAGCAGTTCACGGAGTTTGCATCATTCGACGTCACGGGTTTTTACAAAGATATCAAAGGGCAGCTCCAGGACGACCTGCAGATCGTGGCAAGCGGCTCGTCGGTGCAGAATTACCATGTCTACACCAACTCGGATTTCACGACCACGAAGGGGATTGAACTTCGGCTGACGTTGAGAAGAATCGAGCGGCTCCAGGCACAGCTCAACTTCACACTTGCCGACGCGGAGGGAACCAATTCGTTCCCGTCGAGCGCAAACGCCGCCATCGAGGTCACGCAGGGTGGCGTGAAGCCGACGCAGGTGACGCCCCTGTCGTTCGATCAGGCAAACCGAGGTTCTATCAACCTCGATTATCGATTCGGCAAGAACGACGGTGGATCGGTGTTGGAGCAGACGGGCCTGAATCTGCTGTTCACGTTCAACAGCGGCAATCGATATACGCTGGCGACCGGCGGCGGTGGACAGCAGGGACCGGAAACCGGTGCGATCCTGAACGACGGTGACCCACGAAGCCGTCAACCACTCGAGCCGGTGAACAATTCGACGACGCCATGGAATTTCGATCTTGACATGCGCCTTGACAAAATGGTTTCTCTGGGTGGTTTGAATCTCGATATTTACGCCTATGTCCAAAATGTATTCAACACGCAGAATGTTATCAACGTCTACTACAGAACCGGAAATGCGTATGACGATGGTTACCTCACGAATCCGGATTTGAGTGGAAAAGTTGTGGCAGGTCTCGGTCAGCAATATGTTGATCTGTACAAGACGATCAACCTCGCTGACCGGCAGCACCAATGGAATCTCAACGGTGTGGATCTGTTCTCGACACCACGTCAGATACGTTTTGGCGTTCGGCTGGACTTATAATCCTATTCTAGTGTGAACGTGTTTAGTTGTCGAACAACAAGGGTTTTTCAATAATGTCGAGGACGAATGTATGAAGAACTGCATTAAACTTATCACGCTGATTCTGATTCTCATTCTCTCCGCTGTGGGATTTGCGGCCGAGAACGGCCCGAAATCCAAGAAGGACTCCCGGTTGCGTACCGTTGCCGGTTTGCCGGCCGAAACGATACTTGACGTTAATAATGTCACGACGTGGGTTAGGAACGATGGTTTCTTCAACTGGAAGGTTGAGGGCTCCTGGAATGGGACCTTCCCTAAGGGAACAATCGGTGACATATACTCCCAAGGGATCGTCTGGGGTGGATTTGTGCATGACGGTCAGAGTCCATCCTTGCGCGTCGGCGGCTCTACGTATAGCACGGGCATGAACGGAGGTGCTATTCTCACCGATGCGACGGGTAAGGTGACCGGTACTGAAGATCCGACAAGTTCCAACGTCCGGATTTTCAGAGTTCGGCCGGACTACTTGACCGCTGATCTGAGAGATGACGCATCGAATTTCCTTCTCAAGCCGCTCGACCAGGTTACCGGTGGAGATATGGATGCACTCAGAGCGCAATATGCCGCAGACTGGAATCAATGGCCGGCAGATAAGGGGGCACCATTTACGGATGTGAATGGAAATGGCACGTATGAACCCTCGGTAGACATCCCCGGCATCACGGGTGCAGACCAAACGATATGGTTTGTTGCAAATGACATCGGAGCATATTCCGTTTACGGTTCTCCCGCCATCGGGCTGGAGATGCAAATGACCCTATGGGCGTACACATCTGAATTGTTCAGCAACATCCAGTTCAAGAGAGTTCGTCTGATTTATAAAGGTACCCCGACAACACCCGCCGGTTCGAGCATCTCCGATATGTTCATTACCCAATGGTCTGACCCTGATGACGGAAACTACAGCGATGATTTTGCCGGATGCGATACGACGTTGAGCTTGGGATACGTGTATAATGGGAATGCTCAGGACGATTATTATCAGGGAAGGTTTGGTCTTGCGCCACCCGCCGTGGGATTCGATTTCTTGCAGGGCGTCAGAGTGAAGACGGGTAATCCGGCGGACACGGCTATCTTCGATCTTAAGAAGTGGCCGGGGTATAAGAACATCGGCATGACGACATTTTCGTATTTCGCGGCCGGAAGCTCGCGGAACGATCCGGATCTCGCTGCATACTCCGGTTCTCTTCAGTGGTACAACCTCATGCGGGGATGTGAGCCGAGGCCGGCATATCCCGATTGTGTGCCGTTCAAGAATGATAAGAGTCAAGTTACGCGCTTTGAACTCTCCGGCGACCCGGTTGCACATACCGGGGACCTGGATGGCCGGGTACTTGGACCTGGTGACAGAAGAATCCTGTTGTGTACCGGAACCTTCTCGATGGCTTTGGGGGACACCCAGGAAGTAGTTGTCGCCCAGGTGGATGGACTCGGCGGCGATAATCTCTCCAGTGTCGCAATCATGAAGAACAACGATCGCTTCGCTCAGTCGGCCTATGACAAGCTCTTTCAAGCCCTGCCCGGCGCGCCTGATCCACCAAGACCGGTAGTTACTCAGTTGAGCAACGAAGTAGTTCTCGATTGGGGAACAAATCCTGCCGTCATCGCCTCCATCGAAAACGTGAACAAGCAGGGCTGGACATTTGAAGGCTATAATGTTTACCAGATGCCCTCTGTGTCGGCGACATTCCCCGACCAGGCGGTCAAACTGGCCACGTACGATCTCAAAGATAATATCCTTGCGATCACGAATCGCGTTTTCGATCCGACCGCGAAGATATTCATTAACGTGGTGAAGCAGATCGGCAGCGACCATGGCGTCCAACGATACATTGATATCACGCAAGACGCAATAAACAGCCGTCCATTGGTCAACGGGCAGACCTACTACTTTGTCGTGACCGCCTACAGCTACAATCCGGACCCAAGCGTAGATTTTCATGCGCTTGAATCACGGCCGACTGTTCTTGCCGTCGTGCCTCAGGCGCCGGTAGGGGTGAAAATACAAACCCCGGCCATGCAAAATATCAATGTTACCCACATAAGCGGGATAGCGCAAATCGCTGCCCCCGTCATTACAGCGGTAGATCCCACCGCCTTAACCGGACATACGTATCAGATCAGCTTTGACGCGACCGGTGGGGTACTCAAATGGGTCCTGAGAGATACCACCCTCTCACGAACCCTTGTCACCAGCGCACAGCTGGGGTCGATCGCCTCGGGAGATCCTAATGATGATTTTGGCTATCCTATCGCCGATGGTTTCATGGCGCAAGTGCAAGAACAGGAAGTGAAGCTCATCGGGGACTCCACAAGATGGATTTCGCCCAACCCCGTCTGGATCGAGGGAATCAGTTTTACATCCGATGTGGCTGCTGGCTTCAACGGGGGAGTCACGACCGGTTACCAGTTGCCCAATTACCTTAGCCACATTGCCACAAGCTTCAGCCGATTCTTTTCCTTTCCGATCGAAGTGCGATTCAACGCAGCAAGTCCACAAAAAGCATATCGGCTGGAACGAACTGGTCCCCACGCCGGGTACGAGATTCAAAGCCCCAATCCGTTTGTCAATGTCCCGTTCTCGGTTTGGGACGTGAGCAATCCTGCCAGCCCCCGACAGCTTACAGTCGGATGGCGCGATCAAGACGACGACGGGACATGGGATCCGCCGGTCGATGGCGACGGAACAGAAATTGTCTTCATATTTAACAAGACATACAATCCTGCAGGGACGGGCCAATTCAGCATGCCTCCGAATGCGATCGAGGATGAATGTACCAGCGGTGCGAATGCAGACATCGTTTACGGACTTTCGCTCGGGGTAGTCGCCGGCCATACGCTCAACGAGAGTATTGGAACGTTGAGGGCCGTGCCCGACACAAAACTTCATTACAGCGTCCTCGACAAGTATATTTTCAAAACACTCAAGGCAGATACTTCCGTTGCGCAGGCAAAAGCCGACGTCGACCAGATTAACGTATTCCCGAATCCTTACTATGGATTCAATTCGAGCGAAATCGACCGCCTGCAGAAATATGTTACGTTTAGCCATCTTCCCAACCTCGCGACTATCCGTATTTTCAGTCTCGCGGGTGTGTCTGTTCGCATCATTCAGCACAGCGGCGGTGAGTTTGAGAGATGGAATCTGCGGAACGATAATAATCTCCCCGTTGCCAGCGGGATCTACATCGCGTATATCGATATGCCCTCTCCCATCGGCAAGACGAAAATCCTGAAGCTGGCGATCGTGCAGGAAGAACAAATCCTAAGGATTTATTAATAACCCGGAAGGAGTTACGACAATGCAATACATCGATCTCAGAAGAATTGGATTCGTGAGTTTCATCGCTGTCATACTCCTGCTTGCATACAGCATCGAGGCCGATGCTGGAGGGGAAGACCGCGCAGGGACATCTGCCGCACCCGAGCTTGTCATTCCAATAGGTGCCAGATACGTCGCAATGGGCGGGTCGGCAATTGCCCTCTCGTCGGGCGTGGAGTCGATCTTCTGGAACCCTGCCGGCGTCGACCGGACGACGCGGGGTGCCAACGCTATGTTCTCCTACCGGAGTTACATCGCTGACATCGCGGTGGATTATCTCGCGGCAAGCGGGAAGTTCGACTTTGGAACGGTAGCTCTTTCATTGCGCTCTCTCAACATCGGCGATATCCCTGTGACGACGGAAACTGCGCCCGACGGTACCGGCGAGATCTTTAGTCCGACATACTTCGTCATGGGTCTCACTTACTCGCGGCAAGTAACGGATAGAATCGCCGTTGGGGCAACGGTGAATATCATCAGCGAGAGTTTTGCACAGGTGAGCAGCTCCGGCGTATCGTTTGACGCCGGCGTTCAATACCACGGCGCCATCGGCATTCCGAACTTCGATATCGGGGTAGCGCTGAAAAATATCGGTCCCGCGATGCAATACGGAGGACCGGGACTTTGGGTGCAGGCGGTTGCCCAGGGGGCTTCACGAGGGGTGACCTACTATAAGGTCGAAGCCGCGTCATTCGAGTTGCCGACGGTGGTGGAACTCGGGGCCGCATATCAATTATTTGCTCAAGACCAGAGTGCCCTGAATGTTTGTGCGACGTTCCAGAACAACAACTATGCGTACGATGAGTATCGCGTCGGAGCCGAGTATGCCTTCGACCAAAAATTCTTCCTTCGTGCGGGGTACCTCGTTGGTGCATCGTCAAACGATAATAGTCCGGATATCTTCCAGAAGTTTTCCCTGGGAGCCGGTGTAAGCTTCACCGACGTTGGCGGAACCGACATCAGCATTGATTATGCTTTCGTCCCTGTAGAGTATTTCAGCAATAACAACGTTATTTCACTGAAGGTGGGATTCTAAGGCATTTATTTTTACTATTCTCGCTGACACGGACTGCCGTTACCCGGCAGTCCATGATTTATTTTTTTTCTATAGTACCATGGCAGCAACGAGTGGAGGAGGCAGTGTACCGCAGTTATCCCTGTGCCCGCGTTGTTCCTGAATGAGGTTTTGAACGATGAGAAAACCATCCGTGCTCTTCTTCGCCTTGAGAGTGATATTTCCTTTTATGTTTCACAGCGGTATCCTTGCGGCACAGGGTGTCACCGGAGAAACCGTCCGCGCCGGCTCATTTACAAGTGCCACCAGATGCTCCGTCGACCCATCGGGATACGTGTACGTCCTCGACGCAGGGACGAACGAGTTGTTGAAGTACACGACGGCCGGGAAGGTCGTTTGTTCGATAGGCGGATATGGGTGGACGACGCTGACATTCGACCAGCCGGCCGACCTGAGCTCTCCCAACGGCCTCGACGTCTATGTCGCTGATTACGGAAATCACCGCATTCAGCGGTTTGACCGGAATCTCAATTTCATCTCATCACTCTATCTCCGAGATGACGAAAACCCCGACCTCCGGTTTGGCTATCCGCACGGTGTGGACATGGATCGGTTCGGTGCACTGTACATAGTCGACGGCGAGAATCTCCGGATAATGAAGATTGACGCTTCCAACGTTGTCGAGCGGGTTTTCGGAGGTGACGAAGCAGGAAAAGGCCGGCTGCATTCCCCGTCGAGGGTAAGAGTCGGTCCCGACGACCTTGTGTACGTGCAGGATGGGAATTCCCTGGTCGTCTTCAATGTTTTTGGAAACTTTGTGCGCATCATCGGAGACGGACTCTTCAGGAACCTTCAGACGTTCACTCTGGACCAGAATGCTTTGTACGCTCTTGATAGCTGCACGGTCAGAGTTCTGAACAACAAGGGTGAGGTCACCTGGAGTTATGACCTATTACGTGAAGGCCTCGTGAGTCGGTGTGAAGTCAAAGATATTGCCGTTCTCGGAAAGCAATTGTATATTCTGACTTCGAAAGAGATTATTGTTCAAAACCTCCCGGAGAAAATTCCGGGAAACTAGTCCCGGAATTGATAAATTCATAACAAACCCGTATTTTCATCTCAACAACTCAAAGGAGCAACTATGGCAGGGAAAAGTTTAAATAAAGTGACCCTCATTGGGAACCTCGGCCGCGATCCCGAATTGAGTTACACCGCGGGAGGAATCGCAGTGGCAAAGTTTTCCGTCGCAACGAACGAGCGATGGAAAGACGACAGCGGCAATGCACAGGAACGAACCGAATGGCACAACATTGTCGCCTGGCGGAAGCTTGCCGAAATCTGCGGCCAATATCTCAAAAAGGGATCCAAGGTGTACATCGAAGGGAAACTGCAGACACGTTCATGGGACGATAAGAATACCGGTGTCAAGCGCTACACGACGGAGATCATCGCTAGCGACTTGATCATGCTTGATTCAAAGAGTGAGGCAGTCCCTGCTGACGTGGAGCCCAGTTCGCCGATGGCCGAGGAATCGCCCGCGGCAGAGAAAGACGATTTGCCTTTCTAGCACCCCCTGGAAAATCATTCTGCAAGAAGGAGGCGTCCCGTTCTATGACAGGGAGGTGGTCCGGCACGCGCCTCGCTGGAAGTTCTGCGCGAGAGCGCCTGCCATCCGACCATGAGCCCGATGTCGCGAGCATTTCTCGGCAATGACGGAAAGCCTCTCTGGTGCCCGGTGCGTGCGGTGGCCCGAGGATCATTACTGCTGTTCTTCAGATTATCGTCCACGCACCGGGGCTCCATGTTGGCAAGATATTCAGAAGAAAAAGGAAGAAGTTATGCAAGAACAATTCTACGAGTTTACCGAGGAACAAAATGAAATCATCCGGGTGCTGGGAAAGCGGATGAGAACGGTGGGGATAACGAATATTGTCATTGCGGCAATTTACGTTGTCACCTATCTTCTGTTCTTCTTGCGGCAGCCGTTCGCACTGGTCCTGTTTTTACCTCCAGTTGCACTGTTTCTGTTCGTCGGAATATGGACCAATAGATCCGCGTCTTCCTTCAGGAAAATCGTTCAAACGACGGGTCAGGATGTGTCGCATTTGATGAATGCTCTCGTTTCTCTTAACCGGCTTTACACCCTCCAGTTCTGGGCAATGATCCTTCTTGGAACAATTTTGTTCCTGCATGTTCTGTTGATTGGTCTCACCGGATTACGATAAACGTAATTCCGCAAGGATGAGCATTAAACCGCCTCTGAACTTGGGTAGTATCTCAGTTTGAAATTTAATAGTCGGGGGGGATGCTCGACCGGATAAGGAGGATTTAGTGTATTGGAGGTATGAAAAGACCGAAACGCCCCCGCGACCCTAACCAGCTTGCTAAGACTATCGTGGACCTCGCAATTGGCAAAGTTGTTGACATCGGGGTAGTTCACAGCGCGCTATATGTGCTCGCCGTCGAATTGGGGCGACTTAAAGGTGAAAAAGCAAGAGCAAAAAAACTTTCCGAAGCGCAATGAAGAAAGATCGCTAAATTAGTGGCCAGAACACATTGGGGAAAAAGCGTGAGAAGAATATCAAAGGAAAGTGAATAGAACCAACTACTATGGAGACGGCAGCGGCATTATTTGTTGTAGTTGAGGAACTTGAATCTGGCGAACATAACGATTACCAATATGGTTTTGAATAATCTTGAAGGATGCTGACCGTTGGAAGATATTTACTAGGCAATAATAGACCCCCATTACCCTGTCATAGAGAATTGCATCATCATCAAGCCTTTTGATTTTCAGTAGACCCTTCAAGTTTTGTTCAATTTCCGTCAAGCCAATTCGTCTGCCATGCGACTTCAAATCCTTGTGACTTGAAAAATAATTGACCACCCGCCTTGCACGGTTGACCCTATCTCTCTTTCTTGGAAGAGATTTGAACATATATTGCACAAGCCAAGAACGAACAATGTCTTTGGAGAGTTTTATCGCAAGTTTACAATCTTGATAAAGTGAGGGGCCATACATCGGGAGGATGGGAATCCATGCTGGAAGCTTATCAGAATTTTTTGCGAGGTCTTTCTGTGCAGTCTCAAATTGGTCAATAATCGCTTGAGCGGGGGATTGATGTACGTTGTTATCTTTTCGATAAATCATTTGTGGGTCAATCGGCCCAAGTTCTGCACTACTTGCAAGGTAAATTTCATCTCCCGAGAGAGCCCACATCGTGGCTGCACTCTTGGCTGTATTGGGTATAAAAAATCGTATATCTGTGAACTTTTGTCTCAGTATATCCACAATCGACTCAGTTGCCTCCAAAGAGCCTCCTGGGCTGTGTAAAATTATATCAAGTGATCCAGGCGGGAGTTTTCGAGTTGCCTCTACGATTCCATCTTTATCTGGGAGAACGATTGAAACCTCGTTCCCCGCCATTGCAGCCTTCTGCGGATTAAAGAAGTCCGTAGCGTAGATTAATAAGGGTCTATTGGTATGTTTGAAAAGGTCTGTAACGTACTTTGTGGCAACTTCGTCCAAATTGAAACCCGCCTGCCCACTCGCTTTCGCAGCCGCTATGGCTTGTTGGAAATCTTCAAAAACTTTGGTGAATGTGTTCTCAGCCCCCTCCATAAGGTCAAGCTTCGATTTCTATGACATTCTTGGTGGAAGTGGTTGCTTCCGGTTGCAACGATTGTAGTGCCTTGCTGTATTGTTCTTGGGAAATTTCAAACAAGTCGAGAGCATCTTTGATTTTGGGATTTGACTTGAGAAATTTTTCGATTTCCTTCGCTGAAACGGGATATTTCTCCTTCTCTGCCATCGTCGTTTCTCCTGAATGGATTGGCTTGAGCGTTCTATGCTATGTGATAGCTATCTATTACAAAAATCTTGGGTAAATGTCAAGCTGTTGACACAAAATAATTCACCTTAAGGTCAATATACGAAAACCATACCAGAAAAGACACGTCGAAATCAAATAAATTTCGCCACTTTGAAAGGTTTACCCCTAAAGAATTTCTCAACATGGATAATAATAAACACTCGATGGAGACAAGAAGTTGCACCGGAGATTATTTTCATTAAACTGAACTTTATGCTTGACTTCTCAAGCAAAATATGTTACTTGCTCTTGATTCCGGATCTTTATTGAAGTATATTATCAGGAGTTCTGTTCTTCAACATACTGGATGTCGGTACAATCCCGGCGCATTTCCGGGATCGTAGGGAATTCCGTGCAAAACGGAAGCTGCCCCGCAACTGTAATCCCGTTCCGCCAAAAATATGCCTGTGGCGGGATGTAACTCGGCAAAAAGTCACTGTTTCCTTTCGCTCCGGTTCTTCGGGGTGGGATGAAATGGGAAGACGCGCGGAGTTCGGGAAAGCCAGGAGACCGACCGACATCGAGACCTCAAAAAGCCTTCGCGGGAAGGTGTGGGTACATTGAATATCGTTTTGCGTTCTTAACCCAGCTTTTTCCGAAGAAAGCTGGGTTTTTTATTTGCGGAAGTTGGCTATTCCGCATGCGTCACTTGGAAAAGTCGGTGGAGTATCCATGGATGAAATCGGAAGGAGTCGCGAATGAAGTATTTGATCCTGTGCTCAGCGCTATTCGGTTTCATGTTGAACGGATATGCGCAGGAGAACGGCAACGATTCTCTGAAGATGTATCAATTGGGCGGAGTCGTCGTCACTGCCACACGCAGCCGCATTGCGGTGGAGGATTCCCCCTCACCCATGGATGTGATGGGAGTCCGGGATCTCGGCAATTCCAACGGCACTACCGTCGCGGATGTTCTGGAGAACCTCAGCAGTGTTTTTCTCAAAGACCAGGGGGCTACGGCCGCATTGAAGACAATTTCCATGCGCGGCAGCGGGTCGGAGCAAGTCCTGGTCCTGGTGAATGGCAATCGTCTCAACAGCTTTCAAAATGAGCTTGCCGACCTGAGTCTCTTGCCGCTGAATGACGTCGAGCGAATCGAGATCGTCCATGGTGGAAGCTCGGCTCTGTACGGTGCGGATGCCCTCGGAGGTGTCATTAACATCCTGACGCGGCAGCCGAGCTCGGACTTCCACGCCAAAGCGGAAGCGTCTTCAGGGTCGCTTGGCTATGAGAAGTATCTCCTGGAGACTCAGGGCGGTATCGGTCGGCTGGCTCTCATCGCAGGGTTTGGAGTTGAACGGGGACGGGATGATTTCACGTTTCATTACCAACTTCCATCAGCCAAGGAGACGACCGCCGTGCGAGCAGACGATGATTTTGTCCGCCGGCAATACTACGTGCACGGAAATCTCGCGCCTGACAACCAGTCCGCAATGGAGTTCTCCTTCCAGAACGTGGTCGCTGACCGGGGCATTCCCGGCCCTTTCGACCCTTCCATGCCGAGCTTTGCCCGGCAAAGTGACGACAATATCAATCTATCGGCAACGTACACCGACGATCATGTTCAGGCGGCGGAGGTGACCGTCCGGGCAAATTTTCAGTACGGTCTGGAAAACGATAATGAACCGCTGACATTCTACAAGAACATTCTCGGGAGCGTGAATTCTCAAGTTCGACTCACACTGGACGATCATGAAAAGCTCATTATCGGAGGGGAACTTATCCAGGGGACGCTTGAAGGACCCGATTTTGATTCGAAGATCACGCGGGTGGAAAAGGCGCTCTACGTCTCAAGCGAATCGCAATTCGATTTTGACCGACGGCTGTTTAATCGTATCTCACTGTATCAGATGATTCGCTACGACGACATCTCCGATGTGGATTTTGCGGTCACTCCAAAACTCGGAGTGAATATTCGCCTGCTCAACGACGGAGATGTCCGGCTTCGCTCCAGCCTCGGACAGAATTTCCGTTCTCCCTCCTTCAATGATTTGTTCTACCGGGGTTTCAGCAATCCCAACCTCAAACCCGAGCGCTCGACCGGTTTCGATGTCGGCCTGCTCTCCGACATGAAGGTCCTGGGAGAACAGAATTTCGAAATCACCTTGTTTCATCAGGATACTGAGAACCGCATCGTCTTTGACCCGACGGCATTCATGCCTGTCAACATCGGCAAGGTTGTTTCCAACGGGCTGGAAGCGACGTACCACGCGCTCATACTCGACCGGATTCTGGACGTCGGCGTAAACTACTCGCTCACCGATGCGCGGAAGAGAAATCGCGATTATGCGACCGATTCCACGTACGATCGACGAATAATCTATGTGCCGGAAGAATTGATTAATCTCTCGCTCTCTCTCCGTCTCGACCCTTTGACATTCAATATTCACCACACCTTCGTGGGGGAGCGTTTCATTACGGAGGATAACCAGCAGTCCCTGCCGGCATACCGTGTTACCAATGCGAATGTGATTTTTCACTCAACCCTGGGAACGTGGAAGATATTCCTGAAAGCCGAGGTCAATAACCTTCTTGACGTCGATTATCAGGTCTTCCAGCAATACCCCATGCCCGGCCGCAGTTATCGTTGTACAGCGGGAATTGAGTACTGAACGGCATCATAGATAAATCTTAAGCACTAAATCCTGCACCAAAGGCGCATCCGCCTCCGGCGGAGAAATCTCAAATTCCGCCTCTCAGAATCCCGCTACCCAGCGGAATCCAGAAGCGGGACAAATTCCAATTCCGAAATTCGAACTTTGAAACATCCATTAACTGCCGAACTTAAATTCCGACTAGAAGATTGTCAGTAGGACAGAATAAGGGCACGCCAACCCAATCGTCATCCCGACGTGCTTCTGGTCGGGATCCGACGCGAAGCGTCGTCCTGACATGTTTTAAGTCAGGATCTGAACTGAGACCACCTTGCCAGCGTTTAGATGCTGACCAAAAGCGTGTCAGCATGACGGGATGGTTTAGGATTTAGGAATTCGGATTTACGATTTGTTTAGGATTTAGTGTTTCGAGTTTAGTGCTTTTTCCACCGCCAGAACTACTGAATTTGAACATGACATCGTTGATTGAGTCTTGCGACTGACATAACGATCAAAGAACTTATTAAAACCATTTGAATGACACGACACAAAGTTGCTTGGGAAGAAATACTTTCGTATACTAAAAATATTGTGATGTATATCCGATGGTCGCCTTTTTCGTCGGCCATGTGCGGAATTCCGTTTGCTAGATAATCGTAGTGCTCCGATTTGTTCGGGGACGACAGATCCATTACATCAAGGAGACAGTATGGCCCGTTATTTCTTTACGTTTTCGCTTATTATCCTCGCAGCGCTTTCCCGGTTGCTGCCTCATCCGCCCAATGTTGCCCCGATCGCTGCAATGGCATTGTTTGGCGGCGTATATCTTGACAAGAAGCATACATTCATCGTCCCGCTTGCGGCATTGCTCATCAGCGACTACTTCATCGGGTTCTATTCCGGCATGGTGTGGGTGTACGCTTGCTTCGTCGCGATAGGGTTCATCGGCCTGTGGCTTCGGAACCATCGCACGATCGGTGCGACGATCGGCGCCGCGATTGCCGGCTCGGTTTTGTTTTTCGCCGTTACCAACTTTGGCGTATGGATGGGTTCAGCGGTGACGTACCCTCATACGGTGGCAGGTCTTGCGGAGTGCTACATTGCCGCGATTCCGTTCTTCAGGAATACGCTGTTAGGTGATTTGACCTACGTTGGCCTGATGTTTGGAGCATTTGAGCTGGCGAAGAAGTTTGTTCCTTCCCTGAAGGTTCAGCCGACCGTCTAAGGAAAACCTTTAAGAAAAGGAAAGCCGACTCTGAGTCACGCTCGGAGCCGGCTTTTGCATTTCCGTGATGACCCGGATGGTCTCAGCTTTCCCTAAGGGATCTGTATTTTTTCAATTTTCCTTCGATGACTGCAACGAGGAGCTCGAGGTCGAGAGGTTTTGTGAGGTAATCATCGATACCGAGTTGGACGCCGGTCCGCATGAACAATCCTTCGTCCATTGACGTCATGAGGATGAACGGTATCTTGCGGAGCTTCGGGGTCTTTTGAATTTCCTTAAAGAACGTGAACCCGTCCATTTTTTCCCCCTGGAAACGAAGATCGGACAGGATCAAATCCACCGGAGACTGTCCGAGAAATTCCAGTGCCCCGGCGATGCTGTCGTGGACGATGACGCTGTAACCCAATTCCCGCAATCTGTCTTTAATGGCCGCAGTCAAATCAACGTCGTCATCCGCAATGAGAATGATCGCTTTCGTCGCGCTGCGCTGAAATGCGGACAGGATCAAGGATTCAAGATTTGCGGCTTCCTCCACAGTGATATCATAGCGGCGCTTCATCTCGTCCAGGGTCTGCGTGTCGCTCGCCTTCACCTTGCCACTGAGGATGGCTTGTTCGACCGCATCGGCGTACAATTGAAGCCGGACATTTGATTCGCATGCGGCATGCTCCTCGAAGCTCATGCCGAGCAATTCCTGGAGTTCCATCAGTCCCTGGGCTTTCTCCATCGTCAACGCGCCGCTCGCCCATGCTTCCCGGATGCGGTCGTAATAAAGTTTTGTCTTTTCTTCTTTGGTCTTTGGGATTCCTATGCCCAGGAGTTCCATTTTACGTTCGTAGGCATCGGCGACCTCCTGCTTCGCGTGTTCAACAAGCTGGGCGGTATTCCGCTCCATCTCTGCTTTCAGATTTTCTTGCGCCCGGGCCAGTTGGGCCTGGGTATCGGCGAGTCGTTTGCGCTCCTGCTCGAGTGCGGCTCGCTCCGCTTCGGCTTTCTTCGATCGTTCGTCGAATTTCTTTTGTTCTTCCGCGAGGGTCTTTTGCAGTTTGCTTTGGTACTCCAACTCAAGGGACTTTTGTGTCTCAAGTCTTTTTTGCTCGAACTTTTCGGCTTCCCGCGCCCTCATCTCCTTGATTTTTTCCTCGATTTTTCGTTCGCTTTCTTTCAAGAAGAGGTTATGCTGGTCCTTGTACGATTGGTCGATCTCCTTCTCGCGTTTCTTGAATTCTGCCTCCATTGAGGCGCGTTGTTGCGCAACCTGCATTTCGGATTCCTTTTGCAGCTGTCCACGGAGGGTCTCCTCCAGCTTGGCGCGAAGTTGTTTCTCTTCCGTTGTGGAGGTCTTCTTGAAACTGTCCAGCTCGGTGGTCAGTTTGCGGGCGAACTCAGCTTCCAGTTGTGCCTTGAGCAGCGTGACGGATTGGCGTTCCTTTTCGGCGAGAGTGATACGTTCAACCTCCATCGACTTCTGGAGTTCCTGCAGACGCGAGGTGTGCTGTGCTTCGAGCTTTTCCGTGATCTCCTTTTCCAGGCGCTGTTGCTCATTGGCCAGTTCCTCCCGGTAGCGTGCTTCCACTTTCTGAATTTCTTCCTGAAGCTTGCGTTGGAATGCGTTCTCCGCCTGCTCCTCGAACGCGGATTGTTGTTTCTTGAGTTCCGCTTCCAATTTCGCGCGTTCCTCGGCAAGAACCGTTTCGTCGATGACGGGCGGTGCAGGTGCTTCGACTTTTGGTGTGACTTCGGCGACGGGCTTCTCGATGGGTGGCGGCTGAGGAGGCGGCGCCTTGTCTTCGGCGGGTTTTGCCGGTGCGGCGACGGGAGCTTTCGCGGGAGCTTGCTCCGGAGGCGGGACCGGAGATGTCTTTTCTTTTATTGCCTGACTTTCGATAGAGGCAATCCGTTCTTCGAAGGCGAGGGCATAGGCATTGTTGGGCTCAAGTTCCCGAACCTTCTTGAGCTCTGCTCTGGCCTGGTCGAGGCGCCCCTCTTTGATCGATTTGTCGGCGTTGCGCAGGAAAGTTCCCACCTGCTGTCGCTTCTCGTCGGTCGAATGACCTGGCGACCCGATGACAGGTTTTCCCTCTATTTTTTTCGTCACTACCATAGTTGGAGACTCTAAACGCACAATATAGGAACAGAATTTATCAATTACAAGAATTTCCGAAAGTCTTGAAAATCTGCTCAAAAAACGTTAGATTGTACGGCATTATGAAAGCAAAACTCGCATTGGAAAATGGTGTTGTCTTCACCGGGGAATCCTTTGGTGCTGAGGGGGAAACTACGGGTGAAGTTGTCTTCAACACAAGCATGACCGGCTATCAGGAGATTCTCACCGACCCTTCGTACTGCGGTCAAATCGTCACGATGACCTATCCGTTGATCGGCAACTATGGAGTGAATCCCGATGACATGGAGGGAACCCATCCGCACGTTTCCGGATTTGTTGTGAAAGAGTACATCGACCATTACAGCAATTACCGGGCAAAAGAGAGCCTCGGCTCCTGGCTCAGGAAATGCAATATCATCGCAATCCAGGGAATCGATACCAGAATGTTGACGCGGATGATCCGGGATGTCGGTGCAATGCGCGGAATAATCTCGACGGTCGATTTTGACGAAAAGACGTTACTGGAAAAAGTCGCAAAGTCGCCTCGAATGGCAGGATTGGATTTGACGCGCAACGTCACCTGCTTGAAAAAGTATGAATGGAAAAGCGTTGGGCCGGGTCCCTCTGAACTTCCGCCCGATGCCGGCCGTTCCCTGAACAATAATCCTCGATTCCACGTCGTCGTCTATGACTACGGAGTCAAGCGCAACATCCTTCAGCGGCTGGCCCGGTACGGCTGCAGACTCACGGTGGTTCCCTCCTGGTTCTCCGCCGAGGAAACCCTTGCCCTCAACCCCGACGGCATTTTTCTCTCCAACGGTCCCGGCGATCCGGAGGCGGTTCATTACGCGATTGAAAATATCAAGAAGCTTCTCGACAAGAAACCGATTTTTGGGATCTGTCTCGGCCATCAGTTGCTGGGATTAGCGTTGGGGGGGAAGACATTCAAGTTGAAATTCGGTCACAGGGGGGCAAACCATCCCGTGAAGAATTTGTTAACAAACGAAATCGAGATTACTTCTCAGAATCACGGGTTTGCTGTCGATCCGGAATCCCTCGACAAATCTCAAATTGAAATCACCCACGTCAATCTCAACGATGGAACGAACGAAGGTTTTCGCCATCGTGAATTGCCCGTTTTCTGTGTGCAGCACCATCCTGAATCTTCTCCCGGCCCGCACGACAGCGACTACCTCTTCCCCCAATTCATAGAATTGATGATCCGACATTCATCCGTTGTAGCCTGAAGTCGGGGGAGTTCACGCTCGGGACGTCAGGTTGAGTGCCAGGGTGTTACTTCAGGTTAAGTTCGTACGTGTTATTTTCGTAGTTTGATTCGGGGTACTTGGGGATCTTGGTGCGCTTGATGTGCGGCTTTCCGTCGGTCTCAATTAAGAACATTACTCTTTTTGTATCCTCGAAGAGGACATCCTCGGTTCTGACGACAATGAACCCGCCGGCCGGAATTGATTCCACCTTTCCGCTTGCATAATATACGAGTTGATGGTGTGAGAAGTGACCCATTTTGATATCCCTATCACTTTTCGTGTTGCCGATGTACAACTTATATGGGAAATCGGCTTTGCCGATATTCCTGACTCGCATAGTGAACTCGAAACTCGAGGGTCCGTAGGGCTGCCGTTTGTACGAGATCGTGTCGATGATCAAATCGGCCAATGCAGTCGAGTCTGCCGGGGCAGGAGAAAGCTGTGACGCTTTGAAATGAGACGGACAACGGTCTGATGAAATTATCGATGCCAAAGCCAGGATGAGGAGTAATCTTGTTCGTCCGGTATGTTTCATGTTGCCCGTCAAGAGAATGTGTTCACTTCCGCGAATGAGCTGGCAGGCGATGAGGCAGCCACCTCAGACGAAATGCATTGCACTGTCGCCTTGAGGTTGCTTCTCCGATCTTTCGCGGCGGCGAGCAATCATCTTAACCAATATACAAAGCATCGCATTGAGTATCAACAAGTTTCGTCTTGTTTTCATTCAAAAAATAACTATATTTGCTGTGCTCTCAAACGTTTAACTACTCATGCACTCCAATATCAAAGTACGCATCGCCCGCACAACTACAGATTTGAATGACATTCCGCTGCCCGCGTATGCGACGGAGGGATCATCCGGAATGGATATCCACGCCGCAGTCGTGGGCGAAATGACCGTCAGGCCCGGTGACACCGTTCTTGTTCCCACCGGATTTCAACTTGAGATCCCGCGGGGATTCGAAGCGCAGGTGCGACCGCGCAGCGGACTGGCCATCAAGCATGGTATCGGCATCCTCAATGCGCCGGGGACGATCGATTCGGATTACCGCGGCGAGTTGAAGATCATCCTGACGAATTTCGGCAAGAATGATTTTGTCATTCGCCGGGGAGACCGGATTGCCCAGCTTGTCATCGCTCCGGTTGTCCGGGCGCAATGGGAAGAGGTGAAGAGTGTTGACCGAACCCCCCGGGGCTCGGGAGGATTCGGGCACACGGGACAATGAGCGAAGAGAAGACCACCGGCACGCTGTACTTGGTTGCCACGCCGATCGGCAACTACGATGATATTACATTCCGGGCATTGAGAATTCTGAAGGAGGCGGATGTCGTCGTCTACGAGGAGCGCAAAGAGGGGCATCGGCTCCTTGCACACTATGGCATCCCTGAGAAACTCGTGGAGAGTCTCAATGAACACAATGAAGCCGCGGCGTCGTTCCATATCCTCGAGCACCTCAAACAGGGGAAGAGCGTCGCAGTCATATCCGATGCGGGAACTCCCGTGTTCTCCGACCCCGGGCAGATCCTTGTGCGCAGGGCGATTGCCGCTAACGTTCAGGTCGTTCCCGTCCCGGGCACTTCTTCGTTGTTGCCCGCCCTTACAGTCTGCGGCTTTGCCATAGACCAATTCCTGTTTCATGGCTTCCTCTCTCCGAAGGCCAATCGCCGGGTCGCCGAATTGCGTCAACTGAGAACTGAGCGGCGAACGATGGTCTTCATGGACACACCGTATCGCCTCGTGCCGCTCCTGAGGGATCTCGCGGAAGTCCTCGGCAACGAGCGACGTGTTTGCGTCGCGTTCAATCTCACCATGCCCGATGAACGGTTCTTTCGGGGGACCGCTGGGGAGCTCTACCGCCAAATGGAAAAGAAAGACATGAAGGGAGAGTTTGTCATTGTCGTGGAAGGCCACGACGCAAAACCAAAATCAAAAATGCAAAATTAAAAATTAGAAAACGTAATGGCATACACCCATCCTCCATCATCCATTTTCTGACATCCATCATCCATCTCCAGTTCCGCGCTCCATTTGCTTATTCTTCCCCTTTTTTCTATATTTTCGAAGAATGCTTTATCAATAACTGGACAAAAATCTCATGGAAGTGTCGTCTAGAACATTTCGTGCCCCCGGGTTCCACGGCGATTACTGGTTTAATTCTGATCCCATTGCACTTGGCGCCCTTCGTGGTTATGTTGTCCTGATCGACTTCTGGGACTTCACTTCCTCAAGCTCACTTCGCGCGTTACCGTATATCAAGGAATGGTATGCACGTTATTCCGACCTGGGATTGGTTGTTATCGGAGTTCATTCTCCCGAATTTCCCTTTGGGCGCGATATGGTGAGCATCAGGAGAGCGGTCTCAAAATTGAACATACGTTACCCGGTCGTGATGGACAACGACTTCTTCATCTGGGGAGCATTCCGGAATCGCGTCTGGCCGACGAGATACCTGATCGATAAGGACGGATTCATCCGCATCGTTCAGGAAGGCGAGGTCGGATATCACGACTTTGAGCATTCGATACAATCGTTGCTCGTCGAGGCGGGATATCATGGCGAACTGCCGCTCGTTATGGATCCCCTGCGCGATGTCGACAGGAACGGAGCCGTTCGCTACCGGGAAACTTCCGGGATCCTGACCGGATACCAGCGCGGGACCATCGGAAACGTTGAAGGTTTCTCTCCTGAATCAGTCAGTCATTTTGAAGACCCTGGATATTATCTGGAAGGCCGGTTGTATCTTCACGGCAACTGGTTGAATGACAGGAATTTCTTGAAATTGGAGGAGAGCGATGGACGCGAAGGATTTCTCGTGCTGACCTACAGGGCGAAAGAAGTGAATTCGGTCATCAAACCTGAGGGCGAAAAACAATTCCAGGTGTTTCTCCAGCAGGATCGCAACTACCTCACGGCTGACAATAAGGGGGACGACGTCCAGATCGACGGTGAGGGAAAGAGCTACTTGCTGGTCGATCAACCCAAGCTGTACGACGTGGTCAAGAACAAGGAATACGGTGAACACACGTTGAAGCTCAGCTCGCGTTCGAATGGCTTTGCAGTGTATTCAATTTCTTTTGTATCGAGTGTTATCCCGGAAATGGTGTCGAATAACTGACCGATATTGGCTGGCCAACTTTTTCGAGACGGCGGTTCTGTTCAATGGCGGGATCGCCGTTGTGTTTTCCGCAATGCCGATGATGTGAGATGTCGAAAACCTTTCTTGACATACTAAAAGAAAAAGTTATCGTCTTTGACGGTGCGATGGGGACGAACGTCCAGGCCCAGAATCTCAATGCCGATGATTTTGGCGGTGAGAAGTACAACGGGTGTAATGAGTATCTCCTGTTGACGAAACCATCCGCCATCGAGAAGATCCACAGCGACTTTTTGACTGCCGGATGTGACGTGATTGAAACGGATAGTTTCGGTTCGACACCGATCGTCCTGGCTGAATACGGGCTTGCTGACCGTGCTTATGCGTTGAATTTTGAAGCCGCCCGGCTTGCAAAAAAAACTGCGCAGGATTTTTCATCTTCGGGCCATCCCCGCTTTGTCGCCGGCTCGATGGGGCCGACAACCAAACTCCCATCGCTCGGGCATATCAGTTTCAACGACATGGAGGCAGCGTATTATATCCAGACGAAAGGACTTGTCGAAGGAGGAGCCGACCTTCTTGCGGTCGAAACCTGCCAGGATACCCTGCAGGCGAAGACAGCCCTCGCGGCGATCTTCAGGTACTTCGGAGATGCGCGGAAGAGGATTCCGGTCATCGCCTCCGTGACCATCGAAGCGACCGGCACGATGCTGCTCGGAACTGAAATCAACGCCGCATTGATATCCCTCGAGCCATACGACATCGACGTCATCGGCATGAATTGCGCCACCGGCCCGAAGGAAATGTCGGAGAATGTCCGTTATCTCTGCGCGAACAGCCCGAAGCCTGTTTTCGTCATGCCGAATGCCGGGATTCCCGAGAATGTCGGGGGTCGTGCGCATTACAAGCTCTCGCTGGACGAGCTCGTGTATTACCTGTCGCATTTCGTGAAAGATCTTGGCGTCAGTGTCGTCGGGGGATGCTGCGGGACGACGAAAGAGCATCTCCGGAAACTGGTTGAAGCCGTCGGTTCTCTTTCGCCCGTCGAGCGGCATTGGGAATTCACTCCGAGTTGTTCCAGTCTTTACCAGGGCGTTCCGCTGGAGATCGATTCACCCCCGGTCCTCGTCGGGGAGCGCACAAATGCGAACGGCAGCAAAATGTTTCGGGATCTCCTTGCGCGAGAAGATTGGGACGGCATGGTCGCGATGGGCAAAGAGCAGGTGCGTGAGGGAGCCCATATCCTCGACGTGTGCACGGCGTACGTCGGCCGCGATGAGGTGCGGGATATTCGCGAGCTGGTTTCACGCCTTAACACTCAGGTCACGGCGCCCCTGATGATCGATTCGACCGAAGCTCCGGTGATCGAAGAAGCACTCCGGTTCATTTCAGGGAAAGCGATCATCAACTCCGTGAATCTGGAAGATGGAGAGGAGAGGATGAAGGCCATCCTGCCGCTCTGTAAGAAGTACGGTGCCGCGGTCATCGCGCTGACAATCGACGAACAGGGGATGGCAAAAACAGCGGCGAGAAAGCTCGAAATCGGGCGACGCATCCACAGGCTCGCAACGGAAAAATACGGGTTGAAAGAGCACGACTTGATTTTTGACACGCTCACGTTCACGCTTGGTTCCGGCGACGAAGAATTTCGGAGAGCCGGCATCGAGACGATCGGGGCGATCCGGTCGATCAAGAAGGAATTCCCCGGAGTCCACACAAGCCTGGGTGTCAGCAACGTCTCGTTCGGATTATCTCCCCATGTGCGCCATGTCCTGAATAGCGTTTTCCTCCATTATGCGCTCGAGTACGGCCTCGATATGGCGATCGTGCATGCGTCCAAAATCCTTCCCCTCTATAAGATCTCTGAGGAGGAACGGGAGCTTTGCCGGAAATTGATTTTTGACGAACGGGAGCCGGGCTACGACCCGCTCCATGCGCTCCTCGCGTACTTTTCCAGAAAGAAGGGAGAAGTCAAAAAGGAACGGAAATCCGAAGGGACGATCGAGGATCGCCTGAAAAACCGGATTATCGAAGGGAACAAACTTAATATCCAGGGCGATTTAGACCTGGCTCTAAAAAAATACGCGGCTCTCGATATCATTAATACGATTCTGTTGGGCGGAATGAAAGTCGTCGGGGAGCTTTTCGGGAGCGGGCAAATGCAACTGCCCTTTGTTCTCCAGTCTGCCGAAGCGATGAAGGCCGCGGTTGCCTACCTGGAGAAATTCATGGATAAAGCCGACGCCGCGACGAAGGGGACGATGGTCATCGCGACCGTAAAGGGCGATGTCCATGATATCGGCAAAAACCTTGTCGATATAATTCTGACGAACAACGGGTACAAAGTCGTGAATCTGGGCATCCAGTGCCCGCTGGAACGAATGCTCACGGCATTCGAGGAGCACAAAGCCGATGCCGTAGGAATGTCGGGACTGCTTGTCAAATCAACCCTCATCATGAAGGAGAATCTTCAGGTCATGAATGAGCGGGGCGTGCTTCCCCCGGTGATTTTGGGCGGCGCGGCTCTGACACGGCGGTATGTCGAGCAGGACCTGGCCTCGGTCTATAAGGGGAACGTGTACTATGCGAACGACGCATTCGACGGGTTGCATTTCATGGAGCAGATTGTCGCTGACAAGAATGCCGGAAAATCTCGCTCGGGAATGACGGATCCAACTCCCATCGCGAAGTCCTTCGATGGAGACGCGGGGGAAAGCATTCTCTCAGGACTGGAAGCGAAAATCGCTCTTACGCCGAAAGAGCAATCGGGACATACGGGGAAGAAGATTGCGCCCGCGGATATTCCCGTTGCTCCCTTTTTCGGAACGAAAGTTGTCGAAAATATCCTCCTTGAGGAAATCTTCCGGTATGTCAATGAGCTGGCTCTCATTCGCGGACAGTGGCAGGTGCGCCGGGGATCAATGTCTGAAGAAGCGTACAAATCAATGCTCAAGGAGAAGGTGGCCCCGGAGCTCGAGGGATTAAAACAAAAAGTGGTGAAAGAAAAACTTCTCTCGCCGAAGGTGGTGTACGGGTATTTCCCATGTCAGTCGGAGGGCGACGACCTCATCATTTTCAAGCCAAACGATGGATCCGACCCGGTTTCGCCGTGGAGCTCAAACCTCCAACCCCAAACCTCGAATCTCACGGAGTGGCTGCGCTTCACCTTTCCGCGCCAGAATAAGGGTCGTCTCCTCTGTATCGCCGATTTCTTCGCATCGAAAGAATCGGGAAAGATGGATGTCGTCGCGTTCCATCTCGTCACCATGGGGAAAATTGCGTCGGAGTACTCGCAGAAGCTCTTTCACGCTGATAACTACAAAGACTATTTGTACTTCCATGGTTTGAGCGTTGAAGCCGCGGAAGCCCTGGCCGAATACTGGCATCAGCGGATTCGCAGGGAACTTGGGATCCATCTTCGCGACGCCGCGGAGGTCAGAAAACTGTTCAGCCAGCAGTATCAGGGTTCACGGTACAGTTTTGGCTATCCGGCGTGCCCCTCGCTTGAAGACCAGGGGAAATTGTTCAATCTGCTGAAACCCGAACGAATCGGTGTCGTACTGTCCGAAGAATTTCAATTGATGCCTGAACAGTCCACGTCCGCGATCATCGTCCATCACCCCGAAGCAAGATACTTCAACGTGTAGTTGTCTTTTTGTTGATTTTTTTTTATTATTAGGTAATTCTAAAAATACAGCATTTCGAACTCAACTGAAGGAAATCCTATGGCTACAATGATCACAGAAGAATGTATCAATTGTGGGGCTTGTGAGCCCGAATGTCCCAATACGGCTATCTACGTAGGCGGTGCGCAGTGGGAATTGAGCGGTCAGATGCATGATGCACTCTCGAACGATTTCTATTACATCGTTCCTGAAAAATGCACCGAGTGTGTGGGGCACTTTGACCAGGAACAGTGCGCGGCTGTGTGCCCGGTCGATTGCTGCATTCCGGATCCGAAGCACGTCGAGACGGAGGACCAGCTGTATGAACGGGCAAAGAAGATGCACCCCGAAAAAGCCTTTGCTCCTCTGAGCGAAGCGACTTCGCGTTTCAGAAAGACGGCGTAACAACATTTCAGAAGTGCGTGAAGGTCGGTTGATGGGGGAACATCAACCGGCCTTTTTAATTCTATAGAATTCCTCACACCAACCGATTGAAAGAACCCAGACGTGAAATTGGGTAATTACGAGATCCATCCCGTAGAAACCGGAAGGTTCGCTCTCGACGGCGGCGCGATGTTCGGGATTGTACCGAAGCCGTTGTGGAGCAGGACCAATCCGCCGGATGAACGCAACCGAATCGAGCTTGCCGCACGCGCGTTGTTGATCGTCGGCAACGGCAGAAAAATTCTGGTGGACAATGGGAACGGTTCGAAATTTACACAGAAGCAGGTTGACATTTACCGTCTCGACACAAGCCGGTTTGAGCTCCACCGGTCGCTGCAGAAGTACGGTGTGCGCGCAGATGAGATTACCGACGTTATTCTGACACACTTGCATTTTGACCACGCGGGCGGTTCAACGTATCGCGAGAATGGAAAATTGAAAATAACATTCCCGAATGCAAGGCACTACGTCCAGAAATCTCATTGGCTGCAGGCGATGAACCCGACGGAAAAGGACCGCGGGAGTTTCATGCCGGATGATTACCTGCCCCTGGAAGAGTCCGGGGTGCTGGAGTTTGTGGATGGTGAGGTTGAGCTCTTTCCCAATATCTCAGTGCTGGTCGTCAATGGCCATACGGCAGCTCAACAACTTCCCAAAATATCGGACGGCAAGACGTCCTTGCTCTTTTGCTGTGATCTCTTCCCGACGACGGCGCATATTCCTCTGCCGTATATCATGGCGTATGACCTTCGCCCGCTCGTGACGCTCGAAGAAAAGAAGAGGTTACTTGCGCAGGGCTATGATGAAAAGTGGATCCTATATTTCGAACATGACCCGAATACGGTGGCAGGGACGGTCCAGTCAACCGACAAAGGTTTTGTGTTCGGTTTAGCAGTTTCCATTGACTAAGCGGAACCCGAGTTTGTTCTATTGTTTAGATGAAAACCCTCACGAACGAAATCAAACAGAAAGCTATCGACCTCGGATTCACGAAAGTCGGCATCGCCCGTGCTGAAAGGCTCGCGGAAGAGGGTGACCATCTGCAGGAGTGGCTTGACCGGGGGTATCACGCGACGATGGAGTGGATGAATCGCAACGTCGAAAAGCGCGTCGACCCCCAATTGGGGTTGCCCGGGGCGAAATCGGTTGTCTCTGTCGGAATGAACTACTATACCGGGCACCGGCACAGCGATGACCTGGATGTGGGAAAAATTTCGCGCTATGCCTGGGGCGATGATTATCATACCGTCCTGGAAAAGCGACTGGATGTGCTCCTGCAGTTTGTCACGTCAAGTGAACCGCGGGCCCGGGGTAAAGTATTCGTCGACACCGGACCGGTCATGGACAAAGTCTGGGCGCAGAGAGCCGGGATCGGCTGGATTGGAAAACACACGAATGTGATCACACAGGATTCCGGATCCTGGTTATTTCTGGGCG
>Ga0209777_10000991_pt1 | contig 43495 bp, 39 predicted proteins | sample FrelakmetHBP12HB_FD_187147 | JGI IMG/M metagenome (GOLD analysis project Ga0209777, IMG submission 187147) | Freshwater lake sediment microbial communities from the University of Notre Dame, USA, for methane emissions studies -HBP12 HB (SPAdes)... | ecosystem: Environmental > Aquatic >...
AATGATGCGGACGGATTGCCCTGGGAAGCGCTATCGTCTGCCATTTCCCAATTAGTCGGCTCTTATACGATTGACAAAATACCTATTCTAGTTTATCCATCAAGTTACTTGGAGTCAAAAGAAGTTTCTTCTAAAAAACAATATAATTTATGGGTCATGGATGTGAATTATGGTAAAGAGCTTGGTGAATATTTTGTGGCAAATACAAAACATCAGTTTAAATCTTTAATCCGTTTTCTCATTAGGAAATATCTGAAAAAATAATGAATGACACCCCCCTTTATAATAGTCGTATCTTCAAGAGCTATGTGGAGTATCTGAACAGGTACTTTCCGGATATTGATATTGCTCCCATTTTAAAATATGCGAATATTGAAGCCTATCAACTGGATGATGAGGGGCATTGGTTGACGCAGGAACAGGGTGATCGTTTTAACACAATAATTACAAAGATGACCCAGGATCCGGACATTTCCAGAAAAGTAGGACGGTTTTCCGCTACCTCCCGCGCCTCCGGGGCGTTGGGACAGTATGTGATTGGCCTCATTAATCCGAAGATGGCTTATGCCATTCTCGGGAATCTTAACGCCCGTCTCAGCCGGGGGACCATTTTTACGACCAAAGTCGTTGGGCCTTATCAAGTTGAGGCAAGAGCTGTATTACAGCCGGGGGTGGTTGAAAAACCTTATCAGTGTCTTAACCGGCTGGGTACACTGGAGTCGATGACGAAACCTTTCACCGATGAATTTGCCAATATAGAGCATCCTGTCTGTATTCATAAGGGAGGGGACTGCTGCCTCTATATCATCAAATGGAAAAAAACACGCGCCTTTGTCTGGAAAAAGATCCGCAGTTATTCTTTGATTATCGGTTTTGTGATCTCCCTCGTCTTATTTGACATTCTCAAACCAGCTCATTGGGATGCGCTGATCTTGATGTATATGATCATGGTCATGGGCGTTACGCTATATACAGAACATCTGGAAAAAAAGGAGCTCCTCGCCAATATCCAGAACCAGGGGGATTCAGCGGAACGTCTCCTGGAGCAGATCAATAAACGATATAATGAGTCCCTGTTGATCCAGGAAATCGGCCAAGCCTCCTCCATGATCATGGAGGAAGATCAACTGCTCAACTTCATAATGGAGTCCCTGGGAAAAAGACTGGATTTCGACCGGGGCATGATTATGCTTGCCAACAAGCAAAAAGACAGTCTCGTTTATACGGTCAGTTATGGATATAACCCAAGAGATGAAAATTTCGTGAAGAACATTAAATTTCATCTGGATAACCCTCTCTCCAAGGGTGTGGCGGTAAATGCTTTCAAAAACCAAAAACCAATCTTGGTTAATGATATCTCCGAAATCGCGAATGATCTTTCAGCGAAAAGCATCGATTTTGTCCGCGCCATGGGCGCCCAATCTTTTATCGTCGTTCCTATTGTTTATAAAGGGGAATCCATAGGTATTATGATGGTGGATAATGTGCAGTCAAAAAAACAACTCGGCCAGACGGAGATGAGTCTTTTGATGGGCATTGCCCCGCAGATCGGTATCAGCATCAATAATGCCATCTCTTATCAGAAAATAAAAGAGAGCGAGGCGCGGTTCAGATCGCTCAGCGAAAATGCGCCGGATATAATTTATACCTTGGGTATCAACGGGGAATTTACCTATGTCAACCCGGCAATTGAAACGATTTTGGGGTATCTGCCCGAGGAAATCATTGGTAAACATTTTATAAATATTGCCAGAAAAGAAGATATAGCGACATATATTAAAGCCTTTAAGCAAGTCAGAGACCGGAAGCAAACCATTAAAGAAGAGATAGGCACCCTTCTTCATAAGGATGGTACTGATCGGTACTTCAGCCTCAGTGGTGCGCCAAATTTTGATTCAGAAGGAAATTTTATCGGATTGGTTGGAACATTTAAAAATCTGACCGACATTAGAAGATCGGAAGCTGAACTGAAAAAGAGCCTGGAAAAGCTTCAATCAGCCATGAGTAGTACCATTGATGCTATTTCCCTGATTGTTGAATCAAGGGATCCCTACACGGCAGGTCATCAAAGACGCGTAGCTAAGCTCGCCGTGGCCATAGCCGAAAAATTGGGTTTATCGGAAGAGAAAATCGAATTTATTCGTATGGGCAGCCTGATCCACGATATAGGGAAAATATATATTCCCGCTTCTATCCTGACAAAACCATCACGATTGGGTGACCTTGAATTCGCAATGATGAAAACTCATCCGACCGTGGGTTATAAAATATTGAATAAAGTTAATTTTATTCCAGTTATCGTTGATATTGTTTATCAACACCACGAAAGAATAGATGGTTCGGGATATCCATTAGGGATTTCCGGTGATAAAATATTTTTAGAATCCAGAATTGTCGCCGTTGCAGACGCGGTTGAAGCCATGGCCAGCAACCGTCCATACAGACCTGCACGGGGAATAGCGTTTGCGCTGGAAGAAATTAAAAAACAACGCGGTTTTAGCCTCGACGCCAGAGTTGTTGATGCCTGTCTGGATCTTTTTGAAAAACAAGGCTTCGAGTTTAAGCAGGATGACGCAGAATTGGATATTGGTGTTCAATGGATTTAGACCTTCTCTTAACGGAAGCCGACAACGACGTCAACAAGAATATCACTTTGATTTAGGATTGGAGAACTACCTCTTATATCTGACCATCACCTGCGCTTCCGCCAGAATGTGTTCTTTCATCGCTTTGAGCAGTTCTTCTTTGGATAATCCGGCATTCAGGTTCAGCATAGTATCCAGAGCATACAATTTAAAGTAGTAGCGATGTGTGCCGCCCGGAGGACAGGGGCCATCGTAGCCAAAACGGCGGGAAGTATTTTTGCCGCTTTTTCCCAAACCAGCGATTTCTTCCTGCCGGGAAACTTTTTCCGGCAGAGAATTGACATTTGCCGGAATATCAAAAATGACCCAGTGCACCCAGGTGCCCGCGGGCGCGTCGGGATCATCGCAGATGAGCGCGAAACTTTTTGTTTCTTTCGGCGCGCCACTCCAGGCAAGCGGCGGCGAGATATTTTGGCCGTCACAGGTGTACTTGGCCGGGATCATATCTTCATGGTTAAACGACGAACTTTTTATTTCCATGGTTTTTCCTCCTTTTATTTTAGTGTTCATTTGATCTTTTGCTTGCGCGAGCATGTTTCCGCCGCCGACAATTAAACAAATGGTCAGGAAAAAACAAAATAGATAGTTTTTCATTTCTGTTCCCTCCATATTTCAAACCAAACTAAAACCAATTTAATAATGTTATTACACTCAAAAGGTTTCGCCGCCTCACTCTGAATCGTGCACATCTCCCTGACAAACCCTAGTGATGCCAGAGACACAGTCATGTGCGCCACACATCCCAGCCCAGCGTATGGGGGCAATATTTCTTGACATATAAGACTGAAATTCCTATAATTTAAAAATGAAGAAGCAATGTTTTATCAAAAATGAACTTGAAACGTACTTCATATATCCGGAAAAGTACAACCACATATATCAGAGCCGTCAGGTATTAGAAGAAATATATGATAAATTGTACAGGATGGCAATGTGAAAATATTGTTAATTCACCCATTAAAACGCGGGAGACTTGGCAGCAAGAAACTAATCAAACCTTATCTACCTCCTCTCACCATTCCCACCCTCGCAGGTTTGACACCGAAAGGTGTTCACGTAGAGTTGTGCGATGAAAGCGTCGATGAAATCGATTTTAACACTGATGCAGATTTAATAGGAATCACTGGAATTACAAGTCAAATAAACCGCGGATATGATATTGCCAAGGCTTTTCGCAATAAAGGCAAGAAAGTGATTATGGGTGGAATTCATGTTTCTTCACAAATAGATGAGGCGCGGCAGTTTGCCGACAGCATAGTAATTGGCGAAGCGGAAGATGTCTGGTCTGGCATTATAGAAGATTTTCAGAACAACAATTTAAAAGAAGAATATAAGGCTGATAACTACTGCGATTTAAAGACCTTGGTAATCCCCCGATATGAGTTGCTGAAACTTGATAGATACCGAAAGTCTACTGGCACTAATATACCGCGCTTGCCAATCCAGGCTACAAGAGGTTGTCCGTTCAATTGTAATTTCTGTGCTGTCACGAAATTCTGGGGTCCAAAGATCAGGAAGAAACCTTTGGAGAATGTTGAAAGAGAATTATTAAATATTAAATCTCTGGGTACGAACAGAGTTTTTTTTACAGATGATAATTTTATTGCCGATATACAATACACGAGAGAGCTGCTTAAATTGATTAAAAAGCATGATTTCACCTTCTTTTGCCAGGTAAGTACGAATATTGAAAAACATGAAGATATTATAATTGCGATGGGTGAAGCCAAATGTACAGGGGTGTTCATGGGCATTGAATCATTGTCAGGGGATAATTTAGCAAATATGAATAAAGAATTCAACAAATTGGTTGATTACAAAAAATTATTTGCATTATTAGATAAATCAAATATTCAGGTAACTGCAAGCTTGATCATGGGCTTGGATAGCGATAATAAAGAAACGATGGAAGGCACAGTACAAAAACTCAGCGCGCTAGGTGTAAACTATATTCAAATATATGTGCCTGCATTACTTCCTAGTACTGCGTTAAGAGAACAGTATGTGAAAGAAGACAGAATTACGGATTACAACTGGGATAATCAAGATGGTACCAGCGTTACATTTCGGCCTAAACTGATTACCGCTGATGAACTGCAGCATTCATATTGGGAAATATATAAGTCCTTCTACTCTTATCGATCTATAAAAAAGCGCATCATTAATCTAAATAATTTACGACGTGGGCTGAAAACTATGTTAATTAGGCTAAGAACAAACATATATTTTCATCACAGATTAAAATACGGATTACATCCATATGAGAATTAACGCGGACCTCTGAATGACAGCAATGGATAAACATACCTTTAAATTGGCTTAGCGATCACTTTCAACTTCATCCTCCTTCCTGAAAATAAGTTACCGCTATCGGCGGCATTTGCGGATAACACCATTTAACAATGAAAGGATAATATTATGTTCTGTCCAAAATGCAAAAGCGAATACAGGGAAGGTTTTTATAAGTGCGCCGATTGTGGCTCTGATCTGGTTGCCGAACAGTCTCCGGAGATTATAGAAGAAGTAAGTTATGTCGATCTAGTTGAAGTCTATTCCACTTATCAGCAAAGCGATATAGCCTTCATAAAATCTGTTTTTGACGGCGAAGGCATAACTTATTTTTTTGAGGGAGAAAGCTCTATCATGCTAGTCGCGGGAGGAGCTTACGCCCGACTTCTGGTAAAAGCCGAAGAGGTTCAGAGAGCAAGAGATATTTTGCAAGAATTGGGATTTTTGGAATAATAGTAGCGTGAGCCGCACGCATACTCTGGTGTCGACTCCACGCGCTTGCTAGCCCGCTTTTTATTCTATTCATTTTTTTTAATATTATCTTCATATTCTTTTTTTCTATTAAACCAGTTCTTTGGATTTAAATACTTTTTATATTTAATAAATAGTTCTTTACCAACAAGAAATCCACCAATCCAAAATAATACTTCAGCGACAATAAATGCAATTGAAGCAATTCCTATCTTATATGCAGTTGGTATTTTTAGGAATGGAATAGCAAATAATGATAAAAACAATATAGAAGATATTATAATTATAACGATACCAAGTTTTATACTTAACTTATTTTTCATATTTTAACGAGCTAAACGAAAAAATCAGCCGGAGCGTAGCGATCGGCTGATTTAACTGGTTAGAAAATTTTATTTTTGGTGTTTCTTGTATTCGCTATCCATCCATACTTCCACCGCTTGGTTTCTTTTCAATACTTCGCTTGCCTTATCAAGAGCAAATATCAGACCTTCGAATTCAGCCTCTGGCACTGTTTTGTCTCCTAAGTATTTTGAGAACTCATACTCATTATTTTTATCATCTACAATTAAAACGCCACATGCTGATTTTCCATATCCAATCCTATCTTTCAAATGTGCATTGGGTATGCGGCAACATGCATCGACATAAATTCGTGAGCAATCAGACATAGGCCTCCTCATTTCTAACAATTAATATACGAACTTCGCTTTTTCCGAAGAGTTATTTTTTATATTCCGCATCGACAGTTATCCCAATGCCTCCGCGCGCGGCAAATTCCGCGCTTACTTTACACCAGCGCGGCTGGAGCGCGGCAACCAGATCGTCAAGAATTATATTAGTGACGTGTTCGTGGAAAACGCCTTCATTGCGGAAAGACCATAAATACAATTTTAATGATTTGGACTCGATAATTTTCTTATCCGGGATGTATTGAATTTTAATTTTGGCAAAGTCAGGCTGGCCCGTCTTGGGGCAGACACAGGTAAATTCTTCGGTTTGCAAAGTAATTACATAATCACGCTTGTCATTGTGATTGGGAAATGTTTCCAGCTTGCGCATAGGCTTTGCCGGTTTGCCCAGAAGGGTTAAACCCGCCAGATCATTTTTCTTAGTGTTTTTTGCCATGAGTTCCCCTGAAAAATAAGTAGTATGTTTGGTTACCAAAAGAAAGGATTAATATCAAGAATATTTGATGGGTAAAAAGATTTCCCTTTTGGAGATGTTTTTATGATAAATTTACAGCAAGACCTATAAAGGAGAAATGCAATATGACAGAACAAAAGCCAGCCATTCCGGAAAATACCTGGAAATGCAGTAATTGCGGCAATACGATTGTGGAAATTAAACCGCCCGAAATTTGCCCTGCCTGCCAACAGAAATGCTCGTTTCTCAATGTTACCTGCTACGAACCGGACTGTGGCTTTAATGGAATGGATAAACGTTTGAAATCAAGGGTATGAACCCCAAAGCAAGCTTTGAGGTTCATACCCTCCGCTGCGCGGGATTGTTCAACTTACCAATTTCGCTGCGCTACGCTTTCGAAATTGGAGCTTCAACAATAAGTTACTGGAATTCACCTTGAATATATTCCACAATAACACGTCCCGCTTTTTCGCTGTGAGTTTCCATATTACTTTTAAGCTCTATGTAATTGGAATCAGGTATTATCTTTATAAGACGCTTTATGTTTTCTGTATCATGGAGCGTGTCTGTCGTAGCGCCGATAATGAGAAACGGGACGTTAATGTTAACTATATGATCCCATATTGCATAGTTTCTAATAGCAAGCGCGTTAGCCTTCAGTTTGTATGGATCTGCACAGTCTATGGTGTTTTCATATTTTTCAATCTGTTCTTTACAATTTTTTTTATCCAGCCTGAAGTTTCTAAGATACCATTTTATTACAGGCTTTACGATAAAGTAGAGTGAAGGATGCAATGCCGGAATTACTGTCCCCAGTATTTTGGGGAATCTAAACTCGGTAATTGGGCTGATCAATACCGCGGATAAAGGTTTTTGCTTCTCTGATCCGCAGTATTCAAGAATCGCAGAAGCGCCGAGTGAACTTCCCGCAAGTATAAATTTTTCTGATGGTGAGATAACTTTTTCTATGATCTCACCTATGTCGAGTTTAAGACGTTCCATGGAGAAGCTTACTTTTTTTACATCAGGAATCGTTGATGAATGTTTTTCCCTCGACTCAAGGTAGATAACCCTGTGCTCAGCGGTTAGAACTTTCAGCACGTCTTTCCATCCGGAGATCAGGGAAATCCATCCTGCCACAAAAAGAATAACCGGTTTTTCCGGTGAAACATTTCGTGGAGTGAAATCAATTATCTTAAGAGAAACTCCATCTGATACATTCACCATATATTCTTTAATGGTTGTTGAATGGTCAGTGTATAGAGAATAATCCATATTGTTTTTCCTGAAATGCATATATTTAAGTGAGTTTCTACATTAAATATTAAAGGACAACCACTAATATTAGGAACTGCGCCCTTTATAAAAAAGAGGGCTGTTGTACCTTGTTCCTATTGGCCGGGAATAACGATTCGAGAGGATTCCTGACGTTCCATTTCCTTGGCCTCGGCAATCATCTCCTGAACTGATTTTTCAATGGCTGCGGGTAATTTAGCCACCGCTTCGCTTAAACTTTTTGCACCTTCAATAAGGCACTGAACCGGAATCGGGCCATTGGGTGACATAAGCTGAGTCATGCCGGTAAAAATAGCCTCTCTGCTTTCGTCAATCGAACCGTCAATTTTTACCGGTGTGAGGCGCCGGATTGTGGCGAAGGTCAGATCAGTGAAGGCCTCTTCCCTGTAAAGATTATCGATGTTTATTTTTATGTCCGTTATTTTGGTTCCGCTTACGTTGCTCATTGTTTGTCTCCTTATAATATTGGGGATCGATTATCCATATGCCCCGAAAAACAACGGAAACTGTAAGCTAAACGGCCTCCCTTTTTTCGGATCATTATTCACTTAAATTTTAACTAAAAACCAGTTACGTTAAATTAACGAAAACTTCAATTAATATTTATGCTCTTTAAGATTAAAGCAGCGATCAGCTTTTTTCCATCGTTTTATGGAATTTAACTTTCGGCCATTCTTCCATGGCGTGTAACAATCGCCATTCACTTAAGGCCAGGTAAACTAGATTTCCTTCCGTATCGAGAGCAAGGTTGGTCTGATTTTTCTTCTGGAAATCTTCCATTATTTTGACGTTGTCACAGATTACCCAGCGCGCAGCGGCATAATCGGTTTTTTCATAGTCAGCATAGACGCTGTATTCGTTTTTAAGGCGCGACATTGTTACGTCAAATTGCAGAACGCCGACGGCGCCAAGGATATTGTCCGAGCCCCACAGAGGTTTGAAAACCTGAATCGCGCCTTCTTCGGAGAGTTGAGTCAATCCTTTTTGCAGATGTTTTATTCTAAGTGGATCTTTTAAGCGCACGCGGCAGAAGTGTTCCGGGGCAAAATGGGGAATGCCGGTAAACTTCAACGGCTCCTTCTGCGTAAAAGTATCGCCGATCTTGATCGTTCCGTGATTGTGGATGCCGATGATGTCTCCCGGATAAGCTTCTTCGATATTGGTGCGATCCTGCGCCATAAAAATTGTGGCATTGGATAAAGAGATTTCTTTGCCGATACGGTGATGGATTACATGCATTCCGCGCTGGAACTTTCCGGAGCAAATCCGTAAAAACGCGATGCGGTCGCGGTGCGCCGGATCCATATTGGCTTGTATCTTGAAGGCGAAGCCGGAGAAATCATCTTCATCGGGGCTAACTTCTCTGGTTGTTGTGGGACGCGCGACAGGCGGCGGCGCTATTTCCACAAAAGCATCCAGTAATTCCTTGACGCCGAAATTGTTGATGGCGCTGCCGAAGAAAACAGGCGTCTGGCTGGCCTTCAAATATTCTTTGAGATCGAAGGGATTGGCCGCGCCTTCCAGCAGGGCGACTTCATCCCGCAGTTCGCCGGCCTGGCTTTCCAATAATTCATCAAGAAGCGGATCGGATAAATCATTAATGACAACTCCGTCCTCCGAACGCCGCGCTTTGCCCGGTGTAAACAGATGCAGTTTCTTATCATATATATTGTAAACGCCCTTGAAACGCTTGCCCATGCCGATAGGCCATGATAGCGGCGAACACTCAATTTGCAGTTTATCTTCAATATCCGCCAGAATATCCAGCGGCGCCAGCGAATCACGATCCATCTTATTAATAAAAGTTATTATCGGAGTATTGCGCAGACGGCATACTTCCATGAGTTTCTGGGTTTGGGATTCCACACCTTTGGAACCGTCAATAACCATCAGCGCGCTATCCACGGCGGTCAGCACGCGGTAAGTATCTTCCGAAAAGTCCTGATGACCTGGCGTGTCCAGCAGATTTATTTCGCAATCCGCATATTCGAATTTCATGACCGAAGAGGTAACGGAAATACCACGATCTTTTTCGATGGCCATCCAGTCGCTCAAAGCGTGCTTTGACGCTTTGCGGGCTTTAACAGCTCCGGCAAGCTGGATAGCCCCGCCGAAAAGTAAGAGCTTTTCAGTTAGCGTGGTTTTGCCCGCGTCGGGATGGCTGATAATGCCGAATGTACGGCGGCGTTCGATTTCTTTTTGTAGATGTTTACTCAAAATAACCTCATCATCAATTATCTCTTTGTCCTTTTTGCATTGACGCCCGCCGTGTCGCGTCCATCTCCATTTTCCGCAGGCGCACACTTTGGGGAGTTACTTCCACCAGTTCATTTTCAGCGATGAATTCGATGGCCTGATCCAGAGACAGAACACGCGGCGGACGTAGAATTATTGTAGCATCGGATGTGGATGCCCGCATGTTCGTCAGTTTCTTTTCTTTGGTTATATTGACATCGAGATCGCTGTTGCGGTTGCGCTCTCCCACTATCATTCCCGCGTAAACTTCCGTGCCGACTTCCACGATCATTTCTCCGCGGTCTTCCATGGCGAAGCTGGCATAAGACGTGATACGCCCGGGACGGTCAGCCACTAAAACGCCGGTCATGCGTTGAGGAATCGGGCCGAACCAGGGCGCATAACTTTCCAGCAGCGAATTCATTACTCCGCCGCCTTTGGTGTCCGTCAAAAACTGGCTGCGAAAGCCGATTAATCCTCGAGACGGGATTAGAAACTCCATACTAACTCTGCCGCTGCCTTTATTCACAAGGCTTTCCAACCGTCCCTTGCGCACGGACAGCTTTTCCGTAATTTTACCGATAAAATCTTCCGGTATATCCAGAAATAATCTTTCCACCGGTTCCACAGTTTTGCCGTCTTGTTGTTTGGTAATGACTTGCGGACGTGAAACCATTAATTCATAACCTTCGCGGCGCATTGTTTCGATTAATACCGCCATTTGCAGTTCACCGCGTCCGCAAACTTCAAAGGCGTCTGTTCTTTCCAGTTTTTTAATTTTGATGGCAACATTTCTCAGCGATTCTTTTTCCAGCCTCTCCAGCAAATGGCGTGAAGTGAGAAACTTACCTTCCTTACCGGCAAAGGGACCGTTGTTGACATAAAACATCATGGATATGGTTGGTTCATCGACCAGCAAACGGGGCAGCGGTTGTGGAGATGCAAAAGAGGAAATTGTATCGCCGATAGTGACATCCTCCACTCCGGAAAGGGCGATAATGTCCCCTGATTCTGCTATGGTTACAGGTTTTTTTGCCAGACCAATAAAAGTATATAGAGCGCTTAGTTTCACGCCGGGAATTATTTTATCTTTGGAGCAAAGGCTGTAGTTGGTATTCATTTCCAATTTGCCGCTTTGCAGACGACCGATGGCGATTTGTCCAACATAAGGATCATAATCCAGATTGGTAACCAGAAATTGCGTGATGGCTTCATCATCTCCCTGCGGGGCCGGTACATGCTCAATGATTGTCTGGAGCAGCGGCTGCAGATCGGTACTGTCATCGCCTAATTTTTTATGGCTGACTCCGATTTTGGCATTGGTGTAAAGTATGGGAAATTCAATTTGACTCTCTTCTGCGCCTAAATCTATGAAAAGATCGTAGGAATCATTGATCACTTCGTCAATACGGGCATCTCTTCGATCAATTTTATTGATGACTAAAATTATCGGTAGACGCAATGCCAGAGCTTTTTTTAAAACAAATCTTGTTTGCGGCAACGGTCCTTCACTGGCATCAACAAGAAGGATTGCGCCATCAACCATATTGAGGCTGCGTTCCACTTCACCGCCGAAATCGGCATGGCCGGGCGTATCGACAATGTTAATTTTTACTCCGTTGCACTCCACCGCTGTATTTTTTGCCGTGATTGTTATTCCGCGCTCCTTTTCCAGATCCATCGAATCCATCACGCGATCCTCTACGACCTGATTAGAACGAAAAACTCCCGTCTGTTTCAACATGGCATTTAGTAGTGTGGTTTTGCCATGATCGACATGGGAAATAATGGCAATATTTCTTAAATGATCTTTCTTCATTTCTTTAGTCCTTCTGGGTTATGGTTTTGAACTGAATTATATGATTTACAGCAGTTTTGAACACAACCAATATTTACTTAGGGATGGATAAAAATATTCTGTCCTAGAAAACATCATAACAAAAAACTCGTATTTAAACCAGTTATTTCTTTATTAGCAATTTTACCGTCTGTATTCAAAAATGTAACGAGATTGCGAGGCTGCTATGAAAAGTTGTCTCATGTTCATATTATGGTAAATCAATAATGTTCTTGACTTGTAACCCCCATTTTTTTATGCTCCGTGAAATTAATATAAATATTTTGTATCTTTAGGAATACTATTATGCTGATTTTTTTGCCGTCAAGTCTTGTCGGAGCAATCGCGGGATTTCTTCTTTTTATTAATGTGCTGTTTTGGGTTACTATTTTATTTGTGTTTTCCATTCCCAAAATCCTTTTTCCCTGGCCGCCGTTGCTCCGGGTGCTCAACAGAATTCTTCACTGGATTGGAGAAAATTGGATTGCCGGCAACAGCGGGTGGATGCGCCTTACTCAAAAAACTAAGTGGGATGTGCAGGGATTGGAGGGTTTGAATTATCACGGCTGGTATCTGGTCATCAGTAATCATCAATCCTGGGTTGATATACTAGTGATGCAGCATCTGTTAAATCGACACATACCCCTGCTGAAATTCTTTATTAAGAGAGAACTTATTAAAGTACCGTTAATGGGTTTTGCCTGGTGGGCACTGGATTTTCCATTTTTATATCGCCACGGCGTTGAATACCTGAAAAAACATCCCGAACAAAAAGGCAAAGATTTTGAAACAACGCGCCTGGCCTGTGAAAAGTTTGCGCATATTCCCACCAGCGTGATGAATTTTCTTGAAGGCACACGCTTTACCGAAGCAAAGCACGCCCGGCAAAATAGTGAATATAAGTTTCTCTTGCGTCCCAAATCAGGCGGCCTCGCGCTGGCGCTAAACGTGCTGGGCGAAAAATTTAATTCCATACTGGATATTACCATTGTGTATCCGGATGGAATTCCAACATTTAAGGAATTTCTCTGCGGCAAGGTCAAACGTATAATTGTGCGTATGAAGACAATAGAAATTCCGCAACAATTTTTGCACGGCGATTATGAAGGCGATCAGGCTTTTCGTATTGCCATTCACAAATGGGTGCAGCAGCTTTGGCAGGAAAAAGACCTGCAGATACAAGAACTGAGGAAAAAATCCGGAATCAAGTAATACCCGTTATTTCTTAAACCGTCATTGGCGATCGGGGCGACCATAAAGACCGGTTACTATTGTCGAATGAACGCCGGGTAGCTTTTCTTTTTGTTTGTGTCCGGGTAGAAAAAAGTCTTTTTTCTCTACCTAACTTCATCTCATTTGCGCCTCGATTGCTATGAGCAGGGGCTTTGTCTGACGGCATTCCAATGGTTAATCCGTCAACACTGCGGTATTGGAGTTTTTCTCCGAGAACTCTTTTCAGAGAATGAGCAAGCCAGGCATCCTCGGCTGTTACAAAAGTAAAGGCATCGCCGATTTTGGAAGCGCGCCCTGTTCTGCCGATACGATGAGTATAGGCATCAGCGGTCGATGGCATATCATAATTAATGACATGGGAAATTCTTGTCACATCAATGCCGCGGGCGGCGATATCGGTCGCAACCATGATTTCATAACGGCCGTCGCGGAAGCCGTCAAGAGATTGTTGGCGTTTCTGCTGCGATAAATTACCATGCAATGAAGTAACTTTATATCCCGATTTATCCAACTGCTGGGCAACACTTTTCGCGCGCGATTTTGTTCGGGTAAAAACGAGAACGGAATCCATTTTAGTATTATCAAGAATATTTTTCAGCAGTTCTGTTTTAGAGCTCATTTGTACCGGGTAAAATTTATGTGTAACCGTTTCTACCGGCGCTGCGTGGCCGATTTGGATATTGACCGGATTGAGCAGAAGATCATTAGCCAGGCTTTTTATATCGTTGGGCATCGTCGCGGAGAAAAGCAATGTTTGACGCTGCTTGGGAAGATGTTTCACGATTTTCCGGACATCCGGCAGAAAGCCCATATCAAACATATGATCCGCCTCATCAAGTACCAGCACCTCTACATGGGACAAATCAATGGTATTGCGTTGAATATGGTCAAGCAGGCGGCCGGGACAAGCGGAGACGATATCAACTTTATCACGGAGCCTTGCTATCTGGCCATTAATGTTCACTCCGCCATAGATGGAGGCGCTGTGGATTTGCGCCCTGCGTCCTAATTGGCCTATCGCCTTGTGTGTTTGTTCACTCAACTCGCGCGTCGGCGCTATGATCAGGGCGCGGATACGGCTGCGCGGCCCCTGCATAAGACGTTGCAAAATCGGCAGCACAAAAGCCGCTGTTTTCCCGGTTCCGGTTTGGGCAAGCCCCATAACATCGCGGCCTTCCATAATCGGCGGGATTGATTCTAATTGAATTGGTGTCGGTACTTTGTAGCCTTGCGCCTGCACACCGGCAAATATTTTCGCATGTAACTCAAACTTCTCAAAACTCATTTTTTCTTTTTCCTTCATTTTCAGTATTGGTGACATTTGAACCCATTTCCAATCGTTGCGTGAATATAGACTGTTTCATCCGCTGATCTTGCGTCTGAAAGACAGATTAGAAAAATCACACTATAGCTGGATTCTATTACGATTAGCTGGATTTTCCTGCCGAAGTTTCCAAGAGAAAAAAGTTAGGAAGGTAATTAACTATCGCTATCACGAGGCACTCTTTACAGGCATAACTTATAAATAGCAAGGAATATCTTTATGCCGGGATTAATACCAATTAGCTATCGGATACAAAAAGGTTGCTTAACCGGGCATAATATCAAGTAAGCTTTCAAAAATTCTTATCTTAATTTTTGAAAGCAACTTGGTATAATCTTCCTTAAATCATATAAATTGCCGATTCGACATTTTGCCTTCATAGATGCCAAGATAATCACGGGTATGACCCCCAAAGCAAGCTGCGGGAAATTGTACCCTGCAAAGCGGAGGAGAATTCGCTAACTGTAAAGTCCCACATGGCTTCGCATATGGGATAACTCCACTTGCGCTTCGATCTTCATTTCATTTGATCTTAGCGAGTGTCATTAAATTGGAGTTTCAACAACAAAAATATCTTGACATATTCCTCATAATATTTAACTGTACAGTTAAACCGTACGGTTAAATACCGACTTCGTAAAAAATTGTTTCTATATTACTGGATGCCCACCTACGAGACTGTGTCCCAATGTCGGAAAGCACGATCAAAATCGTCATACCGGTCGTAGATGACCTACAGGTTACGCAGGCTGGCGGTGTGCCCCTTAGGGTATATCCAGAACGTACTGAAAATACTGGATTCCGTGTCGCCCTTCGCTTGCACGGAATGACAAACATTGGTGAAGCGTTTGATTAAAAAAGTAATTGATATAGGAAAACCAGGGAAAACCGCCGAGAAAATTTTAACGGCGGCACGCGCCGTATTTGCCGAAAATGGTTACAACGGGGCTCATGTTGATGAAATCGCCGAGCGCGCCGGTGTGAATAAAGCGACTCTCTATTATCAGATTGGCGACAAGGATACTCTTTACGCCAACGTGATCCATCAGGTACTGGGCAACACTGCCAAAAATATTGCCGGAGCAGTGGCCAAGACTGATCATCCGGAAGAAAAGCTTAAAGCTTATATACATTATATCGCTAACACCGTGGATAAAAATCCGGCATTACCGCCGATCATGATGCGGGAGATTGCCTCGGGCGGCCAAACCTTGCCGCAAGTCGTCGTTGAAGACATTGCTTCAGTCCTGAAAGTATTAATTAGCATTCTCGATCAAGGGAAAAAGAAAGGAATATTTACGGATACCATACCTTTCCTTATCCACATGATGATTGTGGGAACAATTCTTTTTTATAAAAAGGCTCTGCCGATTAAAGATAGGCAGTCATGGCTGCCTGCCGCGATTAAAGCCCGTGATAAAAAATTAAAGGGGACTCTGGGTGAGGAAGTGGCGAAGTTGGTGCTAAAAGCTATAAAACGATGACTAACAGGATGGCAAAATCATTATAAATAGCAGTAATACCAATTTGCAGTCAAAAGTATACCGAGGCGGCAAGGAAGAGGCGACGCAGGCGTATTCTAATATACGTCGAGGCGCCGATGACGTAGCCAACAAAGGTAGACGAATGAATGCGAATTGGTATAAATACTGCGGACTAAAATGTACGACGGAGGTTGAGCGTTGAAAAAAAGAATAATAATTATCGTTTTTATAATTCTCTTTGTAACGGTCGGATCGCTGGTTTATTTCGGCCAAAAAAATAATCGCGAAAAAGGGCTTTTTTATTCCGGCACAATAGAAACAACACAGGCGAATTTATCTTTCCAGATTCCCGGGCGTGTTGTTAAGGTCAATGTTCAGGAAGGGCAGTCCGTTACTAAAGACCAGATTATCGCTGAGTTGGACCGCGTGGAATTTGAATCACGTTATGAGCAAGCCAAAGCAAATCTGGATCGGGCGCAAAAAACAAAACAGCAACTTCAAACAGTGCTGGATATCAACAAGAAAACGCTGCCCTCGGAAGTGGCCAGAGCCACGGCGGCCGTGAATAGCGCCAGAGATACTTTGATAGATGCCAAAAAGAATTACCAGCGGTTCGAGGAACTATTTGGAAAAGGCGTGGCTACGGAAAAAGAGAGGGATACATTGAAGCTCAACTATGAAGTGGCCCAATCACGGCTCGCTGAAAGTGAATCCATGCTGAAACTGGCGCAGGGTAATTTAACCAGAATAGACGCCGCCAAGCAGGATATCGAGGTAGCCTCTGCGCAAATCAATTCGATTAACGCGTCATTAAATCAAGCATCCATCCAGTTGAATTATACGCAATTAAAATCGCCCATGAATGGCGTAATAACCAGCCGTAATGTTGAACCGGGTGAAACTGTAAATCCCGGAAGAGAAGTCATTACTATTTCCGATCTTGCCCGCGTTGATCTGAAAATATTTGTGGATGAAACGGAAATCGGCAAAGTCAGGCCGGGCCAGAAGGTAGATGTAAAGGTAGATACTTTTCCCGGTAAAACTTACACCGGATCGGTTTCCTTTGTCTCTCCGGAAGGGGAATTTACTCCGAAAATCATTCAGACAAAAAAGGAAAGGGTAAAACTGGTATATCTGGTAAAAGTATCCATAGTGAATCCCAACTTTGAACTCAAGTCGGGAATGCCGGCTGATGCCTGGCTGCGGTAGGGGAGCTCCTGATGATCGTGTCCCCGGAAAATTCCCCGCCCATGGTGGAAGTCAAAAACGTTACCCTGCGCTTTGATCTTATCGAGGCGGTCAAAGATGTTTCCTTCCATGTGAACAGCGGCAATATTTTCGGCTTGGTCGGTTCCGACGGCGCCGGCAAATCAACGCTCCTGCGGCTTATTGCCACCATGATCAAACCAACGCAAGGCGAAATTTTCGTGGGAGGCCTCAATGTTGTCACCCAGAGGCAAGCAATCAAAAACATTATCGGATATATGCCGCAGCGGTTCGGTCTGTATCAGGATCTGACTGTTGATGAGAATATGAATTTCTTCATGGATGTTTTTGGTATAGCGCGTGCGGAAAGAAAAATACGTAGAGAGAAATATCTGGGATTTTCCAATTTGCTGCCTTTTGTGGACAGACTGGCCGGTAATCTTTCCGGGGGCATGAAACAGAAACTGGGATTGGCCTGCGTGCTGGTGCACGAACCACAATTGTTGATTCTGGACGAACCGACAAACGGCGTTGATCCGGTGTCGCGGCATGAATTCTGGGAAATATTGGGTAACATGAAAAAAGAAGGCATGACGATTATCGTGTCCACAGCCTACCTGGATGAGGGCGAACGTTGCGATAGTCTGGGATTGATGCATAGTTCCATTCTTATGGATACGGCAACTCCCGCCAGTATTCGCGGCGGTTTTAAAACTCTGGAAGAAGCAATTATAGAACGAATTAAAGAAGTGGATGGAGATCTGGCGCATGATACTTTCCACTTCTGATTCCATTTCCGTGACGAATCTGGAAAAAAAATTCGGTGCTTTTGTCGCGGTAAATAAGATTACCTTTTCCGTAAAAAAGGGCGAGATATTCGGATTCCTCGGCGCTAACGGTTCCGGCAAGTCCACTACGATTCGCATGCTTTGCGGCATAATCACACCCACATCCGGCGGAGGATTCGTTGCCGGGTACGATATTATGAAAGAGCCCGAAGAAATCAAGCATTCCATCGGCTATATGTCGCAGAAATTTTCTCTTTATGAAGATTTAACGCCTTTTGAAAATTTGCGTTTTTATCTGGGCGTCTACAATGTGCCGCAGAAACAATGGCCGGAGCGCATTAACTGGATTTTGGATATGACGCGTCTGCAGAATGTCCGCAACCGAAAAACGAAAGAATTACCGACTGGCTGGCGCCAGAGACTCGCGTTGGGCTGCTCGCTTTTACATAAACCGGAAATCCTCTTTCTTGACGAACCTACTTCCGGGGTTGATCCGGTCACAAGAGGGCATTTCTGGAATTTCATTAAACAACTTGCCAGAAGTGGGATGACGATATTTGTGACGACCCATTACATGGATGAAGCGCGTTTTTGCGAGAGGATCGTTATGATCAATGAAGGTAATATTGTGGCGTCGGGCAGTCCCGCGGAAATTATCGCCGGCTCCTGCCCCGGTAAAATGGGCGCTGACTTGAATGATGCTTTCATAACTTTAATGATGAGGAATAAAGATTGAATCTTTTACGACTCAAAGCCATCATTCGCAAAGAATTTTATCATTTGATCCGGGATTACCGCAGCCTTTATCTGGCTTTTGCGATTCCTCTGATTCTTATTATTCTTTTCGGTTACGCACTGAGCCTCGATGTGGATAACGTGGGAACGGTATTTGTTGATTACGATAAATCCGAACTCAGCCGTGATTTTATACGCAAACTCGACGCGTCCCCTTATTTTCATGTCTTAACACTCCAGCCCCAGACAAAAGACGCCATAGATTATCTCGATCATGACCGGGCAAAAATAGCGATTGTCATCCCGCCCGATTTCATGAAAAGCATCCGTGCCGACAGGGAAATTCAGATGCAAATTATTATTGACGCCAGCGATCCGACTTTCGGAAACATCATCCGCGGCTACATTACCTCCTTTATAGAACAATATAATCAAAAGTTATTGGTTAGCTTCCTTAACCGGCAAGGTAAGGAACAAATAAAACCTCCGGTGGACGGACGCATTCGTATCTGGTTCAATGAAGATTTGGAAAGCCGTAATTTTATCATTCCGGGAATCATTGCCGTCATCATTATGATCGTCGGCGCGATTCTGACCTCGCTCATCATCGCCCGTGAATATGAAAACGGCACAATGGAAACCATCAAATCCATGCCGGTTAGAGCTGGGGAATTACTGCTGGGCAAAGCTATTCCTTATTTTTTCATCGGCCTGACTAATGTATTAATAGCAATTCTCCTGGGCCAATTACTATTCGGCATAGTGATGAAAGGGAATTTCTGGCTGATGATCGTATCCGCTTCTCTTTATTTAGGCGTCGCTTTATCCCTGGGAATGCTGATTTCCATCGTGACAAAATCACAATTGATGGCCAATCAAATGGCTATTTTAACAACTTATCTGCCGTCGCTTCTTCTTTCCAACTTTGTTTTTCCGGTAATCAATATGCCGAAGTTTTTGCAAATGCTGACTTTAGCCGTTCCGGCAAATTATTTTATCGATATTTTATCGGGAATTTATCTGCGGAATGTGGGATTCACTTATTTATGGCCAAGCATGCTGGTGCTGGCTTTAATGTTTACAGCACTGACAACCGCCAACTACATATTATTAAAAAAGGAAGGCTTATGAGCTGGCTTCGAATCAGAGAACTGGTGCGTAAGGAATTTATTCAGCTTTTCAGCGACAGGCGAAATCGCGCGATGATGTTTATTTTTCCTTTTATTCAGATGTTCATTTTCGGCTATGTAGTAAATTATGATATCAGCAATATTCGCGTGGCTATGCTGGACTATTCCAAGACCTATGAGAGCCACAAACTTGCCGACAGCTTTACCGGCAGTAAAATTTTTCATATAACTAATAACGTGGCCGATGAAGGTCAGATGGCGGAATTGCTGCTACGGGGGGAAATTGATATGGGCATTAAGATCGGCCATGATTTTGCGTCTATTATCAGGAAAGGACAAACAGCTCCCATCCAGATTCTTGTTGACGGTTCCATGAGCAATATGGCTTCCATGAGAGTGGCATACACCGCGTCTGTTTTGGATAAGTTCAACCGCGAAGAGCTGCGCGAACTTTATCCAATAAACATGAGCTATGGCAAAGTAGATGCTCGCATCAGAACCTGGTATAATCCCAACCTCAACAGTCAATACTTTTTTGTTCCCGGAATTGTCGCTGTTCTGGTAATGATTACTTCTTTTATTCTGACCTCCATTGCCATCATCAGGGAAAAAGAAGACGGCACAATGGAACAATTAATTGTCACTCCGTTAAAATCATATGAGTTCATCATCGGCAAAACTATCCCCTACATTATTCTTTCCTTGGGCCAGATGGCAGCTGTCATTATTCTTGCCATTTACTGGTTTGAGATACCTTTGCACGGCAGTATTTTACTGCTGCTTTTAGCCACCTGCCTATTTTTGCTCAGCACGCTGGGCATCGGGCTGTTTATCTCGACAATATCTTCAACCAAGCAGCAGGCCATGATGACTTCTTTCTTTTTCATTTTGCCGTTCTTCATGCTCAGCGGTTTTGTATTTCCCATTTCCAATATGCCCCAGGTTGTGCAATGGCTTACTTATCTTAATCCGCTGAGGTTTTTTCTGGTCATTCTTCGGGTGATTTTTCTCAAGGGCGTAGGCTTTAATGTTCTCTGGCCTCAGTACTTGGCCTTGACTATTTTAGGAATTGTCGTCTTTTCCGGTGCGATCAGCCGCTTTAAAAAACGGCTGGATTAGTGTCTTTTTTTCATATAATATACCATTCCTAAATCAAAGATAATATCGAGGCGGCAAGGGGAACATTCTATGCCGTGGAAAGTTCACACACGAAGGAGAGAAGATAAAGTGCGTATGATTGCGTGGGAAGTGACGCGCAGTTGTAATTTGAACTGCGTACATTGCCGGGCTGCCGCTAATTGCGGACCTTATCCGGGAGAACTATCCACCAAGAAATGCTTTCAGCTTATTGATGAAATTGCCGCAGTATCCTCACCAGTAATTATTATTACCGGCGGCGAGCCGCTCTTGCGTCCGGATATTTTCGACATTGCCAATTACGGAACAAATAAAGGGTTGCGCATGGTCATGGCAACAAACGGCACATTAGTTAATACGGTTGTTGTGAAGAAGATGATTAAAAGCGGCATTAAAAGAGTCAGCATCAGTATTGACGGCAAGGACGCGCCAAGCCACGACGCGTTTCGTCAGGAAAAAGGCGCGTTTGGCAAAGCGATGGATGGAATTGCCGCGCTAAAAGAAGTCGGTATGGAATTTCAAATCAACACTACAATAACAACAGCCAATCTCAGCCAAATTAAAGATATTCTGGAATTAGCCAAGAAGCTGGGAGCGGTGGCGCATCATATTTTTTTGCTGGTACCGACAGGCCGTGGCAAGGCTCTTGCCGAGCAGGCCATTACAGCGGCCGATTATGAAGAAACATTGCTATGGTTTCACCAAGAATCCTTGGATTGTTCCATTCAACTCAAGGCCACTTGCGCGCCGCACTACTTCCGCATTATGCATCAAAATAAGATCAAGGGCGCGGAGTCTAAGAAAAAAGCGGGGGACCACTTTCACGAATCCACAAGGGGTTGTCTGGGCGGTATCACGTTTTGTTTTATTTCCCATATAGGACAGGTTCAGCCTTGCGGTTATCTGGAACTGGATTGTGGCAACGTGCAGAAACAGAGCTTTGCCGATATCTGGGACAATTCGGAAGTGTTTCGGAATTTACGAGACTTGAGTAAATATGGCGGTAAGTGTGGCAAATGTGAATTTATCAAGGTCTGCGGCGGCTGCCGGGCGCGCGCGTACGAAGCAACGGGGGATTATTTGGCGGAGGAACCGTTGTGCTTGTACCAACCTAAAGGCTATTGAAAAGTACCAACCTGCGTTGTTGCGTTTCAAATCACATCGCTCAACGTATAAAAATATACGCCTCGCAATGTGCTTCTTACGCGCCTTGCATTTGAACATTTTTGAACAGTCTAAAAAGAGGTAAAAGACATATAATTCATGGACGAAATTGATAAAAAAATATTAAATATTCTGCAAAAGGAATTTCCTCTAGTGGAACAGCCTTTCTTCATTGTTGCCGAAAAATGCGACATCAGTGAAGATGAAACGCTCAGCCGGATCAAAAAATTGAAAGAAGAGGGCATTATTCGTCGAATCGGCGCCGTGTTTGATGGCGCGAAGCTGGGACGTGTCAGCACCCTTTGCGCTGCGCGCGTGCCGGAGGAAAAAATAAACAGCTTTGTTCAAATCGTAAACGCCAATAAAAATGTCACGCATAATTACCGGCGCGATAATGAATATAACATCTGGTTTACAGTCAGCGCCGCAACTGCCGAAGAGCTGGAAACTTTTCTGACAGAGGTAAAAGAAAAAACCGGCGTTACCGATATTCAGGACATGCGGGCGATAAGAACCTTCAAAATAAACGCGTCTTTCGATTTATAAGGGGCCGAATCGTATTTGTTTGCCTACCTTTGTTGGCATCGTCGTCGTCCTCAACGTATTACCATATACGCCTCCGGCGCTTCCTCCTGCCGTCGCGGTATGCTTCAAAATACATGCCGGCAAGTGAGTTATAATAAAGATATGGATGAAAATATTTGCTAGACAGGTATATTTACCACTTAGAGTAGGAATTATAATTTATGACAGAAAAAAATAAAAATCCACTGGTAGTTCTCGTTGACGGCAGCAATTATATCTACCGCGCCTTCTACGCAATACCACTTCTGACAAACTCCAAAGGCTTTCCTACCAATGCCATTTATGGTTTTACCAACATGCTGCTGAAGTTGCTGCGCGATCTTGCGCCGGATTATATCGTAATGACTTTTGATCTCAAGGGCCCTACGGCACGTCACGAAGAATTTGTTGATTATAAAGCAACGCGCAAACCAATGCCCGATGATCTCATCCCGCAGATACCTTTTATCAAGAATGTAGTACGCGGCTTGTCAATTTCTATATTGGAAAAGCAGGGAGTGGAGGCGGATGATATTATCGGCACACTTGCACAGCAGGCAAGCAAACGGGGTTGGCGGACAGCCGTCATTTCCGGAGATAAAGATTTGATGCAGCTTGTGGACGAAAACGTCACCATGATCGATACGATGAAAGATAAAACTTATGATGTGGCGGCGGTGAAGGAACGCTTTGGCGTCGGTCCCGATAAAGTGGTGGAGATTCTCGGCCTCATGGGCGATACATCGGATAATATCCCGGGAGTGCCCGGCATCGGTCCCAAAACAGCACAGAGGTTGATTGAAGAATATGGTTCCGTTGAGGAAGTTATAAAAAATTCGGAAAATTTAAGAAACGTCAAATTGCGCGAGACCTTCCGTACCTATGCCGAGCAGGCAAGGCTTAGCCATCAGTTGGCCTGCATCAGAAAAGATATTGAAATTGATTTCGATCTGCAAGACGCGGCAATCAAGGAGCCGGACAAAGAAATTCTTTCTCAGCTTTTCAGTGAATTTGAATTCTCCTCGCTTCTGCAGGAGATTAAACGCGATACGGAAAAAGTTGCCAAAGAATATAAACAGATTTTGAACAGAAAATCACTGGACGAGCTTGTTGCCCATCTGCAAAAGAGCAGTGAAATTTCCTGTGAGGTAATCTGGGGAAAAAATCTGCCAACGGATTTGATCGGCATTGCCTTAAGCGACGGCACTGATGCTTTTTACGTTCCGTTGGGTCACACCAACGCTCAAAAGCAGTTACTGTCAAAAGAAATTTTTGCCGCACTCGCTCCTATTATGTCGGACAGCAAAATAAAAAAATACGGTCATGATTTAAAAACCACAATGGTTAATCTCCATCAGTGGGATGTGGAAGTGCCAAATGGGTTTGATATATTTTTGGCGGCTTACTTGTTAAATCCGACCAAAAATTCTTATGAACTTGCCGAATTATCCTGGGAATATTTGCATCAGCAGGTTTCCACGCCAAACGATGTGGCTGGCGGAAAAGGGAAAATTTATCCCCTGGCTTTAGTGCCGGTCGATAAAATGACCGCTTATGCCGGCGAGCGAGCCGATGCAATTTTTGCACTTGCTCCAATTCTTGCCGCTAAATTAAAGAAAATCAATGCCATCGATCTTTTCCGTGAAGTAGAAATGCCGCTGTTGTATGTGCTCACCGCTATGGAGAAAAAGGGCGTGCTGATAGACACATCAATTTTAAAACAAATGTCGACGGAACTGGGACAATTGCTGTCAATTTCGGAGGAAAAGATTTATCGCCTGGCCGGTGAGAAATTCAACATCAATTCGCCCAAGCAATTGCAGATCGTTTTGTTTGAAAAACTTAAACTGCCCACAGGGAAGAAAACAAAAGATGGATATTCAACTGATGTGGATGTATTAACTGAACTGGCGCGCGGCCATGAACTTCCCGCCGATATTTTGGCTTATCGCTCTCTCACAAAGCTTAAGTCAACATACGTTGATGCTCTGCCCGCTTTGATTAATCCGCAAACCGGCAGGATTCATACCTCCTACAACCAGACAGTTACGGCAACAGGAAGGCTCTCCAGCAGCAATCCTAATTTGCAGAATATTCCCATTCGGACGCTCGAAGGCAAAAGAATCCGCCAGGCATTTATCGCCGCGCCTGATTGCCTGTTGATCTCCGCCGATTATTCGCAAATCGAACTAAGGGTGCTGGCACATCTGTCCGAAGATGAAACTTTGCTGGAAGCCTTTTCCTCAGGTGAAGATATTCACACCCGCACAGCATCAGATGTTTTCGGAGTTTTTCCGCAGATGGTGAACGCCGATATGCGCCGTCAGGCCAAAGTCATCAATTTCGGCATTCTCTACGGCATGAGCGCTTTCGGTCTTGCCAAAGAACTGGGCGTTTCCCTGAAAATTGCCCAGGCCTACATTGACGGATATTTTCAGCGCTATAAAAAGGTACGTTCCTATCTGGATGGAATTCTGGAAGGAGCGCGCAAGGATGGTTTTGTCTGCACCCTGCTGAACCGTCGCCGCTACCTGCCGGAATTGAAAAGTAAGATTCCTTCCGTGCGCCAGTTTGCCGAACGCATGGCAATCAACACTCCTATTCAGGGAACAGCGGCCGATTTGATTAAAGTGGCGATGGTGAACATCGCTAATTTGCTCACTAAGAAAGATCTTGCTGCCCGGCTGATTATGCAGGTGCATGATGAACTTGTTGTTGAGTCGCCGTTTGCGGAAAAAGAAGAAGTAATGAAATTGGTCAAAAAAGAAATGGAGGAAGTCATTAAACTGAAAGTGCCGCTGAAAGTGGAGATTGCCTCGGGGAAGAACTGGGACGAAGCACACTAACAGGATTATCATTATTCCTGTGATGTTGTTTTTCTTATTTTCCCAATCCGTTCAACATTTCAATCGGAAATAAAAAAACTGCTGAACTCTAACTTAACTTGTGGTACAAATATTTGGAGCAGGTCATCATGGAATAAGTATAAAAGCACGTGTTATGTTAAGGTAAGAATATGAAGATATCAGCAAAAGAACCTCTCGCCTATATTGACGGTGGTCCTATTCAGACTATTTGCCCGTACTGCGGTCACAAAGGTACTTTTGAAGCAATTAGCCGCGACCGTTTTATACAAAACAAATACATTTGCGGACAACGTCTTTGCCCGGACCAAGACTGCCAAGGTCACCTTTTCGTTGTTCTCGACAGAAGCAGGAATCTGTTATTTCACTATCCTTTTCGCAGCATCTCTTTGAACAAGGAAAACATCCCGGCATCGATTATAAAGACCTTTGATGAAGCCGTTACCTGTCATGCCCAGAACTGTTTTGTAGCTTCAGCAATAATGATCAGGCGAACCCTAGAGGAGATTTGCAAAGAACGAGGGGCGGTCGGAAAGGATCTCAAGACACGTATTCATGATCTTAAGACAAAAATACTTTTGCCGCAGGAACTGTTCGACGCAATGGACGAACTCCGCTTGCTCGGTAACGATGCTGTTAACATAGAGGCCAATGCTTTTGCGCAAATCAGTAGTCAAGAACTCGATGTCGCTATAGAATTTACTATGGGGCTTCTCAAAGCCCTGTATCAGTACAGCAGCCTCCTTAGTAAGATGAGAGAGCTAAAAAAAACTAAAACCTAAGCAAGACGAGCTTAAGTTGTGAACATTCTCGCCGTTGCCCGCTATTAATAAGTAAAGTTGTTTTTATAATTCCATCTGCCCATACGATATTTCAATTGGTAATGGTTGCTTTTATTATCCACTCCTTCGATAATAACTTTTATAAAGAAATTCAGTTGTGATAAAATTATTAAAATTCAAAAAAATAAGAGTATGTTTTTCACCTAAGTCATTTTTTATTAGATCTAATAAAATATAGGGAAAGGAAAAGTTAATATATTAATTGTTGTACATAAAGGGGGAAGTATGAACTTGAAATTGTTGTTGTCCGTTGTTATTGCATAGCCCACTACTGAACAGCAGTAGATGTAACCAATAATTAGGACGGGAATTAATTTAAAACTGGTCTGTAAAGCCAAATTTGAATTAGGACAATTGAACAAGACGTTAAATCTTTGCTTGGCGATGTTTATTGATATAATGCCACTTTTAAGTCAACGACCACCACCGCTTTTTAATATATCTTGACAAAAATAAAAGTTTTGAGTTAGTGCTTTTTAGTTTTTGTAAGCAATTATTCTTAATTATTCCGTAAGCTAATATTGAGGAGGACCGATAGTGTATTTCTCAAAAGAAATGCAGGAAACTTCATTAAAGCTCACCAAAAAATGGGAAGATGAAGTAAAAAAATCACTGAAAGATAATCCCGATCAAAAAGAACGCTTTTCTACGGTTTCGGATACGGAAATCAATAGGCTTTATACTCCGGAAGACATTAAAAATACCGACTTCGCCGAAGATATTAGCGTCCCTGGTGAATTCCCGTATTTACGGGGAAATCAGGTGACCGGCTACCGCGGCCGTTATTGGACATTTCGCATGTTTGCCGGCATGGGCAGTGCGCAGGATACCAACCAACGCTGGCATATGCTCCTGCGCGAAGGGCAAACCGGACTTAGTACAGCTTTCGATTTTCCTACACTCATGGGCTACGACAGCGACTCGCCCAAAGCGCTGGGCGAAGTGGGCAAGTGCGGTGTTGCTATAGATACTCTGGAAGATTTTCTGGCTCTCATGAAAGGCATTCCTCTGGATGAGGTTACCACCTCCATGACTATTAACCCTCCGGCGACAGTTTTATTCGCGATGTATTGTGCGGCGGCGGACATCAGGGGCGTGCCGCTTACCAAAATAGGCGGCACCATTCAAAATGATATGCTCAAGGAGTTCATCGCGCAAAAAACATTCATGTGCCCGCCGGAACCTTCTGTAAAGCTGATCAGCGATACAGTCGAGTTCGGCACAAAATTTGTCCCGCGCTGGAATACAATCAGCATCAGTGGTTATCATATTCGCGAGGCAGGTTCCACCGCCATTCAGGAGCTTGCCTTTACCATTCGCGATGGTATTGAATATGTCGAAGATGTTGTCCGCCGCAAGGGATTAGCTGTTGATGACTTTGCCACACGCCTTTCTTTCTTTTTCAATTCTCATTGCGACTTCTTTGAAGAAATCTGCAAAATGCGGGCGGCGCGGCGCATGTGGGCAAAAATTATGCGCGACCGCTTCCATGCCAAAGATCCCCGCTCCTTGTGGCTGCGTTTTCACACGCAAACGGCCGGATGTTCGCTGACGGCACAGCAACCATACAACAACGTTGTACGCACAACGGTGCAAGCCCTGGCGGCGGTACTCGGCGGCACACAATCGTTGCACACTAATTCGCTGGATGAAGTTCTCTGCCTGCCTTCCGAGCATGCTGTAGAAATTGCTCTGCGCACTCAGCAGATATTAGCCGAAGAAACGGGAGTGGCTAATACCATTGATCCGCTGGCCGGTTCCTACTTTATCGAGTCTCTCACCAACGAAATGGAAGAAAAAGCATGGGAATATATTCATAAGATTGATGAGATGGGTGGTATGGTTGCAGCTATTGAAAAAGGTTTCCCGCAGATGGAAATATCCGAAGCTGCTTATAAGTTTCAAAGACAGTTGGATGCGGGCGAGAAGATCATGGTCGGAGTGAACAAATATGCAACCGACACCACACATCCGATTCCACTTATTGATATTGATGAAAAGGTGGGCGAAGAGCAAATTAAAAGGCTCAAGGATTTGCGCCGTAGACGCGATAACCGCGCCGCCAAAAAGTCGCTGGATAATATTAAAAATGCCTGTAAAAAAGGTGAAAACGTAATGCCGCACTGCATCGAAGCGGTAAAAAATCTGGTTACCCTGCAGGAAATATGCGACGTCTATCGGGAAGTTTATGGAGAATATCGCGACCCGGGACTGTACTAATAATGAGGACTCAGGTATTGCAAGCACAGCGGAGCAAGACCTGTTAGCCGAATCAATGACATTCGCTGAAAATGAGTGAAACGAAATTTTAAGCGTAAATGGAATGGTCCCTTGTGCAAAGCACATAGGGATATCCCGCAGCGAAAACTGTTGGAATGAGGTTTGATAGCGTTAAAAATTCCAAAACCCTTATTTTTAGGAGATTTATATGCCGGAAAGAAAAATTCGTGTGATGGTTGCCAAACCTGGGCTGGATGGCCATGACCGAGGCGCCCGTATTCTCGCTCGTTGTTTCCGCGATGCCGGATTTGAAGTTGTTTATACGGGCTGTCATCAAACGCCGGAGCAAATCGCGGCGGCCGCTATTCAGGAAGATGTTGATTTGGTTGGTTTGAGCTGTCTTTCCGGCGCTCACCGTGTGCTTTTCCCGCGGGTCGTGGAACTTTTGCGCGAAAAAGACGCTCAGGATATTACCGTCATCGGCGGCGGAATCATTCCCGAACAGGATTTTTCTCTACTTTATAATTCCGGCATCAAGGCTATTTTCACTCCCGGCGCTTCCCTGGATTCTATTGTGGAATGGATTAGAACAAACATAAAACCGCATTAGAAGCTCCCTTTAAACGGCAAATAACTATTATGGATTCTATTATAAAAAAAATTTGCGCAGGCGATGTCCGTTCGGCATCTCACCTCATCAGGGATATTGAAGATAAAATTCCCGAAGCCAAGGCTAAAATCAAAAAACTTTACGCCCACACCGGCAAATCATTCATTATCGGGATAACCGGTGCACCGGGAGCGGGCAAGAGCACCTTGACTGACGCGCTGATCACCGAGTTGCGAAAACAAAATAAAACCATCGGCGTGCTGGCCGTTGATCCGACCAGTCCTTTTACCGGCGGCGCGATTCTGGGTGATAGAATCCGCATGCAGCGCCATGCCGAAGATCCCGGAGTGTTTGTCCGGTCGCTCGCCACACGCGGCGCGCTGGGAGGCCTGTCTCAGGCCGCAGGCGATGCCATTCACGTTATGGAAGCAATGGGTAAAGATATAATTATTGTCGAAACCGTCGGCATCGGCCAGCAGGAAATTGACATCATCAATCACGCGCATAGCGTCGCAGTTGTTCTTGTTCCCGGAATGGGCGATGAAATTCAAACTATGAAGGCCGGATTAATGGAAATAGCCGATATTTTCGTCATCAACAAAGCAAATCGCGCCGGCGCCAAACAACTACAAACGGAATTGACCTCGATGCTCAATTTATCGTCTAAAACCGCCGATGGCTGGAAGCCTCCGATTGTGATGATCGGCGATGCTTTCAAGCCGGATATTTTTATCGAAGATACCGCGAAGCTTACTAAAAAAATAGAAGAGCATCATGTTTACCTGCAACAAAGCGGCAAACTCACCGAAAGGATGCATCGCAAAGCGATGGCGGAAATAAAGGATGCGCTGAGTGCCTGCCTTCTGGAACCTGTTTTTGAATCGCTTACCACCAGCGGCGAGCTAAAGCGTTTCGCCGAAAAAATAAAATCCAGAAAAACCGATCCTTATTCCGTGGCGGAAGAAATTGCCCAAAGATTTTTCAAAAATAAGGAAGAAAAATGAAAATTGCAAAAAGCAAAAAAACACCTGTTTCCAAGACAATCACTAAAAAGAAATCTCCAGCCGTGAAAAAGCCTGTCATAAAAACAGCCAAAGGGTTGGTGATAGTAATTACAGGCAACGGCAAGGGAAAAACAACCGCAGCTTTTGGCCAGGCTCTGCGCGCCATCGGTCAGGGCTACAAAGTTTTTGTTCTGCAATTTATGAAGGGGAAAAAATACGGCGAATTTATTGCTGCGGGAAAATATCTTCCCCGTTTAACCATACGCATGTCCGGTCTGGACAGCTTTGTCATGCGCGATAATCCCGCGGCCGTTGATATCGAATTGGCGCAAAAAGGATTGGCTGCGGCCCAAAAAGCAATCAACAGCGGGAAATATGACATGGTCATTCTCGACGAAATCAATGTGGCGCTGGATTTTAAACTCATTGATTTACGCGAAGTAGTCAAGCTGATTAAAAACAAACCAGCGGGACTTGATCTCATCTTGACCGGCCGCTACGCGCCCAAGGAAATTATCAAACTTGCCGATACCGTCAGCGAAGTTAAGGAAGTGAAACATCATTACAAAGCGGGCATAAAGGACCGTGCGGGCATTGAGTATTAATACCGGTTCTAAATCAAAGCGCTATTTTTGTTGGCGTCGTTGTCGGCTCGATATCATCTTTGATTTAGAAATGGTATAATACCATTTAGATTTGGTATTTTACGCATTGATTAAAAAACTAAGGAGAATATAAAAATGTTCGAACTAGTATCTGTAGAAAAGTTGAAACAAATGATCGGGTAGGACAATGGCATAAGCGATTGGGTGCTGATTGATCAGGAAAGAGTCAACCGCTTTGCCGATGCCACTGACGACCATCAGTGGATTCATGTGTACGTGGAGCAAGCAAAGAAATGTCCCTTCGGCGGCACTATAGCGCACGGATTTTTAACCCTGCCCTTGATTCCCCTATTTGGCAGTTCTGGGAAATACCCGCCGGAAGGCATGAAAATGGTCGTAAATTACGGCTTGAATAAAGTGCGTTTCATCGCTCCTGTTCTTGTCGGATCAAGAATACGTTCCAAGATGGTTATCTCCGGCGTTGAGGAAAAAGAACCCGGACGAATTCTTTTGACCACCACCCACACAATAGAAATTGAAGGACAGGAAAAGCCGGCTTGTGTTGCTGAATCACTGGCAATGTTCATAGTTTAAAATCTGAATATAAAAAAACACCTCCGTTCCCTTTTTTCGAGAACGGAGGTTAAATTTTATTGTGAAACTCCAATTCCGAAAGCGAAGCGTATTGGAATTGGTAAGTTAATAAGACCCAAGCTTCAGAAACAGAGTGCACTGATGCCTGCAGGTCTAATTATACCCGTGATTCAAACCAATCGTTGGTTTTATTCTCCCTTGAAATTAGGTTCGCGTTTTTCAAAGAAAGCGGTCATTCCCTCTACAGCGTCACCACTGGTCTTTAGTTTTTCTATCCACTTCTTGTCGGAGGCAAGTCCTGCATCCATTCCTTTTTCCAAACCAATAGCCATTCCCTGTAGAACCGCGCTCACAGCAAGAGGAGGTCTCTTGGAAATCGCAATCGCGTAATCCGTGGCTTCTTTCATTAAATCGGCGGCCGGGCAAACTTTATCAACAAGGCCGAGGGCCAGCGCTTCGACTCCGGTGACTTTCTTGCTGAAAAAAATAAAATCCAACGCTTTGGACTTGCCGATTATTTTCGGCATTCTCTGTACACCGCCCCAACCGGGAATAATTCCGAGATTAAGTTCCGGACATCCGATCATAGCTTTGGGATTATCGGTCATGTAACGAAAATGGCAGGCCATTGCCAGTTCACATCCGCCGCCAAGAGCGTGTCCGTTTATAGCCGCGATGAAAGGCTTGGTGGAACGTTCGATCCGGTTGTAAACATCAATGCCGTTGGGTCCTTTGTCAATGTTCGCTATGTCTGAAACATCCATGCCCGCGCAAAAAGCCTTTTCTCCTGAACCGGTAACAATGACAACTCTGGTATCCTTGCTTTTCTCCACCTCAGTTACGAGCTGATCCAGTTCTTCGCGTATACCCAGATTTACAGAGTTCATTGGCGGACGATTTAGTGTGACGGTAGTTACGAAATCCTTCGTTGAAACGGTAATGTTATTATAAGCCATATGTATCCTCCTGTTTTTTTTGCAACAATGATAGTTAAATCATCTTTCGCGTTTACTTCTTTAACAAAAATACAAAACATGTCAAGTATAATAGCGGTAATTAACCGCAGGAGAAGCGAGGAGAATATTTTTTCACCAGACTGCTACCATGTCTTTGTTACTCTATTAATCATAAAAGATTGACATAAATTGTTGATAATATATAATCATTTCTCATTTTGGAGAGGTGTATATGCTCAATTTTAAAAATATTTTATATCCAATCGATCTGGATTCAAAAAATGTTTCTTCAGTAGTAAAGGCTTTAGAAATTACGCAAATGCTTAACGGTCCAATACATATTTTGTATGTCAATGACATACAAGCCGGTTATCGCTACCCTACGGATCATGAGGATGCGGTAGCCTTAAGAGTAAAAGAAATTGTTCCTGCCGAATTACTGGAAAACCAAAAAATCATATATGCTGTTTCCAAAGGCGCTTTGGATAAAGAAATCGTGAACTATTGTGAAAAAAATAATATTGATTTGATAATAACCGGGCACAAGCACAGAAACAAATTATATTCTCTGTTTTTTGATAGTCCTGATGAAAATATTATTGACGTTATTAATTTGCCTGTTTTAATAATTCCCGAAAATTAGAATAATAATATATGTGTAAAATTGAAAATAACCTCCAGAAAATATTTGGCCGCTTTTTATCCATAATATTAATTTTATTATTCCTTGCCCCAGCGGCCAGCTATGCCAATACTTCAGTGACAAACGTACCTGTCGGTGATATTGGCACGCTACTCCCATTCTGGTCGGTGCTGCCATTTGCCGGTATCTTACTTTCCTTAGCATTAATTCCGTTATTTGCGCCCCATTTTTGGGAGCATCATTTTCCTAAAGTCTCTGCCTTTTGGGCTCTGGTTTTCGCTGTGCCGTTTTTATATTTTTTCCGGGAAATCGCCGTTCATGAAATAGCGCATATTATCATCATCGATTACATTCCCTTCATTTTGCTGCTATGGTCCTTATTTACCGTCTCCGGTGGTATTCATGTCCAAGGGACATTAAAAGGATCGCCCGGAGTTAATACGTTTATCCTGTTGATCGGCACCATCCTGGCATCATTCATCGGTACTACAGGCGCATCCATGTTAATGATCAGACCAATATTGCGCTCCAATGCTTGGCGTCAATATAAGGTGCACACGGTAGCATTTTTTATTTTTCTAGTCAGCAATATTGGCGGAGTTCTGACACCGCTTGGCGATCCGCCATTATTTCTTGGATTTTTGCATGGAGTCCCATTCTTCTGGACATTAAAACTACTGCCTCAAATGATCTTTGCCAGTTTTATACTTTTGGGCATGTATTTTATTTTAGATTCATTCTATTACAAAAAGGAAAATAAACTCGCCTTAAAAAGCCCGGAAATAGAACCTTTGAAAATAGAAGGTTTTCACAATTTCATATTTCTTGCTGGAATAATCGGCGGGGTTTTATTCAGTGGCATGGCTAGACTTGGCGAAGTAAATATTTACGGCATTCATCAATCCTTTGAAAATTTAATCAGAGATGCCGTCTTGATTATTATGGGACTCTCATCGCTGGTTTTAACAAATAAAGAAATCCGGCAGGGCAACGAGTTTACCTGGGCACCCATATTAGAAGTAGCTTATCTCTTTGGGGGTATCTTTATAACTATCATCCCTGCACTGGCTATTCTGAAAACAGGCGAAAAAGGAGCATTAGCATTCTTAATAAAATCAATAAACACTCCGGCGCACTATTTCTGGGCTTCGGGAGCACTTTCAAGTTTTCTCGATAATGCTCCCACATATTTAATCTTCTTCAACAGCGAGATCGGCAAATTTTATCCGGGAATACCGGAAGCTCAGTCGGTTGCCCGGCTGATCATGGAAAGAATTCCGTATTTGATCGCAGTATCAGCAGGAGCCGTCTTCATGGGAGCAAATACCTATATAGGCAACGCTCCCAACTTTATGGTTAAGTCTATCGCCGAAGAAGCCGGAGTAAATATGCCCAGTTTCTTTGGATATATGTTTAAATACTCAATCCCGATTTTAGTGGTTTTATTTACTATAATGACTTTCGTGTTTTATCAATGACACTCGCTGACAACGAGCGAAGTGAAGTTTGAAGCGTTAGTGGAATTAATGAGACCCAAGCTTTAGAAACAAAGTGCACTAAAGCTTGCTGGTCGAATTATCCCTTGTGCAAAGCACATAGGGATATTCCCCAAGAGCAAAACATATCGGAATAAAAAAAGCTCTCTGCTTGCAGTGGTTTTTATTTTTGTAAGTTCTTGATTTTCTAAAAATAATTACTATATTATCCGTAAAGAAAATATTTCTTGAAGATACCCCGGAAAGCAGATATAGACCGCTTAACCGACATATGGATATATGTTTTTGGAAGGAGTAAATATGGTCGCAACATTGCGTAAATCTTTGAAAACAATAGAGGATTACAAATCAGCCAACCCTCATTACACTGAACTTTTAGATATAATGGCTGACATTTTAATTTTGCGGGAAGAATACCGCAATAGCATGAAAAATCCCATTTTTAGTGTGGAAGAAAATTTAATCACTCAAAAAATGGAGGGGGGACTTCCCTTAATTGATTTTACGGGAAAGGAGTATGATTTAACGCGTCCCAAAGAATATTTTAATTCACTAATTTCCATTGCTGAAAAAAGAATGCCCGAAGTAGCACAAAATATCATCAACATAATTAAGAGTCATCAATTTGATTGGGAAAAAATGATTCGCGCTTCTTTTGACTGCAAAGTTGAAGAAACTGGTGCTCAAGAGTTACTGACAGGACGAGAAGCTGAAGAAAACATTGACTTAATTGATCTTTTCACCGAAGAAAGTTTGAGGCCGGAACTGGAAAGTATTGCTGAAAAATACGGGGAAGTAGTAGAAAAATCGAACTGGTCGGAAGGATACTGTCCCATTTGCGGCAAAGAACCTAAAATTGGTGAAATCAGGGACGAGGAAGAAGGAAGGCGTTATTTGTTTTGTCATCAGTGCGGCTTTAAATGGCATTTCCACCGGATCAAATGTCCATTTTGCGGCAACGAAGAACAGCATTCTCTCGCTTATTTTGAAGTGGAAGGTGAGGAACGTTACCGAGTGGATGTCTGCAATAAATGCCGGCGCTATATCAAAACTGTTGAATTACCTAAGTCAAGCGAAGAGCCGAATCTCGACGTTGAAGATATTGCTACTTTGCATCTGGATATGATTGCTTACGACGAAGGCTATAACTAGGATTTAAACGCACTGAACTCTTGATTAGATTTGAAGAAGCCCGCCACCCTTATATAAGAGAGGCGGGCTTTTATATTAATGGATATAACTATTATTTAAATATCTACTTAATAAAGATAAGAAAATTCAGCCTCCTGCCCTTGACAGTAGATAAACCCGTAAATATATTAAAGCCACTTTGCTGGATATAATTTTGAAAGGACTCCGGATATGTAAATATGGAAGATCACATAATAAAAACTTTCAAGGAAAGCAGTCGCGTCAAAGATACTTTTATTAATGAAAATCTAAGCAAGTTGGTTAATGTTATCGAAGCACTGACTGCCGCGCTAAAAGTGGGCAATAAAATTTTGCTTTTCGGTAATGGTGGTTCGGCTGCCGACGCGCAGCATATTGCCGCGGAATTTGTGAATCGTTTCATAATAGAACGTCCACCTCTTCCTGCCATAGCCTTGACCACCGATACTTCCGTGATTACCAGCATCGGCAACGACTATGATTTCTCTGAAATATTCAGCAAGCAAATCAGAGCCATAGGTCAGCCTGGAGATGTCGCCTGGGGTATTAGCACCAGCGGTAATTCCGCCAACGTTTTAAAAGGCCTCGAAATGGCCAAGAAGATGGGATTGATAACTGTTGCTTTCACCGGCAAGGACGGAGGGGACATCGCAAAGATGGTTGATTTTTCCATTCATGTGTCTTCCTCCAGTACTGCGCGTATTCAGGAAACGCATATTACAGCCGGTCATGCTATTTGCGAATTAGTAGATATAAAACTTTTTCAAAAACCTGATTTAAAATAATAAGAACTTTTTTCAGAGGTAAGGGTGAAATTTAAAAAAGAACATGCTGATAAACACGGTCAACCCGTGGAGCCCCATGCAGACAAATTTGTTGCGGAAGACCATCCTCAAGAAAATGTGGATATAAATAAAAAGCTGGAAGAAAAGGAAAAAGAGGCTACGGCCAACTACGATAAGTACCTGCGCTCGATTGCAGAATTGGATAATTACAGAAAGCGGGCAGCCAGGGAAAAAGCAGATATTATCAAATTTGGCAAGGAAGATATTATCCGCGACATTTTGCCGTTTGTCGACAGTCTGGATCGGGCTTTGGAGCACAGCACCGGCGATGTTCAGGCATTTAAAGATGGCGTTGCTCTAATTCAGGAACAGCTTTTAAGTTGTTTGAAAAAGCACGGTGTGGAAAGGATTGAAACTGCAGGTATGGATTTCGATCCGAATTTTCATGAAGCTTTAATGCAGACGGAAAGCGACCAGCATGAAGATAACAAAATCGTCAGTGAAATGGGGAAAGGATATTTACTTAATGGCCGGCTTTTAAGACCCTCAAAGGTATGCGTCTGTAAAAACAAAGAAAATGATGTATGTGAAAAAAATGAGGATATAGAAGAATAAGGAGGAAGAAAAATGGGAAAGATTATTGGAATTGATTTAGGAACGACAAATTCGTGCGTAGCCATAATGGAAGGCGGAGACCCTGTTGTTATCGCCAATCAGGAAGGCAATCGCACCACGCCGTCTATTGTGGCCATCTCGGAAAATGGTGAGAGACTGGTAGGCCAGGTGGCTAAAAGACAGGCCATTACCAACTCGGAAAATACAGTTTACGCCGTCAAGAGACTGATCGGCAGAAAATATACATCCAAAGAAGTTCAGTATGATATCAAGATTATTCCTTATAAAATAACGGAAGCTTCCAACGGCGATGCGCAAGTTACCGTACGGGGCAAGAATTATTCACCCGCAGAAATATCGGCTATGATTCTGACAAAAATGAAACAGACTGCTGAGGATTATCTGGGAGAGAAAGTAACCGACGCGGTTATTACCGTTCCGGCCTATTTTAACGATTCTCAGCGGCAGGCGACCAAAGATGCAGGCAAAGTTGCCGGATTGAATGTGTTGCGTATTATCAACGAACCCACCGCAGCGGCTCTGGCTTACGGTCTGGACAAGAAAAAAGATGAGAAAATTGCTGTTTTTGACTTGGGTGGCGGAACTTTTGATATTTCGATTCTGGAACTTGGCGATGGTGTATTTGAAGTCAAATCGACCAATGGCGATACCCATCTGGGAGGCGAAGACTTCGATCAACGTGTCATGGATTATCTGGTTGCTGAATTCAAGAAAGATCAGGGCATTGATCTGCGCAGCGATAAGATGGCGCTGCAGCGCCTGAAGGAAGCAGCGGAAAAAGCGAAAATGGAGCTTTCCACGACTATGGAAACCGACATCAATCTGCCGTTTGTCACGGCGGATGCTTCCGGGCCCAAACATATGAATATGAAACTCTCCAGAGCAAAACTGGAATCACTCGTGGAAGAGTTAATTAATAGAGTGGTCGGACCATGCCAGACAGCAATTAAAGATGCCAACTTATCAACAAAGGATATTGACGAAGTCATCCTTGTTGGAGGTATGACTCGTATGCCGCGTGTGCAACAGAAGGTCAAAGAACTTTTCGGCAGGGAGCCTCATAAGGGCGTCAATCCAGATGAAGTTGTAGCCGTCGGCGCCGCCATTCAGGGCGGTGTTCTGGCCGGCGATGTTAAAGACGTCTTGTTGCTGGATGTAACACCTCTGTCTTTAGGCATTGAAACTTTAGGCGGAGTTATGACCAGATTAATCGAGAAAAACACGACTATCCCCTGTAAAAAAAGCCAGATTTTCTCCACGGCCGCCGACAATCAGCCGGCAGTGAGCATTCATGTTCTACAGGGCGAACGCCAGATGGCTCCCGATAACAGAACGCTGGGACGCTTTGAGCTGGTGGGCATTCCGCCCGCGCCGCGCGGCGTGCCGCAAATTGAAGTTTCCTTTGATATTGATGCCAACGGAATTGTGCATGTGAATGCGAAAGATCTGGGCACAGGCAAGGAACAGAGTATTAAAATCACTGCTTCCAGCGGTTTATCCGAAGCTGAAATACAGAAGTTGGTCCGCGAAGCCGAAGCGCACGCGGAAGAAGACAAACGCCGCAAAGAGTTGATCGAAGCAAAAAATCACGCCGACTCTCTGGTTTACAGTGTGGAGAAAAATGTCAAAGAGTTCGGCGATAAAGTTGATGCGGCGGAAAAGACCAAGATTGAAGAAGCGATAACTAAAACGAAAAAAGCTCTGGAGGGCGATGATATTGAGGCCATCAAGAAGGCTCAGGATGAATTGATGAATGTTTCACATAAACTGGCGGAAGCCATGTATGCAAAGACAGCCGGCGGTCAAGGTGGGCCGGGGGCAGATGGTGGAGCACAGCAACATTCAGGCGATCAGCAACAAGCGTCAGGTAAAAAAAATGACGATGTAGTCGATGCCGACTTTGAAGAAGTAAAATAACAAATATTTAACCCCAAAAGCCCGAAATGGCTCACGCTGTTTCGGGCTTTTTTATGTCGACCAAAGCTGAAAAATATTATACAATAATCACAGGTATGAAACCCTCCGCTTAGCGGGATTGTTCAACTTACCAATTCCGCTGCGCTTCGCTATCGGAATTGGAGTTTCACGAATAAAAAAGTTAGAGGAAATATGGGCAGTTTTGATTCAAGCAGAAAAAATGTTGTTGTCGTACTCTGCGGCTTAACGTTTTTGATTGTGGCATTATCACCAGCGTTTGCTGAAGAAAAGCTCAATGCAGTTTACTCTGATCAGTCAACATGTCCGGCGATTCTTTTGACCAATGAAGATTACTTTCCTGCGTTGTTGAAGGCCATTGATGAAGCGCAAAGCGAAATCTTCATGTCGATTTTTTCTTTTAAAGCCGGTGTGCATAAGAATAGTTATCCTGATATAATTTTAGCACATCTGGCACGGGCAGTGAAAAAAGGAATAAAAGTCATTGTGATTCTGGAAAACACCGGCGGAAATGATTATAAACTTGATGCCGAAAACCAGCAGACAAAGCAACTTCTTGAAGAAAAAGGTGTCAAGGTCTATTTCGATTCACCTCGTCAAACAACACATACAAAGCTTATTGTAATTGACGAGCGGATAATTCTTCTGGGCAGCCACAATCTTACGCAAGCGGCCTTGAAATATAATAATGAGATTTCTATTTTATTGGACAGGCCTGATTTGGCTAAACGTGCCCGTAATTATATGCTGAAAATTATCAAGGAGGCAAAATGAACTTTTATCGTATTTTCGACAAAATATTTATTTTGTTGCTGGTCATTTTTTCCCTCTCCTGTTCAACAATGGCAATTGATGCCAAAAAGCCTGTCCCGACTCCGTCTCCGGAAGTAAAAGTTTTGCCGGAAAATCCGCCGGTGGTTGAACTTCCGGAAATTATACCTCCGGCTGTCAAGCTCAATCGCAATACTTTAGGATGTGTGCTTCCTCTGTCCGGTCAATATGCTGACTTGGGAAATAAAACGCAGGATGCAATCTTTCTGGCTACAGGGATGCTTGATGAAAAAAAGAAACCTTTATGGAAAGTTATTGTTGAAGATTCCCGTGGATTGCCGGAAGGAACAAAAGCAGCCATAGAACATTTGGCCAATGCTGAAAATGTTATGGCGATTATCGCCATTACCGGAACCGCGGAAGCAATGGACGCGGCCCGCGAAGCAGACAAGTGGAAAGTGCCGTTGATTTTAATAACACCCAGAGAAGGGGTGACTTCCATGGGCGAATCTGTCTTTCAGAATTTTCTGACCCCCACACAGCAAATAAAAGCTTTAGTAGAATATTCCTTTTATGATTTGAATTGCGCAATATTTTCCGTCTTATATCCCCAGGATGATTATGGTGAGGAAATGGTGAAAATTTTTCGTGAGGAAGTAATGCGCATAGGCGGCAAGGTGGAGAAAGCAATTCCCTACAGCAGGAATCAAACAGATTTTAAAGAAGAGATCAACAAATTAACCGGCATTATTGTTAATGCTCAGCAAAAAAAACGCGGCGATCAAGCAGAAAATAAAACAGCAATATCTGTTGATTTCGAAGCTTTGTTTATTCCCGATTCTGCTTCGCGGGTAAAATTGATTACTTCACAACTTGATTATTATAATGTGAAAGGATTCCAACTTTTGGGTACAAGCTTATGGCACTCGCCGGATTTGCTGAAAAATGGCACGGAATATCTGGAAGAAGCAATTTTTGCTGACAGTTTTTTTACGGATAGTATTTATCCGGAAACTAACAACTTTGTTGATGTTTATTACACAAAGTATAACCGTGAGCCGGAGAATATTGAAGCGCTGGCTTATGATACAGTAGGAATAATCATGGACGTCTTGGATGACATGGAAATTAAAACACGCGCGCAATTTGCCGCCGCCCTGAAGAAAGTGGGAAATTACGATGGTGTTACAGGAAAAATATCTTTTGATTCAGATAGAGTTGCTCAAAAGACTCCTTTTATATTGAAAGTTAATAAAGGAAAATTGAAGCAAGTAAAATAGGTTCAACGAGATAAGGCGAAAAGGAAAAAGTTTAATGCGATTTTTACTCACCAACGATGATGGAATTTATGCCAAAGGATTAAGCGCGCTATATCGGGAGCTTTCCAAAGAAGCTGATTGCCTGATTGTCGCACCGGAAATTGAACAAAGCGCGGTAGGACACGCTATTACTATTTTTCGTCCCCTGATGGTACGCCGTGCCACTAAGAACGCTAATTTCTTGGGATACGCCGTTTGCGGCACACCAGCAGACTGCGTTAAAATAGGAATCAAGGAATTATCGGATAAACCTGTGGATATGGTTGTTTCGGGAATCAACAGGGGAGGCAACGCCGGTGTCAACGTTCTTTATTCGGGGACTGTGTCCGCCGCGACTGAAGCGGCCATTCTGGGCGTTCCCGCTTTAGCGGTTTCTCTGGACACTCATAAAGAAGCGGATTTTTCCTATGCCGCCAAATTTGCCCGCAAGATGACCAGATTAATCTTAAGCAATCCGGAACAGCTTAAAGGAAGCGCGATTAACGTTAATATTCCCTGCATTCCCCGTGAAAAAATCAAAGGGGTTGTGGTTGTCCGGCAGGCAAAGAGCAATATTGTCGAAACTTTTGAGAAGCGCGTAGACCCCAGAGAAAATATTTATTACTGGTTTGCCGGTGAATCTCAATCCGCTCGTAAACAGAAAGATACCGATGTCGGCGCGCTGGCTGCAGGCTTCATAACGATTACACCGATTCACTCCGACTTGACCAGACACGATTTACTCGACACGCTCAAGGATGCTGTGAAGCAAAGCAACTTTTAGATAAAAATACAGTGGATGGGCAACTTAATTGTTAAATTTTTGTTAACTCTATTTTTGATTCAGCAGAACAAAAAATCTAAACAATGGTAGATTCCACATGGTCGCCAGTAATTGGCGGCGACGTTACATGGTGATACCTGTGGTGAGAAATGGCCAGGAAAACTCCGCCAAAACCGATTGTGATGGCAACAGTCTTGATAATCATGCCAATGTAAAAAGGTATCCAGCCAATAACCCACAATAAAATCAAACCCAGCATGGTTTCCCCAACTAAAGATTTTTTATACCGGTGAAAAATATTTGTTAAAATAAAATTGCCCAGAAGCGCGCTTACGCCGATGAATCCAAACATAAACACCAATAATAGGGCGGCGAAAGCAAATGGTATTAATGGAATACCAATAAAGGAGAACACCAGCAGCATAAAAAAAGGCGCTATCATCAGGGTTGCCAGAAAGCCCCAAAAAAATGATTTTGCCTTATTGCCTTGAATGGAATCAGTGATAGCATTTAATGGGCGGGGGAATAAAGCAGCCACTAATAATGCTAACATTAAGATCATAGCGAAAAAACAAAAATAAATAATATCGACAAGCCATGACCAGACGTCCATATCTCCGTAAAAAAAGGAAGCAACAGCAGTGGAAATGTTCGATGAGTTCACTTCGGTGATGTTGCCGTAAACCTGGGCGCCATTTCCCTGAACCACAACACCGCCGATACAGATAACATTGCCACGGACGACTGCTTCCTTGGTCAGCACAACCGAACCTCCGACAGTCACAACATTATTTTCGACCAGCCCGTTGACTGTTATTTGACCGGCAATGGCAACTGCATTGTGTACTGTTTGATCTTCGCCGATGTTGATATCTTTACCAACTTTGATAATATTTTTGGCATCAACTGAAGCCGCCGACAGAAAAATCAGTGTCAGAACAACGATGGTGGCAATAAATTTTCTTCTCATATTTTTTCTTGTTTCTAACTTTTCTTTTTAGAAGTATTAAGCCGCTGCCGCCCGTATTCAAAAATACCCGGTAGAACGGAAATGATGATAATTGTAATAATCACAATTGTAAAATTATTTTTCACAGAAGGTATGTTGCCGAAATAATAACCGCCCAGAAGAAAAAGGCAAACCCACGTGATGCAACCGGTGACATTAAACAAAATAAATTTAGAATAAGTCATAGCGCCAACACCGGCCACGAAAGGAGCAAATGTCCGGATAATCGGCATGAATTGGGCGATTATGATCGTTTTCCCGCCATGTTTTTCATAAAACTGATGCGTCCGCAAAAGATTTTCCTTTTTAAAAAAGCGGCTGTCCTGGTAATGAAAAACTTTGGGTCCGATAAAATGTCCTATCGAATAATTGACGGTATCTCCGGCAATGGCGGCAATACAAAGCGAAATCAATAAAATCTCAATATCTAAGGCCCCTTGGGCGGCAAAAGCTCCCAAGGCAAATAAAAGCGAATCTCCGGGCAAAACTGGTGTAACCACAAGACCGGTTTCACAGAAAATAACTAAAAAAATAATAACATATGCCCCGATACCAAAACTTTGGATAATTATCGGCAGATATTTGTCCA
>Ga0209777_10000992_pt1 | contig 43481 bp, 46 predicted proteins | sample FrelakmetHBP12HB_FD_187147 | JGI IMG/M metagenome (GOLD analysis project Ga0209777, IMG submission 187147) | Freshwater lake sediment microbial communities from the University of Notre Dame, USA, for methane emissions studies -HBP12 HB (SPAdes)... | ecosystem: Environmental > Aquatic >...
CATCTGAATAAGCTCTCGCCATCGTCGCGCTGTCGGGAGAATCGCCACCCGCAACATAGCACCCATTCAGCTTCTACACTATTAACTAAGTTGGTCTAACAGCGGCGTACCAACTTCAAGTGCGACAAGGGTCGAATCGAACTTCAGGCCTGAGACGTAATGCCACACTAGCAAGAGAATTGTGGCCGCTAGAAACTGGGCCAGCAGCCACCACGCAGAAAACCGAGCCAAGGAGTTCTCATGGGAGAACAGGCCTAATGTCCAGGAGACGGCAGTGGCAAATCCCGACCTTACTTTCTCTTTGCTGTCCAACGGCCGAGGCTCGGGATGATATGGAGACAACGGCTCGGATTTCTCGGCGAATCGCGCCAAGCTCTGCTCGCCGAAGTTTTTCAATTCGTCATGGGCGCCAGCTTCAGTGCTCGAAAGTTCTGGGATGACGCTGTACAGGTAAGCCGCCAAAGAACTCAGGACTGCCGCGACCAAAGGCAGGTCCTTCTTATCTTTTAATCGGCCAGTTACTCCCAGTGGCAATAAGTTGAACGCTGCGACTATCCTCGCTGTCATCGGCTCGAGTTTGAACCACGAATAGGACGTTCTTAGCACGTCAATCTGAGGAAACACCGAGCGGTACCGGGCGATCCCCGAAGCACCAACAAGTTCATTGGCGTACATGTTCGCTCTTGTGTCCGAATCCAAGTCTGATGCGGTCAGAGTGGTCACCTCTAAGTTAGAGCGCATGACAAGCTCCCCGCTCCGCATCCATGGATTCAACATCAACACGAGCATCTGGTGCAGCTTCCGCCAATAGGATTCGGCGCGCTCCATAAACTTTGGCAGCCGGGTCTTCGCGTAGTGGTCTATCTCCTGCACGATCGCGTGGCACAACGCAAACCGCATCGGGGGAGCATTGAGCAACTCGCCCTTGCGCCGGATTGCCCGCCTGTTGTCCAGGGCATTTAGGCCGACCGCGACCGAGATAGTCAACACGGCACACACAATCCACCAAAAGAGGAAGGAGGGAAACGCCCCGAGCCAGCTGGGAATCGAACTGGCCCGGCCATGCGAGACTAGCCTAGTCACGCTCCAGACTGCGAGCGGAATGACAGGCACTACCGAAAGGACAGAAGCAATAACGGAGGTCAACAGGGCTACTCCGACGATATCCGTCTTGCCTTCCGCCTTAAGCGTAGCTTGGAAAGATTCTTCGATCGAAGAGAAATACTCGCCCATTTCAAGGGCAAACTGGCGTGTTTCCGTAAGCAGCTGTCCGTTCATCGCGGCCCCTTGTTCGGTAGATTCGAGACTGCGAGCCGGCCCGATCATAAGGGAGAAGGTTCAAGTTGTGTGCGCAATTCAATTCTTCGGAGACGGCGACTTATCTTCCTTCGTACCCCAGCGGGTGCGCTTTGTGCCACTCCCAGGCGGAGCGGACGATCTGCTCCAGCTCGGGGCATTGCGGCTGCCAGCCAGTCAAGCCGCTTTCACAGTAAGTCTTAGACCAATTGCTTTGGTGACGGCAACGAGTGTGGAAAGGCGCGGATTTCCGTGGGCGGATAATGCCCGGTAGAGGCTCTCACGCTCAATGCCGGCGGCCTTCGCGACCCGCGCGACGCCTTGCGCCAGGACGAGGTGGCGCAGGGCAAGCAGAAGAACGCGCGGTTCGTCTTCATCTTCGAGAGCGGCTTTCAGGTATTCGGCGGCGAAGCCCGGGTCCTTCCGCAACCGGCGCACCAGAACTTCATCATGGGAGACGCTGGCTTTACGTTTCACGGTGTCCAGTCCTTTCCTTGTAATCCTTCAGGTAATCGAGCGCCCGGGCGATGTCGGCCGACTGTCTTCGTTTGTCACCGCCGCAGAGCAGCAGTACGCAAACTCTACCGAACATCGCGTAATAGACCCTGTACCCGGGCCCCCAATCAATCCGCAGCTCATTCACTCCCTGGCGCAGGGGCTTGCAGTCGCCGAAGTTTCCCAATGCGAGGCGGTTGATTCGATTCGCGATCTTCGCCTGAGCACGAACATCCGCCAATTGGGTCAGCCAATCGTCGAATACGTCCTTTCCAGCGCGGCTGACATAATGGCGAATCTCGATCACCGGCAAAGTGTAACTTATACGTTACGCCGAGGCAAGCAGAAAAGGCCTGGAATAAGCTTCGAATCGGGTCAGTGGCCCCAACGGCGCTAACCCATTCCCTGTCTTCAATTTGAGAATCCGATGGCTCGAAGATCTCGGCTCACCGACCCTCATATCCCAGCGGGTGCGCTTTGTGCCACTCCCAGGCGGAGCGGACGATGTCGTCCAGCTCCGGGTGCTGTGGTTGCCAGCCCAGCTCGCGCTTGATCTTCTCCGAGCCGGCGATGAGGGTGGCGGGGTCTCCGGCGCGGCGGGCGGCTACGGTCAGCGGAATCTCATGCCCGGTGACGCGGCGGCAGGCCTCGACAACCTCTTTCACGGTGAAGCCGGTGCCGTTGCCCAGGTTATAGATGAGCTGCCCGTGCTCGGCGAGCGCCTGCAGCGCGAGCAGGTGGGCGGAGGCAAGACCGCTGACGTGGATGTAGTCGCGGACGCAGGTGCCGTCGCGGGTGGGGTAGTCGTCGCCGAAGATGGAGATGTGCGGGCGGTGTTTGAGCGCGACCTGCAGGACGAGCGGGATGAGATGCGACTCGGAGCGGTGGGCCTCGCCGCACGGGCCCTCGGCGCCAGCGGCGTTGAAGTAGCGCAGGCTGGCGTAGCGCAGCCCGTGGATGCGGTGGAACCATGCCAGCATGCGCTCGACCAGCAGCTTGCTCTCACCATAGGCGTTGTTGGGCTCCAGAGGATGCTCCTCGGTGATGGGAACCTCTTTCGGCTCGCCATAAACAGCGGCGGTGGAGGAGAAGACGAAGCGCTTGACGCCGTGTCCGATCATGGCGCGCAGCAGGGTGAGCGCGCCGGCCGTGTTGACGGCGAAGAACCTCCCCGGCTCACGCATGGATTCGCCGGCCTCGATGAGGGCGGCGAAGTGCATCACGGTGTCAAAGCCGCCGCGCAGCACCTCGCCGAGGCGCGCCCCGTCGGTCACGTCGCCGTGGAAGAACTTGGCCTCGTGAGGCGCGGCCGCGCGATGGCCGTTGCTCAGATTGTCGTAGATGGTGACCTCGTGCCCCGCGTGCAACAATTGGGCCGAGACCACGCTGCCGATGTAGCCTGCACCGCCGGTGACAAGAATCCGCATGATGCGAGATTGTAGCGCAGGAAGTCCACGACTCTCGCGCTACAATTGAGGGTCATTTTCAGGAGCTACCCTTCCATGCCCTCATCTGCCGCGCAGAAGCCCATCGCCGTTGACGCCATTCTGGAGCGAATTCGCACCCGCCAGGCGCGGGTGGGCGTGGTCGGCCTCGGTTACGTCGGACTGCCGCTTGTGCTGATGTTCAGCCACGAGCGCTTCGCCGTCACCGGCTTTGACATTGACGCGAAGAAGGTGACGACGCTCAACGGCGGCGGCTCCTACATCGTGCGCATCACGCCGGCGGAGATTGCCGCGGCGCGGGGCAACGGCTTCCGCGCCACTACCGATTTCGCCGAACTGAGCGCGATGGACTGCATCCTCATCGCCGTGCCCACGCCGCTGGATGACCACCACCAGCCCGACCTCAGCTTCGTGGTCAAGACGGCGGAGAACATTGCGCCGCACCTCCGCCCCGGCCAGACCGTCATCCTGGAGAGCACCACCTACCCCGGCACAACCGAGGAAGTCCTCATCCCTCTGCTGGAGAAGAACCCGCTCGGGTTGAAGGCTGCGCGCGGCGCCGAGGTGAACGGCAAGGAATTCTTCGTCGTCTTTTCACCTGAGCGCGAGGACCCCGGCAACACCTCGGTGGCGCGTGTGGACATTCCCAAGGTCATCGGCGGGCTCGAGGAGAACGGAACGAAGATCGCCTCCGCTCTGTACGGCAGCATCTTCCGGCGCACCGTGCCGGTCTCCACCCCGGCGGCCGCGGAGATGACCAAGCTGCTGGAGAACATCTACCGCTGCGTGAACATCGCGCTGGTCAACGAGCTCAAGCAGCTTTGCATGAGGATGGGGATAGACATCTGGGAGGTGATTGAGGCCGCGCGCACCAAGCCTTTCGGCTTCCAGGCCTTCTATCCCGGCCCTGGACTCGGCGGCCACTGCATCCCCATTGACCCGTTCTACCTCTCCTGGAAGGCGAAGGAGTATGACTTCCGCACGCGGTTCATCGAGCTGGCCGGCGAGGTCAACGCGACCATGCCGTATTTCGTGGTGGAGCAGGTGGTTGAGGCCATGAGCGCGCGCGGCAAGGCGCTGCATGGGGCGCGGGTGCTGGTGCTGGGGCTTTCCTACAAGCGCGATGTGGACGACCTGCGCGAGTCGCCGTCGCTGGCCATCATCGAGCTGTTGCAGCAGCGCGGTGCGCGCGTGGAGTACAACGACCCGTTCTTCCCCACCGTCGGACAGGGGCGCAGGTACGCGCTCAATATGACCTGCTCTCCGCTGGAAAGGATCGCAGAGTTCGACTGTGTCGTGATCGTGACCGACCACAGCAGTTACGACTACCGCGACATCGTGGACCGCGCCCAGCTCGTGATTGACACGCGCAACGCGACGAAAGGAATTAACTCACCGAAGATCGTCCGCTGCTGAGGCGGTTTGCGCGGCGGCGGCAGGCAGTGGCCGATTCACCACACTTTTGGCCACTCTCTCCACACCCCGTCTGGGTGACTTGGCCTGTTAACCTGTTGAAACAATAGTAGTTCTGGTACGGATGTGCCGCGAGGGGGATCGCGCCCTCCAGAAAATGCCCTCAATCATCGTTGCTAACGAGGAACATCCGGGCTATAGTATGGAGTTCTCACTCACCGTGGATATTTGCAATACCGGGTGAATCAGAGACTTCACTGGCCGACTGAGGACAAGATTGCGGACGAGCCTTCCCGCGGCCTCACCGTTTTGCGCCAGATGCGTCCAATTCTGTTGTGGATTTACTCCACGGCAGTTCTCCCGGACCACTCCATAGCAGGGGACGGAAAACAGGTAAATGGCAAAGAGACGCGGCAATCCTAACTGGGGCAAACCGGAACCCATCGGACCGGTCACTCCGACCATCACCGAGTTTGAACAAGTGGTGCGCGAGTTCAAACTCCAGCCGGATCAGTATCTGCGCTCCACGCGCTTGCGCGAGTGGGCTCGCCGGAACAAGAACTCCAAGTACATTCCCGAGCCGCTCCTGGAAGCGTGGGGCTTCGAGATTGAATCCACCCTCTAACCTTTCGCACTGAGCAGACGAGAAGGGCCGCCGGGCAGGCGGCTCTTCTGCATTTCAGGCGCGTTCCTTCTCCGTCTTTCGGGCGGCGGAAGCACATCGGATCATTCTCCATGAACTCCGATTGACGCGCGCCGCGCCATCTGCTTGAATTGGAAACGCATTGTTACAATCTGATGAACGCACGGTTGCAGCACTACCGTGCTTCAGATGCGGGGACTCATACCGTGCGACTTATCCCCAGGGAAACAAAGTTCTTCGACCTGTTCGCGCAGATTGCAGGCAATCTGATAGACGGCGCCCGGCTGGCGCGCGACCTTTTTGCCAATTACCGCGACGTCCCCAGCGTGGTGCAGAAGATCAAGGCCGTTGAGCACAAGGGCGACGATCTTACACACGCCGTCTTCATCAAATTGAGCCAGAGTTTCATCACGCCCTTCGACCGCGAGGACATCCATCATCTGACCAGTTCATTCGACGACGTGCTGGATTTTCTGAACTCCGCCGCCGACCGACTGGTACTCTACAAGATCACCAATCCCCCTCCGGCATGCGCCGAGCTCACCACCATCATTCTTCGGCAGGCAGAGGAGCTCTGCGAGGCCATTCTGCTGCTGGAGAAGAACCAGGTCAAACTGCTGGAGCATTGCGTAGAGGTGAACCGCTTGGAGAATGAAGCTGATGCCATCAGCCGCCGGGCGATCGCCGATCTCTTCGAACATGAGCGGGACCCGATCCGGCTGATCAAGATCAAGGAGCTGTTGGAGGTACTGGAGTCCGCCAGCGACCGGGCCGAAGATGCGGCCAACGTGCTTGAAACCGTAGTGCTGAAGAGCGCCTGAGTGCCTATGGCGGCGGAGATCGCCTCGTGAGCCCCACCACACTGCTTCTCATCTTCACCGTAGCTGTCGCCCTCGCATTCGATTTCATCAACGGCTTTCACGACGCCGCCAATTCCATTGCCACGGTTGTCTCCACCCGCGTGCTCTCGCCGCGCCTGGCCGTGGTATGGGCGGCTTTCTTCAACTTCGTTGCCGCATTCCTGTTGGGCACCGCCGTCGCCAAGACCATCGGCAGAGGGATGATTGACCTGGCCATCGTGACCCAGTACGTGGTGCTGGCCGGTCTGATCGGCGCCATCGTGTGGGACCTGCTGACCTGGCTGCTGGGGCTGCCCACTTCGTCTTCGCACGCTCTCATCGGAGGCTACGCCGGAGCCGCAGTGGCTCGTGCCGCCATCCTGCGCGGCTGGCCGCAGTGTCTGCATGTCATCCTCCCCGGCGGCTGGACCCGCACCATTCTCTTCATCTTCCTTGCGCCTCTCATAGGACTGGTTCTCGGCTTCTTCTTCATGGTGCTGGTTTACTGGTTGTTCCGGAAGAAGCCGCCACGGCACGTGGACAAGTGGTTCCGCAGACTCCAACTTCTCTCCGCCGCTGCGTACAGCCTGGGCCACGGCGGCAACGACGCCCAGAAGACCATGGGAATCGTGGCCGGCGCGCTGTTCACCGGCGGCTTCATGACCAACTATGACATGACGCACGACTGGGGAACCCTGCACTGGCCGATCATCCTCGCCGCAAATGGCGCCATCGCCGCGGGGACCTACTTCGGGGGCTGGCGCATCGTGCACACCATGGGCAGCAAGATCACCAAGCTGAAGCCGGTGGGCGGGTTCTGCGCGGAGACGGCCGGCGCCATCACACTGTTTGTCACCGCAAAGCTGGGTATCCCGGTGAGCACGACGCACACCATCACAGGAGCCATCGTCGGGGTGGGCACCACCACCCGGCTCTCGGCCGTGCGCTGGGGAGTGGCCACGCGGATCATCTGGGCGTGGGTGCTGACGATTCCCTTCTCCGCCGCCGTTGCGGCCCTGTGCTACTGGCTGTTCCGGTTCTTCAACCCGGCGGCGTAGCAGAGCTGTTGGCCGCTAGCTCCATGTCGGTAGCAATGAGCAAGTGATCTCGAGGTCGGGCATCTTGCTTGCCCGAAGATCGCTGCGGGAGTCCTTCTCATCGCTTATTGCTCACACCTACGCTGGTCGCTGATGTTGTGACACCGGTGGAGGTCTGCCCGGCGCAGCTCAATGCGCGTCGCCCTCCACGCCTGCCGGGGCGGTGATCTCCGGCGCGTAGCGCATGCCGTAGAAGAGCGCCAGGGCGCCGAACCCGGCGGCGGCCGAGGCGGCGACGAAGGCGGTCTGAAGATTCGTCTTGTCTGAGACGTAACCCATGATTGTGGGAGAGAACAGGTCGCCAAGAAAGTGGAAGGTGAAGACGTTCACCGCCACCGCCGTGGCGCGAATCCTCGCATTCACTGAGTTTACAACCGCGGCATTCAGCGGCGCCGTGTTCAATAAGATGAAGAACTCGCCCAGGAAGATCGCCGGAAACATGAGCGCACCCTTGACGTAAACCGCGGCGAGAATGGCCGGGAGCGAGAGAGCCAGCCCCACGCCGGAGACGAGATAGTATCCGCCCTTGTGCCGGCGGAGTGCCACATCGCCAAGCCAGCGCCCGACTACCGTGGCCACGATGCCGGCCACCACTGTCAGAAGGCCGAAGACGAAGTTCGCTCTTCCCAGCTCCATGCTGCGCACGCGCACCAGGAAGCTCGGCATCCACACCTGCATGCCGCCGACCGCAAACGTCAGGCCGGCCATGCCCAGGCTCGCCGTCCAGAAGGCGCGATTGTGGAGCAGGCCCAGCACCGTGGCCCGCTCCGAGGTGCTGCGCAGGTGATCTTCAGAACCGCGCTCCGGCTCCGGTATCGTCAGCAGGAGCAGGGAGAGAATCACGCCCGGCACGGCGCACACCAGGAACGGCAGGCGCCAGCCCGAAAGATGCGGCATGCCAAGGAACGAGAACTTCGACAGGTAGCCGCCGATCAGGTACCCCATGGCGGTGCCGACTGGGATCGCCAGGTAGAAGATGCCGAAGATGCGGTTGCGCTTCTCCTCGGGATACATGTCCGAGAGGAATGCCGGGGAGATGACTATGAAAGTAGCCTCGCCCACGCCGACCAGGGTGTGGCGCACCAGCAGCATGTTGAAGCTGGTGGTGAAGGCGGTCAGCAGGGTGGCGCCGCTCCAGAGCAGGCCGCCGATCATCATGATGTAGCGGCGCTGAAAACGGTCGGCGAGCGGGCCGACGAACGGTGCGGCCAGCATGTAGAAGACGATGAACACGCTGGTGAGCAGCCCGAAGCGCGCATCGCTCTCCGGGAACTCCTTCTTCACCAGCTCCTGCACGCCCCACAGCACCGAACGGTCAATGTAGTTGATGAAGTTGAGCGCGGTGAGCAGGACGACGGTCCAGGCGGCGCCGCGCGCCATCTTTGAGCGCACTGTGCCGCCATTGCGTGTGACTTGTGGTCCGGAGCTGCTCATTCAGGCGCGCCGTCCGGTGCGCGGCCACTCGGCGACAACCTTGGTCCCCAGCCCGCCGCGCGGGCGGAACTCGCCGGTGACGCGCACCCACTTGGGATGCGCCGCCTTGACCACATCTTGGAGCACCCGGTTCACCACGTTCTCCTGAAAGATGCCGAGGTTGCGGTAGTGATTGATGTACTCCTTCAGCGACTTCAGCTCGAGGCAAAGCTTGTCCGGCATGTAGCGGATCCAGAGGGTGCCGAAGTCGGGGAGGCCGGTCTTGGGGCAGACAGAGGTGAACTCCGGGAGGTCAATCTCGATCTCGTAACCGGGAAACTGGTTCGGCCAGCACTCAATGGCCGGGAAGGCACGGTCCAGCCCGGAGGCGGCATGATCGGGTGTGTAGCCCAGGCGGGTGGCTTTCTGCTTGGCCATGGAGACATTGTAGGGCAGATTCCGGGATTTCAGTGTTTCAAGGTTTCAAGCAGATGCGTGCAGCGCTCGGGCACGCGCCGGCGATTGATGTTGCAACGCCGCCCAGCGGCGCTAGAATGCGAGCGATTCACATTGAAAGCGGAGGGGCGCCGACATGCACTGGAAGCGATTCGCAATCCTCAGCGCCGTGATGCTGCTCGCGATGGCGGCATTCGCCCAGAACAGCTTTGCCGGACGGTGGTCGCAGGAGGGAGCGAACTCTTCGTTGCTGATCACCACCGTCTCCGGCGACTACCTGGCGGTCTATCAGGGGCATCGCATGAGCGAGATCAGCGTCTCCGGGACGCACATCAAGGCGAGCGGCAGCTGGGTGAACGAGTACGGCATCGCCACCGATCTTGTGCTCGAACTGACCATCTCAGACGACGGCGGCGTTTTGACCGGCACCAAGACGGAGACGATCCGCTGGAGTGACAAGCACGGCCGTCCGCTTCACCATGGCCCGGAGACGGAGGCCATCCTTTTTACGCGTTGAGCCGCGTTGCCGCTAGTAGATGGTCACCTGGGGCTTGGGAGGCTTGAGGCGGATGGTGAACTCCATCTTGTCCTCGTTCACCTGGTAATCCTCGCCGAAAGTCTGCAAGCCGGGCGCGATGACCTGGACGCGGACAGTGCCGTAGGGAACGCCGTCCATGTGCGCCTTGCCTTCGGAATCGGTCTTCAGTTGGGGACCGCTCAGGGCCTGCTTGCCGTTTTCGTCCACCGCACGCAGCACAACGCTGGCATTGCGAACCGGCTTGCCGTTGACGTCTTTCAGGATGGTGAACTCGACAAAGGCAAACTTCTTCGGTCCCTTCGGCTTGTTGTCCTTGGCGGCGATGGCGCCACAGAGCAGCAGAACCGCGACGAGGATTGCAGCCACGCGCCTTGTCGTCATACTAGCCACCCGCTGGACCGTAGGAATGAGTTCGACATGAATTGTACCTGCTGGGAGATTCGAAAGTCAGCCGCGCAAAGCCCTACGTGCGACCGGAACCAACTGCGGAGCCTCTGTCCATTCGCCTGATGGTGCGATGATCTTGAAAAGCAGCAAAATGTGCCCGATTGGGGTCATCCAGCCCCGTTTGGAGTGCAAATACCAGCCAGGAATCCGATTGTGTATTGCAAGACTGGTAAGCGCGAGTTCGCACAGGTGTTTACCTTAAGATAAATATGAGCACAGCGCACTCACCCACGCTTGACAGGCACGCTGCTCCTAGTTAAACTTAGCACTCACGGGGCATGAGTGCTAACAGTGGTCTACAGGCTAGGCGCTTGAGCCGTTTCGCGCTGCCGGCCCAGCCGGTGAGCAGCAAAGATATCCCATAAGGAAAAGGAGCTTCACATATGGCAAAACTTACCCCGCTGCATGACCGCATTCTGGTGCGCCGCGTGGAAGAAGCCGAAACCACCCGCGGCGGCATCATCATCCCGGACTCCGCCAAAGAAAAACCGCAGGAAGGCGTAGTCATCGCGGTGGGCCGCGGCAAGAGCAACGATGAAGGCAAAGTATTCCCTCTCGCGGTGAAGGAAGGCGACCACATTCTGTTCGGCAAGTACGGCGGCAGTGAGATCAAGCTTGATGGCGAAGAGTTCCTCATCATCAAAGAGGAAGAAGTCTACGGCCTTCTGGAAGGCACCGCGAAGCACGCAAAGAAGTAGTTCGCGCATTCGCGGGCGTCCGAGTCCGCGAGCAAACTACCCTGAGCGTCTTTCGCGAAGGGTCTTTCTGGAGCCCGCGGCCGTCATCCTGAGCGGAGCGAAGGATCTCCCGCGGGCGCGAACGAATTGGCCGCTCGCAGCTTACATAACAGTTCCGCGCATGCGCGGACGGAGAATTCAGAAGGAGTCGCTAACACATGGCAAAGCAAATCGTTCACGGTGAGGAATCCCGGCAGGCAATCCTGCGCGGCGTCAACATCCTGGCCGACGCAGTCAAGGTGACGCTGGGCCCGAAGGGCCGCAACGTCGTAATTGACAAGAGGTTTGGTTCCCCGCTCATCACCAAGGACGGCGTGACCGTCGCCAAGGAGATCGAGCTGAAGGACGCGCTGGAGAACATGGGCGCGCAGATGGTGCGCGAGGTCGCCAGCAAGACCAGCGATGTGGCCGGCGACGGTACCACCACGGCCACCGTGCTGGCGCAGTCCATCTTCCGCGAAGGCGTGAAGACCGTGGCCGCCGGGGCAAACCCAATGGCAATGAAGCGCGGCATTGAGAAGGCCATTGCCGCCGTGACTGGCACGCTGGACAAGGAAGGCAACCACATCAAGAATACGGGGGCGCTGGACGTGCTGAGCAAGCCGGTCACCGGCGAGATGATCGCCCAGGTCGGCTCCATCTCCGCCAACAACGACGAGACCATCGGCCACATCATCGCCGAAGCGATGAACAAGGTGGGCAAGGACGGCGTGATCACGGTGGAAGAATCGAAGACCATGGAAACGCAGCTCGAGGTCGTCGAGGGCATGCAGTTTGACCGCGGCTACCTCTCGCCCTACTTCGTCACCGATCCCGAGCGCATGGAAGTCACCCTGGAGAACGCGTTTATCCTCATCCATGAGAAGAAGATCAGCTCGATGAAGGACCTGCTGCCGCTGCTGGAGCAGGTGGCCAAGGGCGGGCGTCCGCTGGTCATCATCGCCGAGGACGTGGACGGCGAGGCGCTGGCGACGCTGGTGGTGAACAAGCTGCGCGGCACACTGCAGGTCTGCGCGGTGAAGGCCCCGGGCTTCGGCGACCGCCGCAAGGCCATGCTCGAAGACATCGCAAAACTCACCGGTGGCAGAGCAATCACAGAGGACCTCGGCATCAAGCTGGAGAACGTCACCCAGGCCGACCTCGGCCAGGCCAAGAAGATCACGGTGGACAAGGACAACACCACCATTGTCGAGGGTGCTGGCAAAGCTGGCGATATCAAGGGCCGCGTGGACGAGATCCGGAGCCAGATTGACAAGACCACCAGCGACTACGACCGGGAAAAGCTGCAGGAGCGGCTGGCCAAGCTGGTCGGCGGCGTGGCGGTCATCAAGGTCGGTGCGGCCACCGAAACCGAGATGAAGGAAAAGAAGGCGCGCGTGGAAGATGCCATGCACGCCACCCGCGCGGCGGTCGAGGAAGGCATCGTTCCCGGCGGCGGCGTGGCCCTCATCCGCTGCGTTGACGCCATTGACGCGCTCAAGCTGGCGGGCGACGAGGCCATCGGCGCCAACATCGTGAAGCGCGCCCTGGAAGAGCCGCTGCGCCAGATCGTGGGCAATGCGGGCGAAGAAGGCGCGGTCATCCTCGGCAAGATCCGCGAGAACAAGGACAAGAACTATGGCTACGACGCGCAGAACGGCGAGTTCGTGGACATGGTGAAGGCCGGCGTGATTGACCCGACCAAGGTGGCCCGCACTGCGCTGCAGAACGCGGGCTCCATCGCCGCCCTGATGCTCACCACCGAAGCCCTGGTGTGCGAGATTCCGGAAGAGAAGAAGGCGGAACCGGGCGGCCACGGCGGCGGCATGGGCGGAATGTACTAACCCCAAGCCTCAGCACTGACTAGAAGCCCTGCTCCAGCGAGCAGGGCTTTTTCCATGAATAAGGCAGGCTTGCCCCGAGAGGTTGCACCCGTTACTCTGGATGCGCGTTTCGCGGCTGTCCGCCGCCACCTGGAGGTTTCCGTGACCCTGCGCCGCCTCGTTCTTGTCACCCTGTTGCTCCTCTCCCTCGCGCTCGTTGCACAGGCGCAGGAGTGGAAGACCTACAGCTACGCCACCGAAGGCTTCCGCATCTCCATGCCCTCGGAGCCACAGTTCCAGACCTCGCCCGTAGAGGGAGGCTACACGCTGCATGCCTACGCCACGGAGATCCCGAATGGAGCGTTGCTGGTCGGCGTGGTGGACTATGGCACCACGAACGTCTCCGATGACCCCTACGCCAGGCTCGAGAAGGGCATGGATGCCTCCCTGGACTACTGGAAGGCCCAGAAGCTGCGCGAGACCAAGATCACCATTGACGGTCACCCGGGCATCGAGTTCGAAGGCGAGTCCGACAGCGTGCACTGGTTCGGGCGCTACTACCTGGTCCACTCAGTCCTTTACGAGGTGCTCGCGGGATACCCGGCGGGCTCCACGTACTCAGGGCTGCACCAGTTCACCGACTCGTTCCGGCTGATGCCTCGGCAGAACGCCGAGTAGGCAGGCAGGCGAAGTCAGGCTTGCCGACGGGTGCGGGACATCCCGTCAAGTCGTGGCCGAGGGCACCGGACTGAGGTCGCAATTCCCTTGCCTGCGCTTGATATTCCCGCTACTCTCAACCCATTCGCGTGGCCGAGCGAGAGAGATTCGGCATGCCCGCGTGCGTGCAGCGGGCGGCGGGCCACGCAGAACCCCTAGAAAGGCGCGGCAAAGGCGCGTCCGGAGAATAGCGATGAAGAACAGCAAGCTGATGTTATTGGCGGTGGTGGTGGCGCTGGTCTCAGTGGCGGCAGCACAGGGAGCATGGAAGCAATATGTCTACGATGACGACGGCTTCGCCATCTCGGCGCCGCAAGCTCCGACGATGAGCAAAGCTAATGTGGACACCGCGGCGGGCCCCATCGAGATGCACAACTACATGGTCGAGCTCGGCGACGATGCCGCGATGCTGGCCAGCGTGGCCGACTACGGAGCCAACCTGCTGAAGGCCGATCCGAAGGCGGTCCTTCAGGGCGGCAAAGAGGGCGCCATGAAGAACACCAACAGCCACCTCGTGTCGGAGAGGGACATCACCCTGCAGGGCTACCCCGGGCTGGCGATTGAGACGGAGAATGACACCATGCACTTCTCCGCGCACTTTTACCTGGTGAAGAGCCGGCTCTACCAGACGGTGGTCGTGACCTCGGTCGGCAAGCCGTTTGCCGACACCGAGCGCTTCCATGACTCGCTGCACTTCCTGGAGAAGTGATTTCGGCCGGTGCGCCCGAGGATGGACTGAAGTGAGATTGACGACGATGATTCGCGGGCGGAGCATCCGGCTGGCGGCGGTGGGAGTCGCGCTGTTGAGCGCGGGGCCGCTGGCGGCGCAGGGCAAGCCCTGGATGGACCAGCGCTGGCACGAATATGTGTTCGAGGAGGACGGTTTCGCCGTGCTCTCGCCCGTGCCGCCAAAGCGCGAAGTGGTAGGCAGGCTGACCGACGCCGGGGCGGTGGAGATACACAGCTATACCATGTCGCTGGACTGGGACCACGTGCTGGTGGTCTCCTGCACGGACTTCGGCGACAAGATGTCGTACAAGACGCCGGAGCGGGTGATCGAGGATGTGCGCCGCGGTTCGCTGTTGTCGTCCGGCCCCGACGCGCGTGTTGTGAACCAGCACCGGTTCACGGTGCAGGGCTCGCCCGCCGTGGAGGTAGAGTACGTCTCCGGCAGCTTCCGTTTCGTCTCGCGCATTATGTACATCAAGGGCGTGCTGATTCAATTGATTGCCAAGTCGCCCGCTGAAGAGTCGTTCGAGCAGGAGCGGCGCGATTTTTTCCATTCCTTCCGCCTGCTCGGAAGATTTCAGCCTTCACCATAGCCCGGGCCCGGCGGCTGCTACATGAACAAAGCTGCAAATTCCAGAGGGGGAGATTGACATGAAGCGAATTGCAATCCTGTTGTGCTTGATGCTGATGCTGATGCTGATGCTGGCCGCTGTGCAACCGTTCTCGGCGCAGACCAGGACCACTCCGTCAACGAGTCACGGCGCCGTCATCAAGGACTTCGATCCGAAGCGTGATGCCGCTACTGATATCCGCGCGGCCGTCGCCGAGGCCACGGCCAGCCATCGCCGCATCCTGCTCGACGTCGGCGGTCAGTGGTGCGTCTGGTGCAAGTACTTCGACGTCTTCATGGACCAGCATCCCGACCTGCGCTCCTTCCGCGATGCCCACTTCGTGGTGGTGAAGATCAACTACAGCGAAGAGAACAAGAACACCGAGCTGCTCTCCAAGTACCCCAAGGTCCCGGGCTATCCGCACTTCTTCGTGCTCGACTCCGACGGCAAGTTCCTCTATTCACAGGACACTTCTCCGCTGGAAGAGGGCCGGGGATATAACGCCGATCGGGTGAGCGACTTCTTGCACAGGTGGGCGCTGGCGCAGAAGTAGTTTCAGGGCCGCGGGGCGGGACAGCCGCCCCGCCTTGGGCGCGAAAAAACCGTTGCCGGGAGATTGCGGTGAGGTACACTCTGCGGACATGAAGCACTGACTCCGCGCCGGCCATCGGCCGCGCTCGGCAGATGGAGAGTGAAGCATGGGTACTCCCAATTCCACCCCCGATCCGGCAGAGATCCCCGCCCTGCACGAGGAGTTCGACGACCCGAAGCATACCCTGCCGCCGGCCGCGCCGATCATCGTCGCCATTCTCGCCGTGGGTCTGGTACTGGCCCTCGCCGCCTGGATGCTCCGCTCAAAGCCCGTGGTGCAGGGCGGAATTGACGATGTCTTCGCGGTGGAGGTGCCGAACGTGCACTCCAGCCTGGTCGCCGTGCAGGTACACCTAAAGAACTCCTCCGGCAAGCCCCTGGTGCTTCGTGAGGCCGTTGTGACTGCTCGCGGCGGCTGGGGTGAGAGCAGCGACACCGGCGCCGCCGGGGTCGATTTCCCGCGCTACGCCGCCGCCTTCCCCGACCTGAAGCCACACCTCGGCGCGCCGCTGCTGCGCGAATCGCGATTCGCACCCGACGCTGAGGTCAAGGGGACGATCCTAGTGGCGCTGCCGCTCACGCGCGCCGACTTCGAGGCGCGCAAGGATCTCAGCGTGACGCTGAACTTCTATGACTATCCGGCGGTGGAACTGAGGAAGTAGGATCAGCCCTTCCTGCCGAGGTACCGCATCCGATGCCTCTGATGCCACGCCTTGGCGAGGTCTCCCTGCTGCACCAGGCTGATGGAGCCGTCCACTTCGAGGACACCGAGGGATACCTGCGCGACGCTGGGAATACCATGTTCGCGCAATGCACGCTCGATCTCGTCCATGGAGACGTGCTCGCGCGCCATATTTGGCATCACCAGCTTGCCATCGTGAATAAGCAAGGCTGGAGATCCTTCCACCAGCTTGCGGAAGCGCCGGTTCACACCGCTGGCCTCAGCGACTGCGAAGTTCAAGAGAAGCAGGGTGGCGGCGGCCACGGCTCCGCCCGTCAGCGAGTTATCAGGCCCGGTCATGGCGTTCTGCACGCTGTTGCTCAGCAGCAGCAGTAGCGTCAGGTCGAATGGGGTCATCTGCCCGACCTCGCGCTTGCCCGTCAGCCGGACGCCAAGCAGCACCAGAATGTAGATGACCGCGGTGCGGAAGACAATCGTCGCGAGGATGTGCCAGTTTGCCAGCATGGAGCCTCCATCGGAAAACAGTTCCCAGTTCACGGTCGAAAGGCAATCGGCAGGCGCAGACTACCAGTAAGCGAGGCGCTACTTCCCACCCGTTTTGCCGACGCAGCAAAAGAGCCCGGCGCGCGGCCGGGCTCGGACAGCAAAAGAGTGTTACTTGGGCGTGGCGAGGTAGCCGCTCACGGTGTCCTTGCCCACGGTGAATACGACGACCTCAAAGAGTTGCCGATCCTTGCCGCTGTAGAACTGCAGCGGTTCGGCCAGGGTCTTGTCCTTCTTCTCGATGGTCTTGTCGTCGGCAATCACGTTGAGCGTGAACTTGTTCTTCTTCACGTCAGCCTTCTTCAGTTCCAGCGAGATCGGTCCCACCACCTGCCGCGTGTTCTTCTTCAGGGTGAACTCGTAGTAGTTGCGCTCGCCCTTGCGCTTCAGTTCCATCAGCTCGTCGTGGTTGCGGGCGACCAATCCGCTCTGCAAGCCAAGGTCGCCGATGGTCTTCTCCAGCTTCAGCTGGGTGGCAGCGAGGTCGGTCTTGGTAGTGCTTAAGTCCGTCTTGACGCCGGCCACCTCGCCGGTGACGCCGGCCACCTGCTGTTCGGTCTTCCTCTGCGCAGCCGCCAGGCGGCGGGTCGCATCTTCCTGTGCCTTCTTGAGCTCTGCGGTCTTGGCCGCCAGCTCATCCTGCGTCATGCCAACCTTCTCGCCCAGTGCCTGGGCGGTGTTCCGCAGGTCGGCAGCGGTGGCATTCTGCCGGTCCACGAGCTCTTTCTGTGCCGCATCGGTCGCCTTCGCCTTGGTTTCCAGGTCGGCGACGCGCGTGCGCAGCATGATGACCAGGAAGAGGGCCAGAATCGCGATGATGCCCAATATCCCGACCGTTATCTTGAACAGCAGACCCGAACCGCCGGATTCATTTACTTGTACTGCGTCAGCCATAGAGACGCTCCTTTTCCTGCAAGATTCTAGTGTGGCAAAGCCTGTTAGCTATGTTGCGTTGCTTGGGGCAATTGTTCCAGCCAAACCGACTTGTGTCAATTTTCAAATGCAGATGTATTCCTCTGTTTACCTAAATGGAACTACCTGACGCGACAACTGCTACCACTGCACCAAGGCGGCGGGGACTCCTCCAAAGTCGCTACAATCAGAAAGTGAGTCCGCTGGCAATCATGAATCGTGATGTCGTCATCATCGGTGCGGGCGCCATGGGCCTTTCACTCGCACTCGAACTTCGGCGGCATGGGATGTCGGTTGCAGTGCTGGAGCGCGGCGAGCCCGGGCGAGAAGCCTCGTATGCGGCCGCCGGGATGATCGCTCACCTGGATCCCAAGCTCCCGCCGGAACTGGCGGCGCTGGCACGGCAAAGCGCGGCACTTTACCCGGCGTTTGTGCAGCAGCTTGAGGCGGAATCAAACCTCAGAATCGACTTCCGCCGCGCTGGCGCAATCGAACTCGCCTACCAGGAACTGGACTCGGCGCTGGTTGACGGCAAGGAGGTACACGCGCTCACGCCGGAAGAGCTGGCTGCGCTGGAGCCCGAGGTGCAGTTTCACTCTCATTCATACCTGGCGCGAGAAGACTGCCTTGACCCAAGACAGCTCGCGGCCGCGCTGGCGGCTGCCGCGCGCAGCCTCGGTGCGGAGATCCTCACCGGCACGCCCGTGGTAGAAGTGACCGTCGAGCACGGCCACACCACCGGCGTACGCACGGCGGGCGAGCAGCACTCGGCAGCAGTGGTGGTCAACTGCGCCGGAGCCTGGGCGCCTCAGATCGCGCCGGGGAACATTCCTACCGTGCCTGCCCGCGGGCACATGTTGAGCGTAATAGCACCGAATGCCGCGCAGTCGGGGCCACTGCTCAGCCACGTGGTGCGCGGGCCGGACTGTTATATTGTGCCGCGCAGCGACGGACGCCTGGTCATCGGCAGCACGCTCGAGCCGGCAGGCTTTGACAAGACCGTGAACCCAGGCCGCATCCAGCGCCTGCGCCAGGCGGCGGAGAAGATTGTGCCCGCTGTCGCCTGCATGCAACTCCAGGAGGCCTGGACGGGCCTGAGACCGGGCACCCCGGACGGTCTTCCCATCCTCGGCGAGACCCATATCCGCGGCTATTTCGCCTGCACCGGACACTACCGCGACGGCATCCTGCTCACCCCGGTCACGGCGCGCGTGATGGCTGATCTCATCCGCACGGGGCGCACGGATGCCGACCTCAGCCAGTTTTCGCCGCTGAGATTCCTTTGATATCCGAGTGATGATTGGCTAAGCCCGAAGCGTCTCGCGCCGCACCGTGAGCTTGTCAATCAGTGCGTGTTTGAGCCGGTAGCCGCGGCCCGGAGTCTGCGGCACCGCGATGGTTCCCTGCCGCGAAACCGTCACCTCGGGTTCGATGATGTCCTCATGCCAGTAGCGCGCCGAAGCGGAGACATCGCCCGGGAGGGTAAACCCCGGAAGGGTGGACATTGCAATGTTGTGGGCGCGCCCCAGGCCGCTCTCCAACATGCCTCCGCACCAGACGGGTATGCCGCGGGTGCGGCAGAGGTGCTCCACACGCTGCGCCTGGCTGAAGCCGCCCACGCGCCCCAGCTTGATGTTGATGATGCGGCAGGCTTCGAGGTCAATGGCGGTCTGCGCGTCGCGCACGTGGTGAATGGACTCGTCGAGACAAAGGGCTGTCTTAATCTCACGTTGCAGTTGAGCGTGCGCCGCGATATCGTCTGACCACAGCGGCTGCTCAATCATCAGCAACTTCCACTGGTCGAACTTGCGCAGATGTTCGATCTCGTCGAGCGTGTAGGCGGAGTTGGCGTCGCAGCTCAGGGTGATCTCCGGCCAGTGATGGCGGATGCGCGAGAGCACGTCAATGTCCCAGCCGGGCTTGACCTTGACCTTGATGCGCCGGTAACCGGCGGCAAGCTCCGTTTCGATGCGCCCGAGAAGCTGGTCCACTGTGGGCTGTATCCCAAGCGAGACGCCGCAGGAAAGTTCGGTTTGCGTTCCGCCCAGGAGCTGCCAGAGCGGAAGGTTGCGAGCCTGCGCTTCGGCATCCCAGAGGGCGTTCTCCAGCGCTGCCTTTGCCATGCGGTTGGCGCGCACCTGCTCCATGAGGGCAGCGCACTCGGCGGCGTGCTCAAAGCTGCGGCCCAGCAGCATGGACGCAAGGTAATCGCGGATGATGAGCCATGCCGTGTCCGTGGACTCCTCGCTGTAGAACGGATGCTCGCCGGCAGTGCACTCGCCCCAACCATCCACCGAACCGCAGTGCGCGGTGATGAGCAGAATGCGGCGCTCGGTGGTGCGTCCGAAGCTGGTCTCAAAGGGATGCACCAGCGGCATGCGAATCTCGCGGAGGGTGAGTGTGTCGAGTCGGAGCATTGTGAGTCCTAGAGCTGTAAATCCTCGTCCCAGCGGCCGATGACGAAGGTGCCGTTGCCCTTCGCATCGCGCTCGTAGCCGAGCACGCAGCGGCCGCCGGAGAAGTGCGCCTGCAGCAGGTCGCGATTCCGGCCCTGCACCTCGGCGGCACGGGCACGCTGCTCGGGCGCGGCCTTCCACTGGTAAATCTCCGCGGGCACTTCGACGCGGGCATCCGCAACGGCCGGCGGTGGCTGTCCGGTCTTGAGCACGGCCTCAACTCGCCTTGAGCGCAGCCACCACTCCGCCACCAGTCGGTCCGTGGGCAGGCCGCCCTGCAGCGGCGATGAGGTGATGCCGTACTGGTTGACGACGTAGCGCCGGGCGATTGCGCCCAACCTCTCGAGGTTGAAGAACGAGTTCTTGATCTCCAGCGGATCGAAGGTCCACTCGATGAGCTCGACGCCCTGCTCCAGCGCAAGCTCACGCTGGAAGAGCTTGATGCGGCGTCCGAGGCCTGCATTGCGGTACTGCTCACGCACGGCAAGCATGTGCGAATGCAGATAAGACCGCCCGTTGCGCAGACCGGGGATGGCATACGCGAAGGCGACCATCTCCGAGCCCTCGTAGGCGCCGATGACGTGCCCGCCGACCTTTTCGCCGACCACGAACAGGCGCACCGGCACCAGCTCGGCGTCTGCGAAGCCCCAGACTTCCTTCTGTAGCGCCAGCGCCTGGCGGAATTCTCCGACCGTGTGGCAGGTTCTCAGCGTGAGCGAGTCGAGAGCGACGGGCAAACCATCCTCCGGGGTGAACAAGTCCTGCGATCGACCTTAGTCAATCATCTTCCACGTTCATTCTTCAACTTTCAATGCCTTTGACTCCTGCCAGAAACGTTCCATCTCGTCGAGTGTGGGGCGGTCCGGCGTGGCAGGATCGAGTGTGCGACCTTCCTCCTGTACCCGCTTCTCCACGTGGCGGAAGCGCCGGCGGAACTTGCGGTTGGTGCCGCGCAGAGCCGACTCGGGGTCCACATCGAGGTAGCGCGCCAGGTTGACGAGCACGAAGAGCAGGTCGCCAACCTCGTCCTGCAGGCGCTGTTGGAGCTCCTTGGGAAGGCGTGACTCGCGCGCGCCGGCGATGCCGCGTCCGATGGGTTGCGGGCCCGGCGGCGGAATGCGCTCGACTTCGCGGCGCAGCTCACCGGCCTCCTCGTCGAGTTTTTCAAACAGGCCGTTGATGCTCGGCCAATCGAATCCGACGCCCGCTGCCTTGTTGCTGAGCTTCAGGCCCTCGAGCAGCGCGGGCATGGCAGACGATACCGACGCGAGCAAGGATTCCGGCTTCTCGCTCCTCAACTGATCCGGCCTGCCAACTTCGTCGCCGTTCGCACTCTCGCTCTTCTCCTGGCGCTTGATGGCCTCCCAGTTGCGCAGCACCTCGGAGGAGGTCGCAGCCTCCACGTCCCCGAAGACGTGCGGATGGCGGCGTACCAGCTTGTCGCAGAGGCGGTCGAGCACGTCGTCTATGTTGAAGCGGCCCTCTTCGCCCGCCATTTCCGCGTAGAAGAGCACCTGCAGGAGCAGGTCGCCGAGTTCGCCGGGCAGCTCGTGCCAGTCGCGCAGCTCGATGGCCTCGATGACCTCGTAAGTCTCTTCCAGGGTGTACTGCTTGATGGTGTCGAAGGTCTGCTCGCGGTCCCAGGGGCATCCGCCGGGCGCGCGCAGCCGGTGCATAATCTCAACCGCGCGCTGGAAACGGTCTCCGGTAGTCATGTCTTAGATTGTAGATTTCCGAATGCCGATTGGCGAACTTCATCCCCGGCCAAGCGTTCGGATGAGGAGCTGCGGGTCGTCAGAGATGATGCCGTCGGCGCCCTCCGCGGTAAGGCGACGCATGTGAGCCGAGCTGTTTACGGTCCAGACAAGGACGCGTTTCCGGGCATCATGAAGGCTGAGGATTGCCCTGGCGGTGGCGAGGCGCCAGTGCGGGATGACCCAGCCGACCGGTAGCCGCCGCCATTGGGGGAGTTTGTGCCGTTCGCGACAGATGTAGCCGAGAGGAATCTCCGGGGCAAGCTGGTGCATGCGCTGCAACACACGCGGCAGAAAGCTGGAGACGACGATGCCATGCGCGGCAGGCAGCTTGCGGAGCAACGCAACGACCTTCTCCTCCGTCCCGGGCACCTTGAGCTCAATATCAAGGAAGGCCTGGGAGGCATAACGCGCCAGCACTTCCTCCAGACAGCAGAGCTGGGGGCGACCGCGGCGGCGAAGCGCATGCTTCTGTTGCGCGGCAGCTTTGGCCAGAGTCTCGAATGTGTTGGCGGCAACCAGGCGGCGAGCTACACGCGCGTTATGACAGACGATGAGACGCTCGTCGACAGCGAGGCGGACATCAAACTCAAAGCCGTGCGCGCCCTGCGCCAGAGCGAGGTCGAAGGCGGCAAGCGTGTTTTCAGGAGCATGCCGGCGCGCACCGCGGTGGGCCAGGAACAGCAGATCAGCGTGACGGTTCAATCCAGTTCGATGTCGCGGATGGGCCGAGTCGTCGGCTCGGGCTCTTCCTTGACTCGGCGCACCGCCTCCTGGAATTTCTTCTCGAGCAGGTCGGCCTTGTTCTTCTCGTTCTCCACGGACTGGCGGAAGATCGATTCCTTCTGGGTATCGCGCTCGCGCATGGCGCGGGCAGCCTCGTCCATGTCCGCAAACATCTTGGGCGTGGGCTTGGCCTTATGCGAGATGATGGCGCGGGTGACGGGATCAACGCGCAGGGTGGCCTCGCAACAGGGGCAAAAGACCTCGAAGCCGACTTCAGGGGCGTCCTTGCTCTTCTTGGACATGAAGGAGATGGTACGGCGGAAGGGCCGGGGATTCAAGTCAGGCTGATGAGGTGGTGCCCTGCGCAATGTGTGGCGGCAACGGCGATGAGCGTTTGCATCAGCTCGGTGCCGTGGGAGGCGAGGAAGAAGACGCCAGGAATGGTGCGCTCCTGCAGCCCCTTCTCCGGGAAAAGGCCGGTCAGGATCTGGCGGGAGTCGGTGATGAGCTGCTGGTTGCGGCGCAGTTCGGCGCGGGCGGCCTTGGCGGCCAGGCGGTTCAGCTGATACTGCATCTTGCGCGCGGCGCGGGCGGAAGCGTCGGTCAGGGTGTGGTCGAGCGCATCGAGCGGGCGCATCAGACCCTGCTCGATCTTGCTCAGCGTCTCGCCGGCAGCGGCGAACTGTTCGCGGAGGCCGCCGGGAAGGACCCTGGCGGCGAGACGTTCCTGGAGCTCCTCGGAGCCGTGAAAAAGGTCCGCGAGGCTCAGTGAATAGCGCCGCAGCAGGCGCTCCTGCTTGCCGTTGATTATGGTGGCGCTCAGGCGCGGCAGCACCGGCGTGGCGCGTCCGAGGAGCCGTTCGTACACCACGTTGGCCTGCGCAAAGTAGGCGACCTCCGCCGGGCCGCCAAAGTAGGCAGCAGTGGGAAAGAGGTGATCCTGCAGCACCGGCCGCAGCAGAACGTTGGCGCTGAATTGCTCCGGGTGCGACTGGATGCGCGAGAGCAACTCGCTTCGCGGAACTCGCCGCGTGCCGATGAGAAAGTCTTCGCCCGCAAGGTGGACGACGGTGCGGCGCTCATCCTCCATGCTGAAAAGCAGCGTTGAAGCCGGTGTGACCTTCACTTGTTCGTGATAGCCGGCATCGCGCAGCTGCTTGCCGCGTTCCAGCAGCGCATGATCGAGTGCCTCGGCAGCTTCAGCCGCGGCAACCATGAGCGGCGCAGTGACGGCGTGAATCTCCGGATCGAGCGGGTCAACAAGGACAAGCCCCGTGGAGGAGAGCAGGCGCGTGTAGAGCCGCGCGAAGGCCGAGCCGAAGGTCTCGCCCTCGGCGTAGCAAGCGATAATGGCCTCGGCAACCGGCCCGGGGCCGAGCAGCCCGGCGAATTCAGACGCCAGACGGTTGATCTCCGCAGTGAAGCGGACGGCGCCCACCGGTGCCGCGGACTCGCCCCTGCTTTGCGAAGTGAAGCGGCGGAGTTCTTCGCCGGCCGGCAGCCACGCGTGGTTGACCTCATCCAGGTCGTGGTCTTCGGTGGCGAGCCAGAAGACGGGCACGGCATCCACGCCCTGCGCGGTGAGTTCGGCGGCAAGTTGCAGCGCGCTGGCGGCTTTGAGCAGCGAGAATAGCGGCCCACCGAATAGTCCAACCTGTTGCCCGCTGATGACAGCCACCGCGCCCGCGCGAAGCCGCGCGATGTTGGCCCGCGTTGCCTGGGATGCGCCCCATGCGCGGTTCTGGCGCTCGAGGATTCCGGCAATCTGCGCGCGGCGTCCAGCCGGATATTTCGCGCCGAGGGTGCGCGCATATGCGGCAACCGTGGCAACGTCAGGCTGGTGGGGATATAGGCTCGAGACTTCCGGATGCCGGAACAGGAAGCTCTGGAAGAGACATGAGCTGTGGGGGATGGCGGAGAATGGAATGCAGCCGGGATGTTCCGGGACAGCGGTGGCGCTGGGCGCTCCCGGGGTGCTCGCAACCGTCTGCTGTTCGGGCATCACGTTACCTTGGATGAAAGCCGGCTCGCGAAGTCGCAGGAAGTCACGCAGAGTTCGCCGCCAATGAATCGGAACTGTGCTAAGTTGCTTGAGCAATCAACTTCCTGCTCTGAGGTCAGCCTCATGCCGAAACGCTTGTTCCGGGGAATGACATTCACCGCGACCGGTTCGTGCCTGCTTTTCACTCTGCTGCTCTGTGCCGTCCTGTCCGCACAGGATTCTAACAATTCCGCGTCGCCTTTGCCTGCGAACATGCCGGAGGCGCAAGTCCAGAACAACAGTGCGCCCAAGCCGTCTGCCGGAGGGAATATACCGCAGTTCAGGGCAAGGACGGAGCTGGTGCTGGTCCCGGTCCTAGTGCATGACAAATCCGGCAAGCATATACCGGGCCTGACCGGAGACAAGTTCATCCTGGAAGAGAACGGGCGCACGCCGCCGATCGGTCTCTTTGAAGAGGTGAAGACGGGGCCCGCGTCTGCGGACAATGCGGCCGCTTCCTTCCCCGGGCACTCTAATTTCGCCCTGGGCGCCGACGCCAGGGACTGGCGGCTCACCATCGTTGTGCTAGACATGCTCAACACGCCCTTCCTGCGGCAAGCGGCAGCGAAGAAACAGCTGACGCTCTACCTTTCGCGCTCGTTGCGCCGCGACGAGCCGACCGCCCTTCTTGGGCTGAGCAGCAAGGGATTGGTACAACTGCATGGGTTCACAACGGACACTCAGGTGCTGGTCGCGGCGCTGAATAGGACCCGCGGAGAGATCACCCGGATGGAGATGAATCTGACTGGGGTTGACCAGACAGAGAGCCTGGTGGACTCCGAGGTCACCGCGCTGGACCAATTTCTGGACGCCGAGAGCATCGTCTCAGCCTTCCAGCAGCGTGAGGTGATCTGGCAGACGCTGGACGCTTTGAAGCACATCGCGCAGGCATACGCCGCCATCCCGGGGCGCAAGACGCTGATCTGGGCGACCGCTGGGTTCCCCTTCATGATCGACGATCCCCTCGCGTTCCAGCGCATGGGCTACGACATGATGCAGAAGTACGAGGATACCTGGCGGTTGCTGGTTGCCGCCAACATCGCCGTTTACCCGGTGGATACCATGGGACTGGTAGTCTCGACCGGAGGTCGCTACAACAGAGAGTTCGAACGCATATCCACCCTGCGCTCGTTCGCCGATGCGACCGGCGGAAAGGTGTGCGTCAATTCGAACGACCTTGTGAACTGCTTCGGTGCGGCGGTGGAGGACGCCAGTTCGTACTACCTTCTTGCCTTCTACCTCAGCGACGACGACCGAAAGCCGGGTTGGCGCAAGCTAAAGGTGAAGGTGGACGCGGAGGGCGCCCATGTCCGCGCGCGTGAAGGTTTCTACGTCTCCGACGAGAAGCCCGACACGCCGGAGGCGCGCCGTAAGGAGGTCATCGACGCCCTAGCGTCTCCCGTGGAATACACCGGCGTGCTCCTCAACCTGCGCTGGTTGCCGCAAGAGGCACCGCCCGCCGACGCGGACGCCGGGATCGCCTGCCCGTTCTCGGTATTTGTGAAGAAGGGAAGTTTCACCATAGACGCCGAGCGGAACAACGCGCTTGACATCACACTCATGACCCTGGTGATAGACAAGAACAACAAGTTGGTGGCGGACCCATTGCGGACCATCACGGCGAGCCTGAAGCCCGAAACAGTGAAGCAAATCACGGCGACGAACGGGATGGCGCTCCGCGAGCGCGTAGTGCTCCCCAAGGGAAGCTACCAGGTGCGCGTGCTGGTGCGCGACAACCCGACCGGGCGCATGGGGACGGTCATTGTTCCCCTCGAAGTCAAGTGACTTGCCGGACACGGAGCGCGGCCCGTAAACTTCACAGCCAGGCAAAGAGGGGCGAGGCATGGGCGGCCCCGCCCCTCGGCCATTAGCCCCGGAGCTTGGTGACGTGGACGTCGAACTCCGCCCTCGGCAGCAGAGAGGTCAACTCGAATACGCGATAGCCGTCGCCGGTGATCTCAGTGCGGCGAAACACACCGGGCTCGGTCTCAGCAACCTCATGCCCGCCATCCAGGTTGCGGATGAACAGCTCGGCTTCGCGCAGGTCGGCTGCGTCACCGTAGCCGCTCGAGGTCATGGCTTCCGCCACGTAGCTGCGCATCAGCTTGGGCCAGTACTTGGCCAACAGTTCGGTGCTGGCGAAAATGTCAGCCCAGAGCACCCGCCCGTTGACCGCCACCACCACGCCGACCGCGCCCCTGGCACGCAGCTCGCGCAGGATCGCCTGCTCGCTCTCCGCACCGCCGTAGCCGGCAATCTTCTGCCGGACGGGAGCGCTCTCGAAGACCTTGGCGTAGGAGCTCTGTCCGCGAACCTCTGCGGCTTCGCTGCCTCCGAGGTTTCCCGCCATGTTCTCATTCGAGGCGCGCACGTTGTCCCACACCAGGTTCTGGTCTTTTGAAGCCATGGCGGGCGTGCGCACGCTGGGTTGGGCCATCTGTGCGCCCATGGAGCCGAACTTGGGGCTGGATTCTACCCAGCGTCCCGGTTCCACGCAGAAGACGCCGAGATCGATGGGCCCAGAATTGGCCGGTACGATGCGATCCGACCCTATGACCCGGTCCTGCCTGCCGCCGGTCACGATCTCTCCCGCAAGCAACAGCAACGGCCGGTCGGAGTTGTTGTACAGAACGAGCCGGTTGACCTCGGCGCCGGAGTGCCGGCGTGGCACGGTGTGGCCGTAGCGGACCAGCCCGCGCTCATCGCCGGCCTCGGTGACGGTGACCTGCCCGGAGCGGACGCCTTCATCGAGGGTCATCAGCAGCGATGTATCATGCGGCGCGCCCCCGACGACGGGAAAGATTGCGAGGTTGCCGCGCACAATCGCCGGCAGCACCCGGTACGAGCCGTAACCCTTCGGCGTTCCAGCGCCGGCCGGACAACCCAGAAGCAGCCAGCTCAAGACGACAACGAGCACGTTGGAGACGCGACTCCCTGACCAAAGACTTTCCTTCATACCTTCCTCCTTGTGCGCAGCCTCTGTGGTTTCCTGGGCACACAGGAGGAACGCGGCGGGATAGGTTTCTTGCAGGGATTTTGCTAGCATCCTAAGCCAATGCCCCCTGAGGCGCCAGCCCGAGCCGAAGCTCCTGCGCTTGACGGCGCAGTCATGGAAGCTATCGCCCGGCGCTACCCCGAGTCCGGAGGCGAGCGCTACGGCGTTACGCTGCAACAGTTCCAGCAGTTTGTGGCCGCCGTAGTGCTTCGATGCGGAGCGCAGACCGGCGTTGGACACCGGCAGGAGCTGGTGGCGGGGTTGCACGTGGAGGAGCTCGTCCTTGCCCGCGCCTGCACCGCCGGACACGACGCGGCGTGGGAGGTTTTCCTGACGCGCTTCCGCGCGCCGCTCTACGAAGCCGCTTACCGCATCGCCCGCGACGAGGCCACGGGGCGCGAGCTGGCTGACGGCCTCTACGCCGAACTCTACGGAATCCCCAATGATAGGGGCAAGAGAATCTCCAAGCTGGACTACTACATGGGCAGAGGCTCGCTCGAAGGCTGGCTGCGCACGGTGCTTGCCCAACGCTACGTTGACCGCCATCGCAAGCACGCCAGGGACGTCAGCCTGGAGGAGCAGGTGGAGGCGGGAGTGAGCTTCGCAGCGCGGCCCATGGCGAGCGCGGACGCGCCGGACACCCGGCTCGCCGACGCCGTCCGCCAGACGCTTTCCGAGCTGGGCCCCGAGGAGCGGTTCCTGCTGGCGGCCTATTACCTCGACCAGCGAACCCTGGCGGACATCGGGTGCCAGTTGCGGATGCATGAATCCACCGTCAGCCGGAAGCTGGAGCGCCTGACGCGCGAGCTGCGCAAGTACGTGCGGAGGCGCCTGCAGGCGGCAGGCATGGCGCCACGCCGTTGTGACGAACTGCTACAGGACCTCGACGTGCGCGACCTGCAGGTGGATGTCGCCGGAAGTTTACGGCAAGAAACTCCAGCGGGCGCGTTCTATAAGAAAGATGGGTCGGTGACGTGAAACAGCCTGGGTCCAATCCGTTGCGGCAGGAGCTGGCGCGAAGCCAGGTGGTCGGCGCGCACCCCGAGGCCGATCTGTTGGCGGCTTTTGCCGAGGGCGCGCTGCTGGCGCGCGAGCGCGAAAGTGTCCTCGCGCATCTGGCCAGCTGCAGCGAGTGCCGCGAGGTGGTGAGCCTGGCCTCGGCCGCCGCACCGCTGCCCGATGCCCACCCCCAGCCGTCACCAAGGCGCGCGCGCCTGCCGCGGCTGGCCTGGTTGCCATTGACCGCCACCGCCGCCGGAGTGGTAGTGGTCGGCATGGTGCTGATGGTGCACCGGCCGCCGGCGCTCAAGCAGGAAGCGCCTGTCGCCGTGAAGGAGTCAGCGAAGGCGCCCCCGACGGCTGCCCAACAGCAGCCAACGGCACCTCCACTGGCATCCAAGACTGCTGCCGCGCCGCCAGCGCCAGGCGTAGCGCCAAACTTGGCGCGGTCGGAGCGGGGCACTGGAGACCGGGTCGGGGAGGTTTCGAAGGCTCCCGACGTGGGAGGCCTCCTTGGCGGTGTCGTGCCCCCGGCAGCACCTCCTGCGCAGGCTCAGGCTCAAGAGAAGGCCTCGCAGATGACTTCTCTTCAGGCACGGAGCGTGCAAAGCGAGAATGCGAACGTGGACAACTTGGGCACCGACAAGTCCCGAGCATGGAACGCGCGCGAACCCGCGCCCTTGGTCAACGGTGGTCAACTGCCAGTTGGCGGACCACGCAACCAGATGACCAACAACCAGGCCACCCAGAACCAGATTGCAAGTGCGAGGCCGGCACCCAACAAGTCAACGGCATTCGAGTCCCAGCCGGGCGGCGCAGCCGGCTCAACCACTTCTTACGCGAGCAGCGCGCCGCCGGCCGCGATGCGCAAGGGACTCAAGGACGAAGCCGCGCATCCGCAGTGGCGCATCTCAGACGCCGGGCGCGTGGAGTACTCTTCCGGCGATGGTTGGCACGCGGTGCTCACCGGCGCGCCGGTAAAGCTGCGCGTGGTGGCGGTCTCGGGTAGCGCGGTCTGGGTGGGCGGTGAGGGCCTTTGGCTGTGCCACTCCAGCGACGACGGCGCGACGTGGACCGCCGTGCAGCTGCCGGCCAAGGGCGCCGCCGAACAGGCCATCATCCACATCCGCTTCCGAACTGCTCTGGCGGGTACCATTGAGAGCGACGCCGGCACCACCTGGGTCACCACCGACGGCGGCAAGACCTGGCACTAGACAGCGGCTGTTCCCTGCTGGTACAGACTCCGGCCTCACGCGCAATCAACCTGCTACAAACTTGACTCGCTGGCGGATAATTGAAGGTCATCCTTTCATTGGGCCGAACCTTGGGAGCAGTCTGAACACTGTTGGAGAACCGGTAGTTGCAGTCGGGCCATTAGACATCATTTCCGGGAACTTATGGGTCAAGCAGCGTGATTGTCGGATTGGGGATCGATCTGATTGACAGCGCTCGCGTGCGGCGTGAACTTTCCCGCGGCGCGTGGGTCCCTGAGGACGGCATTTTCACGGAGAGCGAGATCCTGCAGCGCAGCAGCGGACGCGGGCACGCCGCGCTCGGCTATGCTGCCTGCTTTGCGGCGAAGGAAGCCGCCCTGAAAGCGCTCGGGATGGAAGTTAAGAGCCTCGCCTGCTTCCGCGAGGTCGAACTTCTCTCCGATTCAGACCATAACCTCACCCTCAAGCTTAACGGGCAGGCACAAGCGGCATCCCGGACTTTGGGTGTGCAGCGGGCATTCGTAGCAGTTACAGCAACCGAGAGAATGAGTGGCGCCATGGTTGTTCTGGAATCACAGATATTTTCCCGGCGCCAGGAGTGAACGAATCATGCGCAATCTTTCCAGTTATGAGGACCTCACCGCGGGCTTTGAGTGGACGATCGCCGAGCGCGAGCTTGGCTACACGAAGGGGGCCACGCTCAACATCGGGTGGATGTGCAGCGACCGCATCTGCGCCATGGGACTCGCCGGCAAGGCGGCATTGATCTGGGAGGACCACCAGGGCAATCAGAAGCGTTACACCTACGACGAGCTGCGCCTGCTCTCTGATGCGATCGCGGAGTTCCTCATCGGGCTCGGCGTCCAACCCGGAGAGCGAGTCTGCCTCTTCATGGACCGCATTCCGGAGCTCTACATCGGCTTCCTCGGCATCCTCAAGATGGGCGGCATCGCACAGCCGCTCTTCTCGGCTTTTGGCGACGAGTCGCTCTTCGTCCGCTTGAAGGACGCGGGTACGGCGGCCATCATCACCCAGAAGAAGCACGCCCTGAAGGTGCGCAAGATCCGCGAACAGCTTCCCGAGTTGCGCTCGACCATCGTGGTGGATGCCGGCGACGCGCCACTGCCGCCGGGCGAAGTCGCCATGCGGATGGAGCGGCTGCCGAAGCCGGTGAACTTCGAGATCCATCCGACCACTGCCGAGTCGCCCTCGGTGCTGCACTACACCTCCGGTACCACCGGCCAGCCCAAGGGCGTGCAGCACGTTCACTATTCCATCATCTCGCAGTATCTGACGGCGAAGTGGGTGCTCGACTTCCAGCCTGACGACATCTACTGGTGCAACGCCGATCCCGGCTGGGTCACGGGCACCTCCTACGGCATCATCGGGCCATGGTCGAACGGCATCACGCAGGTGGTACTCGACTCCGGGTTCAGCGCCGAGCGCTGGTACCAGTTCATCGCCAAACAGCGCGTCACCGTGTGGTACTCGGCGCCGACGGCGATCCGCCTGCTGATGAAAGAGGGCGCCGAGACAGTCAAGCGCAACGACCTCTCCTGCCTGCGCCACCTCGCCAGCGTGGGCGAGCCGCTGAATGCGGAAGCTGTCATCTGGGGCGAGCAGGTCTTCGGCAAACCCTTCCACGACACCTTCTGGCAGACCGAGACCGGCTGCATCGTCATCACCAATCTTCCCGGGATGCCGATCAAGCCCGGCTCCATGGGCAGGCCGTTCCCTGGCATCATGGCGACGGTGCTGAACACCAAGACCTACGAGCCCATCCAGGAGACCGGCCTCGCCGGCCTCATCGCGCTGCGCCCCGGGTGGCCGTCGCAGGTCCGCACCTACTGGAAGAACGAAGCCGGCTTCAAGGCAAAGTTCAAGAATGGCTGGTATCTCTGTGGAGACAGGGCCTCCATAGACAGCGATGGCTATTTCTGGTTTATGGGCCGCGATGATGACGTGATCAACACCGGCGGACACCTGGTCGGCCCGTTCGAGATCGAGTCTGCCCTGCTGGAGCATCCTGCCGTCGCCGAGTCGGCGGCGGTCGCCAAGCCTGACCCGGTCAACATGGAAGTCGTGAAGGCGTTCGTGACACTGAAGAAAGGCTTCAAGCCCTCTGACGATCTCGAACTGGAGATCATGAACCGCATCCGCAAGCGCCTCTCACCGCTGGCGATGCCGCAGGAGATCGAGTTCGTGGACTCCCTGCCCAAGACGCGCAGCGGCAAGATCGTGCGGCGCGTGCTGCGCTGCAAGGAGTTCGGCGAGCCCGTGGGAGATCTTTCAACCATCATGGAAGAGTGACCGCGGCGGTCTCGCGCTCGCTCAAGGAGATTGTGCATGGATGAACTGACGAAAGTGATTCGCGACTACGTGGTAAAGGAGTACCTGGAAGAAGGCGACGACAGAGAGGTCACCGAAACATCTCCGCTCATCACCGGCGGCATTGTGGACTCGTTCTCGATGGTCTCGCTCAAACGCTTCCTGGAGAAGAAGTACGCCATTCAGATCCCCGACGATCAGGCGACACCCGACGCCTTTGACAGCGTGCAGCGCATCGCGGCGCTGGTCAGGCGCTTTCAGCAGAAGTGAGGTAAGTCATGGCTTTCAACGACAGCACGCGCAATGTGTTCGGCGCCGAACTTGAGTCCATCAAGTCGGCGGGACTCTTCAAGCAGGAACGATACATTCATTCGCCGCAATTCTCTGAGATTGAAGTGGAATTCCCCGCCGGCGCCAAGGTGCGCAAGTGCATCAATATCTGCGCCAACAACTATCTCGGGCTCTCCAGCCATCCCGACGTCATCGCCGCCGCCCATGCCGGTCTCGACAGCCGGGGCTATGGCATGTCCTCCGTCCGCTTCATCTGCGGCACGCAGGACATCCACCGCGAGCTGGAGACCCGCCTAACCGAGTTCCTCGGCACCGAGGACACCCTGCTCTTCCCTTCCTGCATGGACGCCAACGCCGGCATCTTCGAAGCCTGCCTGATCGAGCAGGACGTGATGATCGCCGACCGCCTGGTGCACGCCTCCATCGTGGACGGCATGCGCCTGTGCAAGGCGATGCAGGACACCTACAAGCACTCCGACATGACTCACCTGGAGGAGAAGCTGCAGGAGCACCAGGACAAGCGCGTGCGGATGATCATCACCGATGGCGTTTTTTCCATGGACGGCGACCTCGCCAAGCTCGACCAGATCGTGGCACTGGCGGAGAAGTACAACGCCATGGTCTTCGTGGACGAATCACACGCCTCCGGCTTCATCGGTAAGAAGGGGCGCGGCACACATGAGCACTGCGGCGTTCTGGGCAAGATTGACGTCATCACCACCACGCTGGGCAAGGCGCTCGGCGGCGCCTCCGGCGGCTGCGTCAGCGGGCGGCGGGAGATCGTGGAGATGTGCCGCCAGCGCGCACGCCCGTACCTCTTCTCCAATGCGGTGGCCCCGGTCATCGTGGCCGGTGCAATCAAGGTGATGGACCTGCTCTCCGCCAGCACCGAGCGCCGCGACAAGCTGGAGTGGAACGCCAAGTACTGGCGCGGGCTGCTGAAAGATGCCGGCTTCGACCTGAAGGAAGGCGACAGCCCTATCGTTCCGGTCATGCTCTACGACGCCAAGCTGGCGCAGGAATTTGCGCGCGACCTCTTCGACGAAGGCGTGTATGCCGTGGGTTTCTTCTTCCCGGTTGTGCCCAAGGGACAGGCCCGCATCCGTACGCAGCTTTCGGCGGCGCACGAGAAACATCACCTCGACACGGCGATCGCGGCCTTCAAGAAGGTCGGCGAGAAGCACAAGATCCTGGGATTGGGAAAAAAGGAACTGATCGCGAGGGCGGGAGCGTAAGCAAGGGGCGGACGGAGCTCGTCTCCCCGAATGCGCTTTCTCGACCCGTCAACTGCATCTGCCGCCTCCGCGCCATGCGCGCGCAAAGGAGGTCGAAATGATCTGTGCAGAGCTTGAACAACTCGAGGCGCAGCTGGACGACATCATCACCGCGCTGGAAGATCCAGGCCTGACGCCGCAGAAGAAGAAGGACCTGGAAGCCGCCTACGAGCACATCTCGCGAGAGATATCGCTGCACCAGGAGTCAGGCCATAAGGGCGGCCCCTGCTACGAGGAATAGCTCGCGCTTCCTGAGGATTGAAAGCGAATGGCGGTGGAGTCGCTTCGGACTGCGGTTAGCGCGACTTATCTCGCGCTTGACATGATGGTGGGGGCGAGGGGAGTTAAATTCTTGTGACCCATTGAAAACACATAACTTACTGATTTTTCACGGCGCTCAATACTCAAGAAACGCACGTTTCGAACTGCCCACACACGCCACACACACGCGAAGAACGGGCGACCTGAAGGCCGCCCACTCCGTCATTTCACGTACGCGCGAATGAACCGCTGCACTTCGCTGTCCGAGATGCGACACCACTCGTACTGCCGCTTTCGCTTGCCAGGCGCTCCGGGAAACCGGACACCAGACGAAGCCCGTGCGGGCTTCGCACAACCTCAACCTCTAACCAATATCCAGGCCCTGACTGTCTAGTTCAAGAGGGCGCACTACACAGGATTCCCGCCAGCTTGTCAAGGGCGGAGTAAATGTATGGTCCGCCGCAACGCCCCGCTCACGCGGTGCGCTGTGGCCTATTCTTGCTCCGGCGCACATACCCTGGGTTCCGCCGGAGAATGAGTGTGCGCTCGGCACCATCGTGCGGTTCATAAGTTTGGGGCTGTTTGAAGCAAAACGGGGAAATCTGGTTTAGGCTTCCAGTAATCAGTGCCGCGCTTGGGCTGGCTGTCCGATGGGAGATTTCAAAATGCGCGAGGCCCCAAGACCACGCTGACTGGAGTGAGCCGCGAATGGCAAAACAAGGTCCAATCGCCGAGTGTTTCTGGGATCGGCCGCTGCAGGACATTCTCCATCTGTTGCAGACCACTCCGGCCGGGCTGACCGCCGCCGAGGCAGCACAGCGACTCCGCGTCTATGGCGCCAACAGCTTGGTGAAGGAATCCCGCTTCGCCACTCTGTTCAGTCTTCTCCGCCTGATCGCCAATCCGCTGGTCATCATCCTCCTTATCGCCAGCACCATATCCCTGGTACTGGGTGACGCGATTGGGGGAGTGATTATCATTTCCATCGTTCTGCTCAGTGTGCTTCTGAATTTCTTCATGGAATTTCAGGCTCAACGTGCGGTGGAGGAAATTCGGAAACAGGTTGCCACAAAGGCCACTGCCATTCGCGATGGGCACGAACTGGAACTCCCGATCACCGAGTTGGTTCCAGGAGACGTCATCCGGCTCAACGCGGGGGACCTGGTGCCAGCCGATGCACGGCTGATTGAGCTAAAAGACCTGCAGGTGCGCGAGTCAGCACTCACCGGGGAGTCACTCCCTACGGAAAAGGTGGCAGAGGATCTGCCCACGGGAAAGCACGCCCTGGCCGAAGCGCACAATAGCATCTTCCTGGGCACCGCTGTGCAAACCGGGATCGCGACCGCTGTTGTTGTTTGGACAGGCAGGGACACTGCATTCGGCGGAATCGCCCAACGGCTGGCTACCCGCCCGCCGGAAACCGAGTTTGGCCGCGGCATACGGCAATTTGGGATGATGATCACGCGGGTCATCATGCTGCTGGTGCTCTTTGTTCTGCTGGTGAACATAGCCTTTCATCGGTCCGTACTGGAGTCCTTCCTCTTCTCCGTCGCGCTTGCGGTGGGGATGACGCCTGAGATGATGCCCATGATCATCACCGTCACCTTGGCTCACGGGGCGAGGCGGATGAGCAAGAAGAAGGTCCTCGTCAAGCAACTGGCGGCAATCGAGGACTTTGGCAGTCTGGACATACTTTGCAGCGATAAGACGGGCACGCTCACCGAAGGTGAGATCGTGCTTGACCGGCATGTGAATGTTCAAGGCGAAGACGACGATAGCGTGCTGCGGCTCATCTTTCTGAACAGCTACTTCGAAGCAGGCATCAAGAGTCCCCTTGACGACGCGATTCTGAAGCACACACATCCTTCCATTGATGAGTATGCGAAGGTGGACGAGATCCCCTTCGATTTCAACCGTAAACGTCTCTCGGTCGTGGTCCGGCATGGCGACGATCAATTCCTCGTTACCAAGGGCGAGGTAGAAAGTGTGTTTGCGACCTGCAAAACAGTGATGATCGGCGGAGCTCCCCAGCCATTCGACGACAGTCGTCGGGCGCAGGCCGAGGCGATCTTCAAGAAGTTGAGCGCCGACGGGTACCGAACGCTCGGCGTGGCCACTAAGACGGTTGAGAAGCAGAGCGCCTACGCGACGTCGGCTGAACAGGATATGACGCTGGTCGGTTTCGCTGCGTTCCTCGATCCGCCGAAGGCAGGCGTCTCTGCGGTTTTGCAGGCGTTGAAAGAGAACGGGATTTCCGTCGTCATCATGACTGGCGACAACCAGTACGTGACCCAGAAAGTGGCCCACGATGTCGGCCTCAGTACAGACCTGATCCTCACTGGCAGCCAGGTGGATGCGGCTGACGACGCCGCGCTGGCTTACCAGGCCGAGCATGGAGCGATCTTCGCACGCATGTCTCCGGAACAGAAGAACCGGGTGATTCTCGCTCTCAAGGCGCGTAGCCATGCGGTCGGGTACATCGGGGACGGCATCAACGATGCCCCGTCGCTGCACACCGCCGATGTCGGCATTTCCGTGATGAATGGCGTTGAGGTGGCCAAAGATGCCGCCAAGATCATCCTGCTGGAAAAGGACCTTGCAGTATTGAACGATGGCGTGAGCGAGGGGCGGCGCTCCTTCGCCAACATTATGAAGTACATCATCATGGGAACGAGCTCCAACTTCGGCAACATGTTCAGCATGGCGGCCGCGTCGCTGTTCCTGCCGTTCCTGCCCATGCTGCCGACGCAGATTCTGCTGAACAACCTTCTCTACGACGTTTCACAGATCAGCATCCCCGGCGACAATGTTGATTCCGCCTTGCTGCACCGGCCCAAGCGATGGCAGATCAGCTTCATTCGCCAGTTCATGATCATCATTGGGCCGATCAGTTCGGTCTACGATCTGCTCACCTTCGCGATACTCCTCTGGATGTTCCATGCGTCGACGAACGCTGCGCTGTTCCATACCGGATGGTTCGTGGAGTCGCTGGCGACTCAGACGCTCGTGGTCTTTGTGATCCGCACAGCGGCCAATCCGCTGAAGAGCCCTCCCAGCCGGCCGTTGCTGATCAGTGTGATCGCGATTGTGGTGATTGCCGTGGTGCTGCCGTACACGGTGGTTGGAAGGCTGATGCAGTTCAGTCCGCTGCCCATGTCGCTGCTGGGGGCGATTGTGCTGCTCACCGTGACCTACCTCATGCTTGTGCAGGTGGTGAAAGCCTGGTTCTATCGCCGCCACGCGTTGCTGTGATAGCTGCCCGTACTTGGCGCTTTGCCAGTGATCGACCCAAAGTGTTCTTGACCTAATCTGACTGTCAGTTCTTCAGATTCCGGACCATAGGACTGACTCTCGTCGTCGACGAGTTCTTCGGAGCCGATCACTGCGTCCTTCTGATCTCGGCGAAAGGCGCCATTGGACGGGTCAGCATTTGCAGCGCGCAGCAAGTTCAGGTGGGCCAGCCAACGGTCTGGATTCGCCTACGGGTCTGCAGGGGCCGACCGGTTCGCCAGGAGCTGCTGAGGGGCAACGACGTATCGTTTTCTTGTAAAATATTCATTTTAATGTAGTTATATGGTGGAGGCGAGGGGAGTTGAACCCCTGTCCGAAAAGGCCGCCGGCAAGGAGCCTACATACTTAGTCACGTTCATGCTCCGGGAGTTACCCCGGAACGTTCGCCTCCCGCGCTCAGAACGGACAAGACGCGCGGTCAGCTAGCCTGAAGATCTCGTTCCGCGCGCCCAGGCGTAGCGCGCCGAACCAGCCCACTGTGCGACGCCCTTTCGCAGCCCGTGGACGAAGCTGCGAAGGACGGCTACCTACAGATTAGGCAGCGTATGCCAGGTTTTGATTGGCAGTTGTTCTTTTGCACACGATTACGGGTGCATGCACCCCGGTATGCCTCCCGGCTGCGGACCATCCCGTCGAAGCCGTGACGCCCCCATTTGTCAAAGATCCCCCCTTCACCAGCCGGTGATGGGCTGCCACTAGTCTACTAGATGTACCCAACCGCTGCTCGGCGCCCTTATACTTGCCCAGGGCCGTTCTGGCTGGGAGGCGCGGTGCAGAAGCTCGCATTCTGGATGGTGATTGGTGGGGCAGTCGGCGTCGCTGTCGGCGTGGCCACACACAATGTCGCGGTGTGGACGGGCGCCGGTTTCGCCATCGGATGCCTGACAGGGACACCGCTCCGGCCGAGGGCCGGCAAATGAGCGCCGAACGCCCGCTTCATCCCCCTCGAATGATGTCGGACTCTATTTCCCTGCGGTGCATCCCGACATGATGAGTCTGATCGTGCGGTCATCCGCCATACATGCGGCCGGGGTCTTCACCTTGCAGCACATCCCCTGCGGTACACGTATCGTCGAATACACCGGCGAGCGCGTAAAGCAGGAGCTAGCGGACGGACTCTACGAGAATCGCCCACACACCTACCTCTTTGGCGTGGGCGACGGCAGCCGCGTGGTGGACGGCTATGGCATCGCGATGTTCGTGAACCATTCCTGCGAGCCGAACTGCGAGACGGAAGAGGACGGGGATGAGCGCATCTGGGTCGTTGCCATGCGGGACATCCGGCCGGGGGAAGAGCTGGCCTACGATTACCTTCTCTACGACGGGGACGACGAGGCAGCCTGCTCCTGTGGCGCCCCGCGCTGCCGCGGCACCATGTACTCCAAGCCTGAAGTCACCCGGCAGAAGCGGCGTCGGCGCAAATAGCCTGTCCTAGTAACGACAGAGGCCCCGCCTGCCTTACGGTAGTGGGGCCAGATTCTGTACGCTCAAGAGTTGGCTAGAATGACGCCACGGCGGCTTCCACCGTGTCCTTCACGTCAAAGACTGTCAGCAACTTGGTGACCTGGAGGAGTTGGTTGACGCGCGCCGAGAGCTGGGCGAGCTTGATTTCGGCGCCGGCCGAGCGTGCCGAGGTGAACAGGCCGACCAGCGTGCCGAGTCCGCCGCTGTCAATGTAGCTCACGTCCTTCAGGTTCAAGACGAACTTCTTCGTCCCATCACCGATCAGGACCTTGATCTTGTCGCGCAACATGCTGGACTCGTCGCCAAAGACGAGGCGGCCGCTGCAATCAAGGACGAGAACACCACTTACTTCACGATCTTGGATCTTCAGTTCCATTCCGCTCTCCAAACATATCAAGTAAAACCCTTAGACACTCTACTAGCGGGAGAGGGCAAACGCAACACTTTGCTGCGAGGGGTAGCCCACCGCCGAAGATACGACCTTTGCGTGCTCAGGCGGCGGAGGGCTTCCGGGACGCCTCGCGAATGGCACGGGCGTGGCTCTCCCCGTGTCGAATATAGAGGTTCAAAAGGTCCTCAAGCGACTGTTTGCCGCGCTCGGGATGCTCGCCGTGCTGCTCCCATGCCGAGGCCGGTAGCGCCCGCAGCATACTCGCATTGGTATGTCGCAGCAAAGTGAAGAGTGGCGCAACGTGCTCCATCGGCTGCTTTGCGTAGTTCAGGTTCACCGCCCATTCGTCCTGGTCCCAGGCCTGCAGCGGGGAGCCGTTCTTCCCTGCCACGGCACGGAATCGTCCGGAGACGACCACCTCGGCGTCCACCGTATGATGGGCGATCTGGCGGATGCTCCACTTGCCCGGTTCCGGCGGAATGTCGATCAGATGCGAGGGAACGGAGTTGACGGCATCGCTGAATAGCTGTGCGCCTTCTTCGTAACGGTCAATGAGTTGCTTGCGTTCGGATTCAGACATGGGAGCCTCCAGGCTTCTTGGATGACGGACGCGGCATGTGCGATGGAGGATTTCCCACGGGGCGCATGCGCCGATGAATCGGTCCGCTGCCGTATAATCAATGCTCCCGAGAGTGTACCGGAACGAGATGAGCTACACCGTACTGGCCAGAAAATACCGCCCCCAGCAGTTCGCCGACGTCATCGGGCAGGAGCACGTGACGCGCACGTTGAAGAACGCCATCGAACAGGGACGCATCGCGCATGGCTACATCTTCAGCGGGCATCGCGGCATCGGCAAGACCACCATCGCCCGCATCCTGGCGATGTCGCTGAACTGCAGGTCCGGCGACCGGCCTGTGGCTGAACCCTGCGGCGTCTGCGAGAGCTGCCGCGAGATCCGCGACGGGTCCGTGGGCGCCATGGACGTCATCGAGATTGACGCCGCCACCAACCGCGGCATCGAGGAGGTACGCAGCCTCATCGCCACCGCCACCGCCGAACCGGCGCGCGACCGCTACCGCATCTTCATCCTCGATGAAGCTCACCAGGTGACTGACGCCGGTTTTAATGCGCTGCTGAAAACGCTTGAAGAACCTCCACCGTGGGTGGTCTTCATGATGGCCACCACCCAGCCTGAGGACATCCCGCAGACCATCCGCTCGCGCTGCCAGCACTTCAGCTTTCACGCCGTCCGGTTTGACGACATCATGCGCCAGCTGCGCTCCATCGCCAAGGCGGAGGGGCTGGACGTGGAGGATGATGCGCTGGCGCTGCTTGCCGAGGCCGGTGACGGCTCCATGCGTGACGCGCTCAGCATCATGGACCAGGCAATCGCCTGCTGCGGCACCCACCTGACAAACGAAGACGTGCGCGGTCTGATCGGCACCGTGCCCAGCAACGTGCTGGAGAGCATACTCAACGCCGTGGCTGAGAATAGCGCTGACGGCGTCCTACGCCAGCTCGACAAGCTGCTGGTGGAGGGGCAAAGCCCGGTGCAGCTCGCCCGCCAGCTGGTGCGCTTCCTGCGCAACTGCGTGGTCTGCAAGGTGGCCGGTGCAGAGAGTTCCCTGCTGCAGATCTCGCAGGACGAGAAGGACCGCGTGCAGCGCACGGCCGAACTGTTCTCCGAAGAGGACCTCTCGCGCCTGCTGCAGATCATGTTGCGCACCCACAACGAGGTGGGCTACCGCCAGGAACAGCGCTTCCACCTTGAGCTGGGCCTGCTCAAGATGGTGCACGCCCAGCGACTGCTGCCTCTGGAGCAATTGCTCAGCCAGGCCAAGTTTGAGACGGCATCCGCAAAGCCGCATGGCGCAGCGCCCGCGCGAAGTGGGACTCCGACCGCAGCACCCGCTCCGAACTCGGGAGTTCCGAGTCCTTTCCGTCCCGCGGGACGGACAACGCCATTCGAGACGGACCGCGCAAGGAAGGCCGCTCCGCCCACGGGTCGGGACGGTGAGCCTAAGATGGCGGTGCCGCCGCGCTCGGAGGTGGTCTCCTCCGTCGCCGCCAGCAGCGCGCAACCTGTCCAGATGGGGGCAGCTGTTGCCGTTCCGGTGCGGGATGAGGCGGCAGAAAACGCGCCGCTAGTCGTGGATGCCGTGCGTGAAGCTGTGCTGGCGGCGCTGCGCAAAGCCGGACACGAAGTCCTTGCCGCGAGCATGGAGGACGGCGAGTGGCGCGTGATCGGTTCGCAACTTGTGGTGCAGAGCACCATGGGAGCGAAGTCGCTGGAGATCAGCATGAGCGCCGACGTGCGCCGGCTGCTGAACGCGACCGCAACGCAGTCGGTGGGCAAGAACATGCGCGTGGTGATCGAGAGCAGCCCCGACGCTGCTCCGGCCGCGCCGCCGAAGGCTGACCTGGGCGACATTCGTGAGCGCGCGCTGGCGGAGCCAGTGGTGAAGCGCATGAAGGAGAAGTTCGGGGCGGAGGTCAGGAGCATCATCGAGCCCAGGGACTAGCAGGAGGAAAGGTTGGAGATGAATCCGAAGCAGTTGCAGGAGATGATGGCGCGCGCCCAGCAGATGCAGCAGCAGATGCAGGAGAAGCTGGCGCAGACCGTGATCGAAGCCAGCGCCGGCGGCGGGGCGGTGACGGTGAAGATGAGCGGCACCAAGCAGGTGCTGGCGGTGAAGATCGCGCCCGACGCGGTCCAGGACGTGGAGATGCTGCAGGATCTCGTTGTCGCCGCAGTCAACGAGGCGGGCCGCAAGGTGGACGAAGCGGCGAAGGACTCACTCGGCGGAATGCTCGGCGGGATGGGCCTGCCGCCGGGAATGTTCTAGATTGACGAGTGTTCTGATTGCCGATTGGGTCCACGGTACCTGCTTATTGCTGATTGCTCATCGTTGATTGCTGGTTCAATCCCATGTCCAAATTCGCCGAGCCGATGGCTCGACTCATTGACGAACTGAAGAAGCTGCCCGGCGTGGGCTCCAAGAGCGCGCAGCGGCTGGCCTTTCATATCCTGCGCGCGCCCGAGGAAGACGCCGCGCTGCTCGCCGAGGCCATCCGCGACATTCGCGAGAAGCTCCGCCTCTGCTCAATCTGCAACAACATCACGGACGTGGAGCCGTGCACCTACTGCGCCAGCGCCACCCGCAACCAGCGCCTCATCTGCGTGGTGGAGGAGCCCACCAACATCGCAGCCATTGAGCGGGTGCAGAACTACAACGGCGTCTATCACGTGCTGCACGGCACGCTCTCGCCCATACACGGCGTGGGCCCGGAGCACCTGCGCATCGCCAACCTGGCGCGACGGGTGGAGAACGGCGCCGCCGACGAGGTCATCCTCGCCATGAACCCGACCGTGGAAGGCGAGGCCACCGCCACCTGGGTGGCGCGCCTACTGAAGCCGCTGGGAGTGCGTGTCTCGCGCATCGCCATGGGCATCCCCGCCGGCAGCGACATCGAGTACGCCGACGAAGTGACGATGCAGCGGGCGCTTGACGGGCGGCGCGACCTCTGAGCATTTTCGAGACGCGGAGGAATACCGGTGCCGGACGAAGGTGAGACGCAACTCGACGAGCCGTTCTGGAATCCCACTCCGCGCTGGACGCTATGGGCGTGGGTCGCACTCTTCAGCCTGTTCATGCTCTACGCCTGGAGCCGGCATGGCGGCTTTCTCTTCATGGACAACGTGAACCTGGTGGTCCACGAAGGCGGCCATATGCTCTTCAGTTGGTTTGGCCGCACGCTGTGCCTATGGGGCGGCACGCTGCTGCAATGGCTGGTGCCGCTGCTGCTGGCGCTCCTCTTTCTCTTCGAGAGACAAATCCTCGGCTTCGTCTTCTGCGCCTTCGTCTTCTTCGAGAACTGGCTCTACACGGCCACCTACATGGCGGACGCGCGCGCCATGCAGCTGCCGCTGGTCTCCGTGGGCGACGGCGGCGGAGAGGAAGGTGTTGTCATGCACGACTGGTGGAACATCTTCACGCAACTCGGTGTGCTGGAGTACGACACGCGCATTGCGGCGGTGGTGCGGGCAGTCGGCTGGATGGGAATGCTGGGCGTAACCGCCTGGGTGGCGTGGCGCGCCTGGAGTCTCCGAACTGAATCATGATCCGTGGACGCAGTCGTTCGCGGACAGGCGTCCGCCTGGCTTCAACTTTCAGTCTCTGGACTTCAATCGAATCAGGTTCGCAGCTTGGCGAGCAGATCCTGGGGGTGGACTGGCTTGGCGAGAATCTCGAACTCATGTCCCTGCCTGCCCGCAGACTCCAGCAGATCGGCGGTGGCAGCTTGTCCGGAGAAGAGGAGGATCTTGCACTTGGGCAGGAACTTGCAAATCGCGATGGCGGCCTCAATGCCGTTGAGGTCGGGCACGATCACGTCGCTGATGACGAGGTCCGGGCGGGTGTCGCGGGCGAGCTCGACGGCGCGGTTGCCGGTATGGACTGCCGAAGCCTCAAAGCCGTGCTGATTGAGGATGATGGCGAGCGTGTCGGCAATGACCTTCTCGTCATCTACCACCAGAACCTTGGGCTTGGCGGGCTCTTTCGTCATCGCTCCCCCGGTCGCGAGGCT